>CEVA01240644.1_pt1 | contig 15989 bp, 11 predicted proteins | sample 361521 | NCBI WGS metagenome assembly CEVA01 (sample SAMEA2622823, study PRJEB7988) | marine metagenome | isolation source: saline water (ENVO:00002010), including
CTTTACCTTGGCCCATTTCAAATAATCACCATGTGTGGAATCGCTGGGTATTTTGGTAGAAAACCGCCCGCCAGAGAGGCGGTCAGCAGAACTTTGTCGCTGATGAAGAGTCGAGGTCCGGATCATCAAGCTTGTGAGTCATTTTCCGTTGGGGGCGTTCAAGTGCGTCTTTTGCATGCCCGCTTGAGCATCATTGATCTCGATCCCCGTTCGAATCAGCCATTTACGATTGGGAATGTCACCATCGTCTATAATGGTGAGATATACAATTACATCGAACTGCGAGAACAGTTGATTGAGCGGGGAATTGAATTGCGAACCCAATCCGATACCGAAGTCCTGTTGCATTTCTATCGACTGTATGGAGAGCAGTGCGTTCAGCATTTCGAAGGCATGTGGGCCTTTGCCGTTTTTGATGCAGAAAAAGGTTCCTTGTTCCTTTCGCGTGATCGCTTCGCGGAGAAACCGCTCTACTATATCGATGATGTCGACGGTTTTTATTTTGGTTCTGAAATTAAGTTTCTGAAAGGGTTAACTGAACGCAGTTTGAAAGTGAATAAACGGCACTTGCTGCGACACTTGGCGCATGGATACAAGGCGCTATACAAAACAGACGAAACTTACTTTGAAGAGGTTCGCGAACTGAGGTACGCCCAAAGCCTGATCTTGACACCTGCAGGAGTTGGTCATCCTCGTCGTTATTGGACCCCTGTATGCGAGGTCGACGAATCGATGTCCTTGGAGGATGCAATCGAGGGGAGTCGCGAGCGTTTACTTGAAAGTGTTCGAATTCGATTGCGCTCGGACGTGCCCCTTGCCTTTTGCTTGAGCGGAGGTGTGGATTCAGCCTCACTTGTTTCAATTGCCGCCAAGGAGTTCAACGCGAAGCTCGAGACCTTTTCCATTATTGATTCAGACGAGCGTTACAATGAGGAAGACAACATCATGGCGACTGTTCGCGATGTGGGATGCCCTCACAATCTCCTCGAAATCCCACAAGGAGAGGCACTGCCTCGCTTGAAGAAACTGATTCAGTACCATGACGCGCCGCTGGCAACGATTACCTACTACGTCCACTCGCTGATATCCGAAGCAGTGCACCGAAAAGGGTATCGAGTTTCTTTTTCCGGCACTTCCGCTGACGAATTGTTTACAGGATATTACGATCACTTCATCCTTCATCTTTACGAAATGCGGGACCGTGAGGATTACGGCAATTATCTTGCAAACTGGCGGGAGCATATACGAAAATTCGTCAGGAATTCCGCTTTGAGGAATCCAGACTTATACCGCGACAACCCAAACTTCAGAGCTCATGTTTTTGATGGCAGCGAAGAAATTCAAGAATACTTGAAGGAGCCTTTCGGGGAAGCATTTTCCGAGGCGCGGTTCACAGGCAACCTTTTGCGTAATCGCATGATGAACGAGTTGTTTCACGAGGCTACGCCTGTGATCCTGCACGAAGATGATCTGAACTCCATGTGTTATTCCATTGAGAATCGGAGCCCCTATCTTGATACGCGGTTGTTGAAGTTTGCCTGCTCGATTCCCCCAAAACATCTGATTTGCGACGGTTTCGGCAAATATATCTTGAGGGAGTCGGTAAATGGAATTCTGAATAACCAAGTACGTTTGGATCGACGCAAGAAGGGTTTTAACGCCTCGATCAACTCGATGATCGATTTACAGGACGCCGAAGTCCGTGCCTACCTACTGGAATCAGAGGCTGAGATTTTTGAGATTGTTGATCGAAGCAAGATGGAGCAATTGTTCGATCAGTTCCCAATACCGAACCACCTCAGTAAATTCATCTTCAATTTCATCAACGCCAGAATCTTTCTGGAAATGAACTGAATCTGCACAAATGAGATACTGCAAATATTGTATATTGCCGGAGACGCGTCCCGGCATTGTCTTGGATGAAGAAGGCATTTGCAGTGCCTGCCGGAATTTCGAACTTCGCAAAACAATTGATTGGGCTGCACGCGAAACAGCTTTCGAAGAAGTTATCGCCAATGCGAAGCAACACAGCAAGGGTTATGACTGTTTAATTCCAGTCAGTGGTGGCAAAGATAGCACATGGCAGGTGGTGAAATGCTTGGAAAAGGGGCTAAATCCCTTGTGCGTCACTTGGAAACCACCCGGACGAACGAAGATCGGGCAGGAAAATCTAAATAATCTAATCGAGCTTGGGGTTGATCATATTGATTATTCCATCAGTCCGCAGACTGAGAAAGTCTTCATGTTGGATACGCTGCGCAAGAATGGTTCTCCGGCGATTCCTATGCACATGGCAATTTTTAATCTGCCTCTAAAAATTGCCCTTCAGTTTGAAATCCCTCTAGTTGTTTGGGGCGAGAACTCAGCGTTTGAGTATGGCGACCCAAGCGAGGAGAGAATGGGCTTTCGACTCACCAAAAACTGGTTCAATAAATTTGGGGTGACGCATGGGACAACCGCTGAAGACTGGGTAAGCGACATGCTCGCACGTGAAGAATTAACACCCTATTTCGGCCCTGACTTGGATGAACTCGAGAACAAGGGTCTCATGGCCGTTTTTCTAGGCTACTATTATGAGTGGGACGTCGAGACAACCCGTGACGTTGCAAAGGCGCATGGATTCAAGGGCAATCCGAGTGGTGCACGTACTGGAATCTACGATTACGCCGACATCGATGACGAATTCATTTCAATCCATCATTATTTGAAGTGGTACAAGTTCGGGTGCACTCGTTCGTTTGATAATTTATCGTTGGAGATTCGCAACGGTCGCCGGACTCGTTTGGAGGCTATTGAGATTATTCGTGAACAAGGTGACTGTCTCCCAACAAATGACATTGATGAATTTTGTCAATTCGTCGATATCGGACGAAATGAGTTCTTCAGGATAATTGAATCGTTCCGCAACTCTGATATCTGGTATCAGGATGATGACACATGGAAAATTAAAGATTTTATTATAGAAAACTGGGATTGGAAATGAAAACGGATTTTAGCACAGAACCACGGAAATTCTGGAGTGATCAAGCGAAGACCATTGAAATTTCCGACTATGGCAAAATCAAGTTAGAGCCGAATGAAATGATTTCATTCCAAACATGCGATGGAAAGGAATATGACGTGGCGCGCAAATCATGGGGTTTCTATGCCACCCCGTCAGTTAACTCCCGGCTGAAAAATGAGGGTTTTAAGACTGCCTTGGTTAATAACAGCAAAGGCCAATTGTATATTATGCTGGTAGAAAAAGGGAAAATGGATGATTTCCATGCCTATCTTGAAAAGGAGGCAAATGAGGTGGTGGAATGGTTGGATGAAAAGCCAACGCACTCATCATGAACGAAGAAAAAGGCATATTAAAAGAGAGGACGGAGAGTCTACATCGATTATTGGACGCTCCCAACCGGGCGAAGGACGATCCCTCATTGATGGAGAAGATTATAAACAACTTCCCCATTCAAAAATCTTTTGCTTACCGAGCCCTTATGCGGATGGCTGGGATTAAAGTGGGTAAGAACGTGAAATTTCTTGGCAAGGTACATGTGAAATTACGGGGGAAACCAAAGAATATTGTCATTGGCGACAATGTGGTGTTGGGGAAAAACGTGGATTTACGGAATAGGGAAAACGGCAAGATTATTTTGCATGAGAGTGTGTACTTGGATGACAACGTGCGCATTGTGGCAGCCCGGGAAGGGAAAGTGGAAATTGATGTAGGCACTGAATTGGGCTTTGGTACAGTTATCAATGCAGGAGGCGACACGACTATAGGTAAGTTCTGCATGATTGCCGGCAATGTGCAAATCCATGCTCAAGACCACGAAACCTTCAAGGCAAAGTACATCAAAGAGCAATCATATGAATTTGGGAAAGTAACGATCGGCTCCGATGTGTGGATAGGTGCTTTTTCTTCCGTCCTAGTCAATACAGCAATTGGAGAAGGTGTTATAATTGGAGCCAATAGTCTGGCAAAAGGAGAAATACCAGCGTTTGCTGTTTGCGTAGGGAGCCCTGCCAAAGTCATTCGGTACAGGAAGTAATCGATCAAGCAACCAAGCGCCAAATGCAACGTTTGATGGGGATGGTTGATATCAAGGATATGATGACCAAACAAATAATATAAGGAAATGGCTATGTCGACATCGGTAATTGTTAGTTTCGTTCATAATTATAACGACCCCAATCATGAAATATTGAAAGAGGAACACCCTGCGCTTTGGGTTATCAATGATGGAAAGAAACAGGTCTTTGAATATCTATTTCCAAGAAACCCAAATGACTTTCATGCGTGCAAGAACCGCATTGTAGGTGAAATGCCTTACGATGGCGCTGAATCATTCAAGAAACTGCCACGTTTCGGTTTTACTGGATTGGCCCAAACAGAAGAATATATTTTTGCAGGCAGTTGGAATTCCGTTTATCAAATCAAGAAAGATAATTTTTCACTTAATAAGCTGATTACCAATCATTTAATGAATGATATGCATGGGATCTGGGCAGATGATAATGAGATAATTACCATTCTTACATGCAAGGATACGGTTGTCATAAGCGACCATGAGGGTCAAATCACCGATCATCTATCTATAGACAGAGAGCTAAATATTTCTACGGAAAAAAACATTGATGACTATGATTGGCGGTTTATCTCCAAGCAACACAGGGGAAGCACTGGTTACTGGCACTTTAACTACGTTCAAAAAATAGAAAACGAAATATGGCTTACATCTCGTAACGCAAATGCCTTTGTTGTTATAGATTTAGAGAATAAATCTGCTCGATTGAGCCTTATGAATTTCAATACACCAGTATTGTTGCATGACGGCGTAAAGCATGGGGACCGTTTTTATTTTACGAGCATAGACGGCAAGATCATTATTGCAGAAGATCATAAAACAACTGAACTGGTGCAACATGGCAGAGAATTTGTTGATAACCAAAATTTATTCAATAGAGACTTAGTTACCAAGCCAATTCGTTTAAGTGAAACAGAATTGGGAAGAGAACCTAACTGGTGCCGTGGGATTGCGGCCAAAGACGGTATTATGTACGTAACAATCGATGGGAGATACGATACGGATCTAAGTTTTGGTCTGCTTGCGGTGAAGGAGAGTGGCCAAGAAATTATTTCTCACGATCGCCTACAATGGAATGAAATTGGCGATCAGAAAGATTTAAGATTCGTTACTGGATTTGATGTGCTGGTCACCTAGCCAGTATCAAAATCCATTTAGTTTTCTCTGCGAACTAGCCTTAAATGGCGATTGTAAGATTAAGCCATACTTGCCCAATCATTTATTGATGATTAAATTAGGGCTAATCAGGCATTGGTTGCTACAGCAGTTTTATTGTCCCGACTTTTTGAAACCTAGTTTTAGGTGTTAATATGTGTGGAATAACTGGTTACGTTTCAATGGAAAATTGTGAGCGGGCTCTTTCCGATTCCATGTCAACAATGAGTTATCGAGGGCCAGATGCTTCAGGCAATTTTAATGGTGAGAGAACGAGGGGGTTTTTCGGTCTCGGTCATGTCAGGCTGAGTATCTTGGATCTTACAGAGGGAGCCAACCAGCCGTATCAAAGTAAGTGCGGCCGATACTCCCTAGTGTTCAATGGTGAAATTTATAATTATCGTGAATTAAGAGAAGAGCTCAAAGCAAACGGCGAGGTTTTCGTAAGTCGCAGCGATACGGAGGTTTTGCTAAACAGTTATTTAGCTTACGGCAGTAAATGTCTGGAACGATTAAATGGTATGTTTGCTTTCGCAATTTATGACTTGGAGCTGAACAAGCTTTTTCTTGCCAGGGATCATATTGGGATCAAACCGATCTACTATTACTATGATCCAACATCAACGGACTTTTATTTTGCCTCCGAGATTAAGGCTTTAAAGGAATACCCTGACGTTGATGCCTCTTTATCCAAGGAAGATGTCTTTGAGTTTTTCAATAATGGGTGGCTATATGAGCCCAACACTGGGTATGAATTCATAAAAAAAATTCCTCCCGGGTGCTTTGCCGAGCTATCCTTTTCTGGTGATCTTGTCCTTGAACGATATTTTCACCTCGTCAAAGAGGCAGCTAAGCGTACATCAGCCGCAGAAGACAAGCTGCCCGTGCTTTTGAAGCAGGCTCTTAGGTTGCAGTATAACGCGGATGTTCCTGTCGGCTTGTTTTTTAGTGGCGGTACGGATTCAACAATCATAGCTGGTTTCTCTCCCGGGCGACCTAAATCGATTTATGCCAGTTATGATGCCAGCGCTTTAAAAAAATCAGGGGTCGTTGACGATGAGTTATACGTTGATCCTATTAAGAATGAGTTAAATTTTGATGTTGAAGTTATACATTGTAATGAAAGCGAGGAGACTCGTGAAGACATAATACAATCGTTTGAGCATGTAGCACGATCAACGGAAGAGCTTATTTCAGATTTCACCTATTTGCCATCGGAAAACATATGTAAACTCGCTCGGGAGCGAGGTTATAAGGTAATGCTTAGCGGGATGGGGGGTGACGAGGTTTTTGCAGGTTATCCACGATATTATCTTTATCGCTATTCCAAGTTTTTTAAAATAATTTCCAAGTTGCTTAGACCTTGCAAAAGCTTAATTAAGAAAATTCCTCGATTAAGCAAAAAGGTCGATCGCTTCTATTCTTTTTTCGACGAGTCACATTTTGGTGAAGCTCATAGCAGATTGATCGGCTATTTCTCAAAGGACGAACTTCACGATCTTTTTATGGATGAATCGTTGACTGAATCATATCGTCGGCGGGTCGGCGGCATCTTGGAAGGTTGTTCTGTGGAATCCAACCTCAAGAAAGCCATGTATCTGGATTTACATGGATTCTTATCACATAATTTAATGGTCGCCGATAAATCCAGTATGAAGCAGAGCATTGAATTGCGGGTTCCGCTTTTAGATGTGAATTTGTATCAGTATGCGTTCTCTTTACCCGACCAGACGTTGATTTCTAAATTTTCCGGCAAGCAACCATTGAAGCAGTTATTAAAACCTATCCTTTCAAAGAAGCTAGTTGAACGACCTAAAACGGGGTTTAATCCACCAATGGACGAAAAAATCATGAAGCTTGGGAGTGATTTTGTTTTGCAAATAATGGAGAGGGGTAGAGCCTGCGAATTCTTATCAAAAGACGCAGTTAGGCGAATAGTTTCTGAGCATTTTTCAGGTGTCAGTAATAATACTTATAAAATTTGGCAATTGGTTTACTTTGCATTTTGGTTGAAAGAAAATAGTGCAAAAGATACCTCTTTTGAATATTCCGACACCGATCAGCGTGCTTCGGCTTCTGAAACCCATTCGGACAATCGATCGGCCATGGTCTGATTGTATCGGTTGACTGAGGTGCGCAGAAACAAATCCTTGGCGTCTGGACAAATTGCATAAGGATCCGCTTCCATGTTTGGAGGTCGTCTAAGAGAGGGTGGGCTAGACCGATTCCTCCCAAAGAAATCTACAAGGTAATGCGAGTGGGGATCGAGGCGCAGAACGACTCATGTTGATAGATTTGATCGCGGGGGCACGCCCCAACTTCATGAAGATTGCTCCCATCATCCAGGCTATGGAAGCCCGGACAACAAAGGGAGGAGGCCTTCGCTATCGCTTGATTCATACTGGGCAGCACTACGATGCGCGGATGTCAGATGCTTTTTTTGAGCAGTTGGGCATTCCCGAACCAGATGTTAACCTCGAAGTAGGATCCGGAACGCAGGCGGAGCAAACTGCGGCTATAATGGTGTGTTATGAGAAAGTGTTGCTGGAGAAACCAAGCCAACTTTGCTTGGTCGTTGGAGACGTTACCTCGACTATGGCATGTGCAATTACCGCACGGAAGTTATCTATTCCCGTAGCGCACGTTGAGGGTGGCATTCGTTCCGGAGATTGGACGATGCCGGAGGAAATCAACAGGATGGTCACTGATTCGATCACGACTTGGTTTTTCACGACCAGTGAAACGGCGAACGAGAACCTACGGTGTTCGGGAGTGGAGGAGGGGAGAATGTTTTTCGTCGGCAACACGATGATTGATACATTGCTGACGCACATGGATCGGTTCCGGAGGCCTTCATTCTGGGACGAGTGTCAACTGAAGACCGGTGGTTATTTCGTGACGACGCTTCATAGACCATCCAACGTCGATGACTTCGCCAAACTGGAGGCTGTTCTTTGCACCTTAGGAGAGGCTGCTCGCGGGATGCCAGTGCTATTCCCCGTTCATCCTCGTACTGTCGGAATCCTGTCCGAATCGGATGGGAATTTACCTGTCAACTTGTTTCAGGTAGAACCACAACCGTATCTGGAATTCAACTACCTGGTGAAGCATGCCAAAGCAGTTATAACGGATTCGGGTGGCATCACGGAGGAGGCGACGGTAATGGGCGTGCCATGCCTCACCCTACGGGATACTACTGAACGCCCCGAAACAGTGACCGTCGGAACCAATGAATTAATTGGAACGGATCCGACTAAGATAAAACCAGCTTTGGATCGATTGTTTGACGGCCATTGGAAAAAGGGCGGTATTCCGAAAAAATGGGATGGTCGTGCGGGTGAGCGAATCGTGACCGAACTGGAACGGTTGCTGTCCACTAATTAGTAAGCTGGTGACGAGATTATCCACTTATTGGGAAACTATACGCCATCTGCGGCTTGTTCAGTTATACGGTCGCTTGTGGTTTAAATTCTACCGTCCAAGCATTGACCGGTCTCCTGCCCCTTCCTTGAATTCTCTTCAAGGAGTGTGGCTGAAGGTCGTTCAGCGTCCCGCCAGTATGGTGGGGCCGTTTAGTTTTCGTTTCCTGAATCGCACTCACTCACTCACTGAGAGTCGAGGATGGGAAGATTTGGATTCTGAGAAATTATGGCTTTATAACCTGCATTACTTCGATGATCTTAACGCAGATAATGCTCAAGAACGAACGCGATGGCATCGTGATTTGATCAATCGATGGATTCTAGAAAATGAACCTGGTGAAGGTACGGGGTGGGAGCCATATCCGACATCTCTACGCATTGTCAATTGGATCAAATGGTCTTTGGCAGGGAACCCACTTGAACCGGAATGGCTCCATAGTTTGGCTATTCAAGCCAGATGGTTGCGAAGGAGAGTCGAATGGCATTTGCTTGGGAACCATATTTTTTCCAACGCCAAGGCACTTGTTTTTGCTGGCTTGTTTTTCTCTGGTCCAGAAGCTGCCAAATGGTTGTCGACTGGCCTTCGCATCCTTGAGCGTGAGATGCCCAATCAAATCTTACCGGACGGTGCACATTTTGAACTAAGTCCCATGTATCACGCATTGATCTTCGAGGACATGCTGGACTTGTCTAATTTGGCGCGCGTTTATCCTAACGACGACAAAACATTAGAATCTGCACAGGGCAAAATGCACGATCATTTATCACCAATGTTGTTCTGGTTACGTTGCATGACTCATTCTCGCGGCACCCTTGCTCATTTCAACGACACTGCTGATGGTATTGCTCCGGCGAATACAGAGATCGAGCGTTATGCGCGTGATTTGGGGATCGAGGCACCATATCCTCCAACTGTAGGCACCACGTGGTTCAAGCATAGCGGTTATGTGCGTCTTGCCAGTTCACCGACAACGGTAATAGTTGATGTCGGACATGTTGGGCCAGATTATCTGCTAGCCCACGCCCATGCGGACACCTTGTCCTTCGAATTATCTGTTGGCAGAGAACTTGTCGTAGTTAACGGTGGCGTTTCTTGCTACGAGAAAAGTGCTCAGCGGCATCTGGAGCGCGGTACTGCTTCCCATAGCACTGTTCAAATCGGAGATCACGATTCTTCCGAAGTCTGGAACAGTTTTCGCGTAGGGCGAAGGGCTAAGCCCTTTGACGTAACTGTTGATGATTGCAAAGTTACGGCATCACATAATGGCTATCGCCACCTGTCTGGTTCGCCGACACATAAGAGGATGTGGACAGTGGATGGAGATAGTTTGATTGTGGAGGATTGGGTTGCCCCTTCTCAAGAGATCGCAACCGCCAGGTTCCATTTTGCTCCGGTGCTGACTCTACAACCGTTTGCGGATTCCGGATGGGAGATAGTGAGCCAAACAAAAAAAATCGCGATTATAAGAGTGGACGAGGGTGAGGGCGTGTTGACGAACTCCCAATTTGCACCCGAGTTCGGCAAAAAGGTTTCCACATGCTGCCTCCGCGTTCGCCTGACCCATGGTCGGGCGAAAACGGTAATCAGTTGGAATCCATAAGCTTTTCTCCTTATAGGAAAAACTCCTAGCAAAGATACAGCGTGCCCGATCTTTCAAAACTAAAAGTTGCCATTGTGACTTCTTACCCATTTCCCAGTGGCAAGGCTACTGCGAATCGAATTGATTTCTTTGTGAGGACTGTTTTGAAAGCAAAAACTGCTGAAGTTTTTATCCTCAGTGCGGGTGAGGATGATACCCTTGTATCTAACATCGACTACAAACTAAACGATGGTGTTACAATAAACCATATAGTTCATCAAAGGCATGTCAGTTCCAATCTTCTTATGCGCTCAATTTTCGAGATTCACCAATTTTTCATGATTTTTGTAGCACTTCTGCGCATCAAGCCAGATTTCACAATATTCTCGATTCCGTCAGCACCGTTACTGGCTCTAGGAATTCTACTGCGAAAAAAACACTTTTCAATTGATATTCGTGACGCCGTTTGGGACTACTTGGCTCAAGGGGGAATCTTTCAATGCGTGGCCGCTTGGATCACTCGTTTGCTCCTTAAATGCGGTGCACCTAGAGCATTATTTGTAAGTGTGACAAATGATGCCGAAAAGGCGGCCGTCATGAAATTGACAAACGTCCCCCCACTACTTCTTAGAAATGGAATTTCAGAAAATAAGTTTAATCAACTTGCTGCGCTTGAATTTCCCAGTAACAAAAATGAAAGGCTTGTAGTTACATACATAGGCAACGTTGGTAAAGCTCAGCACTTAGACACCTTGGTCGAGGCAATTGCGATCGATAGAAAATTTAACGCCTCAATTGCTGGGGATGGAACTGCTTTAGATAAAATAAGAGAAGAGGTGATGGCTTTGAGCGCCGACAATATAACCCTTAAAGGGAGAATGAATTGGGATCAAGTTCTAGAAGAATACAGGTCTAGCGATATTCTTTATGCACAGATTGGGCACAGATATTCCTCAGCTGTACCTACTAAGATTTTCGAGTATTTAGCTATTGGCAAACCAGTAATATTGGGCTTGCCGCCTGGGCCGGCAAAAGAAATTTTCTCAAAGTTCTCCGGGGTTTACTTTCATGAACCTGAGAATGCCGAGAGTCTAAGGCAAGTGCTTGATAATCTAGATCTCGATTCTAAAATAGAACGTACTAGAAATATTAACATCATCAGGGCGACCCATATCAGAGAACTACAGCAAGAAAAATTGTTGACAGCATTGGAGGTATAGCGAAGCAAATTAAGTCAGGATCGTGGAGATGGATGTAGGTACATCCATTATCAGTCATCATGATCGTGTAATCAATGATCTATACTAGATTGAACAAGGAACAAACAACTTGTATCTTAACCAGAACAGGGAGAAATTCTCGCTGCTAAATCATTGTGATTCAAAGTAGAAACATACGGGAAGAGTATCGATAATGGAGATTTGTAATCACCTCTAGTGATGTTACCCGAATGAGAAAAAAAGTATTGATTCTCGGAGGTGCAGGTTTCATCGGGTTGGGCATTGCACGATTTCTTGGCGGAAAAAGAGATTGTGATATTACCATTGCTGATATTTTCACGACTGGACAAGCGGATGATGACTTCAAAAGAGTGGTATCAAGCTTTTCAATTAAAGTAATAGAAGGAGATTTTTCGAAGCCTGAAAATTTTTCACGGCTCGAAAATGAATATGACTATGTTTATATGCTGGCATCAGTAGTTGGTGTAAACAAGTGCATAGAAGAGCCACATGAAGTGATAAGAATAAATACTGCCCTTATTCAAAATGTGTTAAAGTGGGTTGTTGAAAGTAAAATTGGAAAGTTACTCTTCTCCTCTTCCAGTGAGTGTTATGCCGCCGCTACTGATCTTTTTGAATACCCTGTTCCAACGCCTGAGGAAGTACCTTTAACCATATCTGATATTGCTCATCCCAGATACACTTATGCTGTTACAAAAATGCTGGGCGAGTCCGCTTTTCTTAACTACGGGAAGCAATATAATTTCCCTGTTACTGTTGTTAGGTATCAAAATATATTTGGCCCTCGCATGGGTTTTAAACATGTAATACCTCACTTGATCCAACGATTCATCGAAGGTGATGAAAATCCTTTCAAGGTGTATGGTTCCGATCAAACACGCGCTTTTTGTTATATAACGGATGCGGCAGAGGGAACGGTGCTTGCCATGGAAAATGAAAATACAGACCAGGAAATATTTCATATGGGATCATCCAATGAAATTACCATCGAAGAATTGACGAAAGCGGTCGGCGGCTTAATGGGGTATGACGGAGAGTATGTCGCTGCTCCCACTTATCCTGGGTCAGTTTCTCGTCGTTGTCCTGATATTTCTAAATCTATAAAGTTCCTTAATTATCTACCCAAGGTATCTTGGCTAGATGGGTTAAGGAAATCTGTTATATGGTATACGGATTTCTTTAAATCCGGTGTTGAAATCCATAGCGGTGGTTTTAAGAAACCGGATGATCTTAAATTCTAACACATGAAAATTTAGAGACGGTCTCAGCCAACGCTTCGTGTTTTGATTGTTTGTAGGTCTTGAAGAATATACGTATAGATTATGATATCCGGTTGAAGATCGGAAACAAGACTCTCGTCTTTTCATTTGGAAATGCAACACGGTGCTTTTCGGAACCTTTCTAGGATGGGGAAATTGAGTAAATCGGCAATGGAGGTGAAAAGGTCGGTTAGCCCATTGACCGGGGCTAGTTATCAACTTCCGAAGAGTTCTGATAATGATAGGGCGGGAATCGACGATTTCTTGGCTCGGAATCCTGATAAGCCCGTTGTCGTCGTGCAAGGACTTGGCTTTGTGGGCGGCGTCATGAGTTTAGTTTGCGCGAATGCCATTAGTTGCGAATATGCGGTAATTGGCGTCGATTTACCCTCCCCCGAATCCTACTGGAAGATTCATTCCTTCAATGATGGCGTTCTTCCTCTCAAGTCCTCGGATCCCAAAGTAGCGGAATATTTCGAGCGAGCTGGCAAGAAAGGCAATCATTACGCAACCTTTGACGATTACGCTTATGTCCATGCTGACGTTGTTATCGTTGACATCAATTTGGATGTGCAAAAGCAGTCGAATGCTGAAGGCGAATTATTTGCATTCGACGTAAATCTAGATTCATTTTCGAAGGCAATTAAGACCATTGCGAATAATTGCAAGCCGGAGGTCTTGATTGTAATCGAAACGACTGTGCCGCCAGGAACCTGCGAGAAAAGTGCGATCCCGACACTTCAGCGTGGATTGGGCGATCGAAATCTCCCGACGGACTCTTTCAGGCTTGGGCATTCCTATGAACGCGTTATGCCCGGCCCCGACTACATTGACTCCATCCAGAATTTTTATCGTGTTTATTCGGGAATGAACGAGGATAGCGCCGTTGCCACTGAGAAATTCCTCAAGACCATCATACGCACGGACGAGTATCCACTGACCAGGCTTCAAGGAACCAACGCCACGGAAATGGCCAAGGTTCTTGAGAATTCGTATCGTGCCATGAACATCGCGTTTATGGTGGAATGGTCTCGCTTTGCAGAAGAGGCGGGCGTCAATATCTACGAAATAGTCAATGCCATCCGCATGCGCGACACGCACAGCAACATGATGTTTCCAGGCCTTGGTGTGGGGGGGTATTGCCTGACCAAGGATCCCTTGCTGGCATCGTGGGCACGCACGCATTTATTCAATTCCACGGAAGGTCTTGCTCAAAGTGAACAAGGGGTTCGTATCAATGATCAAATGCCACTTTTCGCGTTCAATTTCTTAAGGCAGCAACTTGGTTCTAGAGATTTGAAGGGTCTTAGGGTTTTGCTTCTCGGTGTTGCCTACAGAGGGGACGTCGGAGATACCCGCTACTCTCCGGTGGAATTGTTTTACAGGTTGCTCAAGGCCGCTGGATGTGAGGTTAGGGTGCATGACTATTTCGTGGACTATTGGAACGAGTGCGAATTGCAGGTTGAAACGAAGTTGGAGTTGGCTCTTGCTGATGACTTTGATGTTTTGGCAATAACCACCAGTCATACCGGATATCGCCAGAACCCCGACTTGCTGCGAGCTTTGTCTGGATCATCTGATCGTCTCGTCTTGGATACACTTGGATTGCTTACCGCGGGAGAGTTGGCTGAAATAGGGAAGAGGCATCATGCATGTGTTCTTGGTCGGGGAGACGATCTCTAGTTGGACTTCTTATCAGCAAAGATGGAACAATCCAAGAGATAGCACGGCTTTTGGTCATGGCTCGCATATTGGATCTGACGTTCTCTCTTTTGGCCATCTTGGTCTTGTTGCCATTCATGTTGATCACAGCCCTTGTCTTGCGGCTAACGGGTGAAGGAGAAGTTTTTTTTGTGCAAATCCGCATAGGTTTTAAAGGGAAGCCTTTTGGTCTCATCAAGTTTGCCACGATGCTGAAGGACAGTCCCAACATCGGCACAGGCGAAGTAACCATCAAGAATGATCCCAGGGTCCTTCCCCTTGGAAGTTTTTTGCGCAAAACCAAGATCAATGAATTGCCCCAGTTGTTCAATATCCTCTTGGGTCATATGAGCATCATTGGCCCTCGTCCGCAGGGGCAGCGATGCTTCGATGCGTTTTCCGCCAACTCTCAAAGGGAGATAATCAAAGTGCGACCAGGGCTCTCGGGCATCGGGTCGATCATTTTTCGCGATGAAGAGAAATTAATGCATGCAAGCAATGATCCTGAAGCATTTTATGACGATGTAATCATGCCCTACAAGGGCCAACTCGAGGAATGGTATGTGAACAACAATGGATTGATGACCTATTTCTCCTGCATTCTCGTCACCATTTGGATTCTTTTCTTTCCACAATCTTCAGTGGCATGGCGAGTATTCGGCAAGCTTCCCTCCCCTCCTGAGGAATTGACTTTCCCTCTTGGGTATTCACATGTGTAAACAATTGTATACCAAAGGGTTGTCGATTATTCACTTTTGCGCAAATTTTTTCAGAAGCTCTTTTGATTCTTGACCGAAATAACCTGACTTCTAAGGTGTTCAAACGCTTACAACCATGACCGCGTCGATTTATACCTTGTTCGTTCTTGGTGCCTTGGCGAGTTGCGCATTAACGCCTTTGGTTAGGTATTTCGCCCATAGGCACGGATTTTTAGATTGTCCTAAGCGCGCGCGTAAAGTCCACGAGGGGGAGATTCCCCGACTGGGTGGAGCTGCCGTTTTGGGGGCATTCATCTTCACTTTGATTATAGGTGGATTTCTTGTCGAAGATCTTGCCATCGCACTATGGGGTGAATCGGGTGTGGGAGGCATTGTACTGTTTGGAGCCATTGCGTTTTTTATTATTGGTTTTTTGGACGATTTGAGCCGATTGTCCGCGAAGACAAGGTTATTGTCTGAATTCGCGATCGCGGCTGCTGTGGTTTGGCTGGGAGGTTTGTGGTTTGATGAGGTGCGATTCTTGGGGGTAGGAAATTTGCCGATGTCCGAGGGACTTGGATTCGCCTTGGCGTGTTTGTGGATCGTGGGGATGGCCAACGCCGTCAATTTGATCGACGGCTTGGACGGTTTGGCAGCGGGTGTCACTTTGTTCGGTCTAGCTGCGGTGGCAACGGTGGGTTACTTGGCGGGGGTTCCCTTCGTCACTTGGATGTCGACGTTGTTGCTCGGGTGCATCTTGGGATTTTTGGTTTTCAACAGTCGCCCAGCTTCCATTTTCTTGGGTGATTGCGGTAGCCTGACCTTGGGTTACCTAGCAGGTTGCCTTTCCTTAATGGGCA
>CEVA01059639.1_pt1 | contig 15984 bp, 18 predicted proteins | sample 361521 | NCBI WGS metagenome assembly CEVA01 (sample SAMEA2622823, study PRJEB7988) | marine metagenome | isolation source: saline water (ENVO:00002010), including
CTACACACACGCTACAATGGCCGATACAGAGGGTTGCCAAGGAGCGATCCGGAGCTAATCCCATAAAGTCGGTCTCAGTTGGAATTGCAGGCTGCAACTCGCCTGCATGAACTTGGAGCTGCTAGTAACCGCAGGTCAGCACACTGCGGTGAATACGTTCTCGGGCCTTGTACACACCGCCCGTCAAGTCATGGAAGTCGGCAACACTTGAAGTCGCTAGGCTAACCCTTCGGGGAAGCAGGCGCCGAGGGTGGGGTCGGTGACTGGGACTAAGTCGTAACAAGGTAGCTGTACCGGAAGGTGCGGCTGGATCACCTCCTTTCTAGGGAGTAGATCATTTCCGTTCAGGTAATGATCTAGGTCGTTCGGTGGGTGGTACGCTTTAACGCGGAGATAGGTTGAGCTTGATCTTAGGAATCAGTAATTGTTCTGGACTAGCGTCTGGGACTATATCTTCGGTTCTTATAGATAGCTCCCCACGCTGAGAAGCTTCTCCATTCGAGACAGTCCACCGTTTGTTTTCTGCTCTTAATTGAGCAATCGAAGTAAGAAATATGTTTCCTTCCACTATCTAGGGGTTAAGGTCTAAGGGCCGATCGAACGATCGGCCCTTATGCGTAGGAAGGATTTGCCACTCTGATTTAATTATGGGGCTGTAGCTCAGTTGGGAGAGCACCTCCTTTGCAAGGAGGGGGTCGGGGGTTCGAGTCCCCCCAGCTCCACTTCATTTATGAATGACAGTATGGGCGTTATAAATCTGACTATCCTGATTTGATATATTGAATTATTCTTACATTATTCAAAGGAATGAATAGGGAGTCATTATTAATGATAAAGAATGAAGATCTCTTAATGCTTGATGGTATAGGGCAAGCTGAGTTGATCCGACGCAAAGAAATTTCCTCCACAGAGGTTGTGGAGCTTAGCATAAGTCGTATTAGTGAGATCAATCCAATAATTAACGCTGTAGTTCAGGAGATGTATGAACATGCGAGAGAATTATCTCTTAATCCCGAAGAAGGAACAATTTTTTCAGGAGTACCATTCTTAATAAAAGATTTTTTGGCTGAATATGCGGGATTTCGTTTTAATGCCGGAAGCAAATTTTTGGAGGGTTACATTTCTGAAGAAGATACTGAATTAGTTAGGAGATACAAAAGATCTGGTTTAGTTACATTAGGTAAGACAAACTCTCCAGAATTTGCAATTGGTTGTACTACGGAGCCCTTATTGAATGGTCCTACTAGGAATCCGTGGGATATCAATTTAACGACCGGTGGTTCCAGTGGCGGTGCAGCAGCAGCAGTATCTTCGGGGCTAGTGCCTTTAGCTCATGGTAATGATGCAGGTGGGTCAATACGGATTCCAGCATCCTGTTGTGGTGTGTTCGGATTGAAGCCAACTAGGGGCAGAAATCCATTAGGTCCTGGATTGGGGGATGCCATAGGTGGATTAGTTGCCGAACACGCTCTGACACGATCTGTACGAGACAGTGCTGCTTTGCTAGATTCTACGGCCGGCCCCAGTTTTGGAGATCCTTATTTCACTGCTTTACCTGAAAGGCCATTTTTACAAGAAATAGGAGTAGATCCAGGACAGCTTCGTATTGGTTTTAGTAGTGATATGCCGAGAGGTGGTAAGGCACATCCGGATTGCGTTGAAGCTGTGGAGAGAGTTGCGTATCTTTGTCAGGATCTTGGGCATGATGTGGAGGAAGTTTCTCCCAAGTTTAATGCAAACGTAATGTTTGAAGCATTCTCTAAAATGATGGCCTCTGGAGTCGCCTGGATGATCCGTGACTGGGAGCGTAAAATAAATAAAAAAGCTGTAGAAAATCTATTTGAGCCAAATATATGGGGTCTTTTACAGGCGGGTTCAAAAATTACCTCTCCAGAGTACCTGCTCGCTGTACAGGACATACAAAATGGGTCACGTGAGGTGGCTGAGTTTTTCAATAAATACGATTTTTGGTTAACCCCTACTTTGGGTAAACCTCCTGTACCATTAGGGACTTTTATATATGAAGGGGATCCTTTTGATTTACGTAGACGATTAGCTGAATTTGTGCCATTTACCTGGATTTCTAATTTAACTGGTCAACCTGGTATGTCTGTCCCTCTACATTGGAATGGTGATGGATTGCCTATTGGTGTTCATTTCACAGGTAAATTTGGTGATGAAGCAACGATGTTTAGAATAGCCTCTCAGCTTGAGGTTGCTCTACCGTGGGCAAACCGGATTCCAATCATGCGAGAGTGAAACCTACAGCACTTTAGGATGGTCATAGATAGCTACTCACCATTATAGCTATTTTGTATTACTGTCTTGTATCAAGAAATCTTGAGAACTTGTAATTATTTGATATGTCTGAGAAATAGTCGATATTTTTGCACTCAATAATAGGCGTAATCTCAGCAGTTCGGACAACCAATTCAGATGCTTCTCTGGTTAGCCTTTTTGCATCCCTAGCGGCGCATGCTATTTTAAGGATAAGTGAGTCAATGGATGGTTCACTTTCTCCCTCTCGCTTACCTACAACAAATTGATATTCTGACAGACCACGTTTGAAAAGGAGGGACATTTTTTCGTGAAGTATGGATGGGTTTATCAATATCCCTTTAATTTTAGTAACTCCGTCTGCTCTATAAGGAGTTCCTACAAACCTTGGTTCCCACCGACCACATTCTGGACATATTTTGTGATTAAGTGACACGATGTCACCGACTAAATAACGTAAAAGTACTGTGCCTCGTCTATTAAGGTGGCTTATAGCTAGCATGCCGTTTTCACCGTCAGGAACTTTTCGTCTAGTTTCTGGATCCAATATTTCAAAAAAATATTGCTCTGGTGTAGATTGGTGTCTCCAATCTTGGTCCGAACATTCCATAGCCATAGCTTGCATTTCTGTAAATCCATAGCCATTATTTATATAGGGATTGATACTGCCGAGGGTTTTGAGTCTCTCTCGCATATCTTTTCTGGTGCCAGAAGGACACGGTTCCCCCATAACCAAAACTAATCTCACTGAACTGAAGTTTTTGCCCATTCGCTCAGCTTCGTAGAGAATACTTCTTACGTAAGATGTTATTCCCCAGAGTACCGTGGCTTTGGAATCTTCAATCATATCGATTGCATCAGTCATTCGTCTATGAACTGGGAAATTGGAATAATTTCGTCCAGTCATTCCCCAGAGCAATTTGGCACCGATAGTCATAGTTGCCCATGATGCGTTAATTGGGCCTTGGTGAGTGACTGTGGAAAGAGGGAAAAGATTCATAACTGTGTCACTAGGTACTATCCCAGCTATTTGGGCACTTTTAAACAAATGTTGTAATCGGGCCAGTTTGTCGTGGGCGGTATCATAAAATGGAGTTGGATTAGATGTTGAGCCAGTGGTATACAGTATGTCAGACAGAGTTTTCTCTTCCAACGACAGATCAGGTAATAATTCTAGATTTAGTCGGAAACTTTCTGGATCAAGTGCATATTCTGTTTTACTGATTAAGGGTAATCTGCCAAGGTCGTTAACAGATTTGAAATCGGTAGGCGTAAGGTCATTATCTTTCATGTATTTCTGATAGTAGGGATGTGCTTTGTAGCAGAGCTCAATCATCCTTTTTAGATTTTTATTTTGTAAAGACCGGAGCTGATGTATATTCATTGCAACCAAGTATATTGAAGAGTGTAAATTATTATGTAATTAGTACCCCTTCCATTTAGGGGATCGTTTCTCTTCAAATGCATTTAAACCCTCCTGCGCATCCACGCTGTTACGAACTCTTTCAAATATTTCTGTGGCTTTATTTAGCCTACCTTCAAGTGTTTCATCGTCTCTTGGCAGTACGGCTTCTTTCATTCCTCTCACTGCTACTGGAGCGTTCTCTAGTATTTTGTGGGCTAATTCATTTGATTTTTCTATTAATTGTGATTCCGGAACCACGTAGTTGACTAGTCCAATATTGAGAGCATCTTCAGCTGATAAGAAGTCCCCAGTAAAAAGTAATTCCATAGCTTTTCCGTGGGGTATTCTTTTACTTAATATTACAGGTCCACTTATAGAAGATAAGCCTCTCTTCGTTTGAGGCCAACCAAATTGTGCATTCTCTGAGGCTATTAATATGTCTGATCCCATGGCTATTCCTCCACCCTGCGCTAGGCATAGTCCATTCACTGCTGCAATTATTGGCTTGGTAATGTTTTGTTGCATAAGGTACAGCTGGTCTGTACTGCCAGAAGCCTTATTTTCACCACTCATTTCACTCATAGCTTTGAGATCATGGCCAACCGAGAACGCTCTACCAGTACCAGTAACTATTCCTAGCCAGACATCAGGGTTGTCCCTAAGGTCAGTGAATGCGTCCCAAAGTTTAGATAACATGTCTGGGGTTATAGCATTTAATTTTTCGGGGCGGTTCATGGTGATGTATGCTATGCGTTGGCGTATTTCGTATATTACCAGTGACACTCTAGTCCTCCCAATAGGAATATTTTAATTTATACCATAGTAAACGAATGGTGTATTGTAATTATATAATGTAAATAATTTTCCCATTTATTTACATTAGCCTATAGTCTTTCTATAAAATACAAATATACATATCTGTTCTAGAGTCGTCTCATAAATTTGTATTTAACGATATCGTTATTAGAGGCATGAAGAAGTTATGTTAAATCATGTAAATACGACGGATATTCTCAGTGCTATTCGTTTGGGATGTGAGACGATGTCCCGAGTTTTCGACGAACGCCATAATTATTCTCCATATTTTGGAGCGTATTTGAGACCCACTGCGTTCTTGAAGTTTAGCAATATATACTCTGATGCTCATGTTCCAGGCCGGCACCTAAATGCATTGCTGACGGCAGAGGATGCTGTTGGAGTTGTGATTCAAGAATCAGTTATAGAGAAACACTCAAGTGCAGCGTTTCGGTCTTTTAGTGGCAGCCTTGCGTTGCCATTGAACCGAGATACTCCTGGAGATTCCCCAATCATATTTACGCCACATAACATCCGTGAGGGATTACATGGGCTTTATGCTTTGGCTCGCTACAGGAATTCATTCAAAGCTAGAGAATTGGTTGAATCATGCATAAAAGTAATCAACGATTTTTGGAACCCTGATTCTGGATGGAATTATGACAATCTGGAGAATCAGCATGGTCTGAATTGTATATCGAAACCCGGTTTCATAGGTGGATTAGCTCGTGCGATAGGACCCTTGACAAAATATTTTATCTTTACTGGATATGCCCCAGCATTGGAATTAGCAGTTGTTTTAAAAGACGTTGCTTTGAACGGTTATTTTACTGAAGAAGGTAATTATGATGTCAGTCGTCTTGGCACTCACGTACATTCCATAACTTGTACTATGTCATCATTAGCTCAACTCGCCGATTTGACGAAAGACAGCCTATTGATGTCTCGTGTGAAGGTTTTCTATGACAATGGACTTAAAGAATTACGAGATGAAATTGGATGGTCATTGGAAGTCAACCGTGTAGAAAGAAACTCCGATGTTGGCGAGGGTAATAATTCAGGCGATATACTCGAGACTGCATTGTTACTTGGCAGCAGTGGTTATACGAGTTATTTTCAAGATGCAGAACGGATATTAAGATGTCACTTGTTGCCTTCACAACTTCGGGATATCTCTTTTGTGCCTGATTGTTTAGATGGGTGTGCAACTGGATGCTCTCATCATGTAGCTGGTAGGCTAAAAGGGGCTTTTGGTTTCCCCGCCCCGTATGGTCATGAGCCTGTTGGATCGGTTGATCTCAAGTTCAATTTAGATATTGTAGGGGGAGTAGTTGGGTCATTATGTGAGGCTCACCGGTCTATTACGAATTATGATGGAAATAGCCATCGAATAAATTTGTTGTTTGATATCAATAATAAGTATATATCAATTGATTCACAGTATACCCACCCGGAGTTGCGATTGCTGCTGAAACATCCAGGCTTGTTAAACCTTCGTCTTCCACTATGGTTGAACCCTGAAACCATTAATGTGAGCGGGTATGAGGGTAGTCTTATAAATTACGAAGGTTACTTACATTTGTCCAATTTGCCGGTTGGTGAACTCATTTCTGTAAAATTTGACATGCCAACCGAAGAAATAATACTTGAGCATAGGATGAGAAATATACGAACCCGAATTAAAGGAGATCAGGTGGCAAGTATGGAGAATTTCGGTACTGATTTAACCTTTTTCCGTCCCCTGGAATAGTTGAAGTTGGCTACCTGGAATAATTTTAATGGAAACTTGAACCATATCAGGCAATCGATTATGGTCTGTTTTGGGTCCGGCAATTTTTTACGGACTTAAATCTATGTATATAAGAACTTGAATAGAGGTGTTGATCTGTGGAGAAAGTTATAAATCTTAGTGTTGTGGATCAGTCTCCTATTCGTAAGGGAGGAACTGCGTCTGAATCTCTTTTGGAGACAGTGGAACTAGCCAAGGTTTGTGAAGCAGTAGGTTATTCACGTTATTGGGTTGCTGAACATCATAATTCAGGATCTTACACAGGTACCAGTCCTGAGGTCTTAATTGCTGAGATAGCTGCCAGGACTAGTAACATTCGAGTAGGCAGTGGCGGTGTGATGCTGTCTCACTACTCCTCTTTGAAAGTTGCCGAACAATTTTCTATACTTGAATCACTGCATCCAGGTCGCATAGATCTTGGGGTAGGAAGAGCTCCGGGTAGTGATCAGCGTACAGCAGCAGCTCTTGCGTACCCTAGACTGCAAGATGATGGTCAACAATTCCCTCAGCAAATAAAAGATCTGCTAGGATTCTTGTCTGGTAGTTTGGAGGATGGACATCCGTTTAGTAGTGTTAAGGCGCAGCCCGGTGATCCTCCAGAATCAACTCCAGAGGTATGGCTTCTAGGCTCTAGTGATTTTAGTGCTAGACTTGCCGCTCTGCTAGGTTTACCATTTGCGTTTGCTGATTTCTTTGGAGACCTTGGCCATGGACCAGCCGTTGCTGATTTGTATCGTAAGGAGTTTCGTCAATCTGAGTATTTGACTGAACCAAAACTAAATGTGGCTGTCCAAGTTCTTTGTGCACCAACAGAGGAAGAGGCTGAATATCTAGGCTCAAGCAGGAATCTAAATAAAGCTGGTACAGTAATGGGTTTGCAGCGTGGTCTTTTACCACCAGATGAGGCGATTGCTTATCCTATTTCTGATGACGCAAAAGTGTTTATGGAAAGATTTCGAAGGGGTTACGTGGACGGTTCACCAGAGCAAGTGCGTGATGGCTTGTTAGGGGTTTCTGAAAAATATGAAACGGATGACATTAGTGTAGTTACCAACGCGTACGCTCATTCTGCGCGAGTGCAGTCATATGAACTGATTGCTTCGGTGATGGGACTCAAATCAAATTTATAAAATAGACCATCTTATCGTTTATTCTAGATTTCACATGTCCTTCCGTGCCGAATAATGTACAAGCTTATATCGTGATCTGCCATGGTGGCCATAGACGTATTAAGCAGAGTTAAATATTGTGTTTTTTTCCTTGACACTATCTAACTGTGCAGGTATAGTTTGAAGTTGCGGTTTAGGCTAAGAGACGTCTTTCCAGCTTGCCGCTACGCACAATTAATGAAAGGTAGATCGATGCTTCATGCCTACTGCTAGTCAGTTAGTTCGCAAAGGTCGCAAGATGAAAGGGCGTAAGGACAAAGTTCCCGCCCTTAGATATTCCTTCAATTCAATTAAGAATAGGGGGAATCGTGACTCAGGTTCTCCTCAGAAGAGAGGGGTTTGTGTCCAAGTGCGAACACAAACTCCCAAGAAACCTAATTCTGCCTTGCGGAAGGTTGCTAGGGTCAGGTTAACAAACGGGATGGAGGTTACGGCGTATATTCCGGGAGAGGGACACAACCTTCAGGAGCACTCTGTAGTACTCATTCGAGGGGGTAGAGTTAAGGATTTGCCTGGAGTGCGATATCACGTCGTTAGGGGTGCAATGGATACCTCAGGTGTGGAAGATCGTACTAGAGGCCGAAGCAAATATGGAAGTAAGAAAAAGTAGATCTAAAATTTACAAATGTCACATCGTCCTGCATGGACGATGTGACATTTAGGAAAGTAGACATATGTCTAGGCGTCGCAGGCAACCTAAAAGAGACACCAAGCCCGATCCAAAATTTGGTACGGTAGAGCTGTCAGTTTTCATCAAGAAAGTTATGATTGGTGGTAAACTCACGACCGCTCAGAGGATCGTTTACGATGCTCTTGATATAGCTGAGGGTGAAGTGCATAGGCCTGGCATAGAGGTGTTTCAACAGGCTCTCAGGAACGTTATGCCAGTTCTTGAGGTCAAGTCACGTAGGGTTGGAGGTGCGACTTATCAAGTTCCTCAGGAAGTGAGGAGCGATAGGCAGGTAGCGTTGGCTATGAGGTGGTTGATATTGGAGGCGCGTAGTAGAAGTGGTAGGCCAATGTCGGATCGCTTGGCGCAGGAGTTATTAGAAGCGTCACGAGGTCAAGGTGCCGCAGTAAAAAGAAAGGAAGATTTGTATCGTATGGCTGAGGCCAATCGGGCATACGTGCATTATAGGTGGTGATGGGCTGTGTCCTCTTTACCTGCTTCAGGAATTTCGTCTAAAGTGGAATCTAAACCTAGCCTTGATATGGTTAGGAATATTGGTTTCATAGCTCATATAGATGCTGGTAAGACTACAGTTACTGAGCGCGTGCTTTTTTTCGCGGGGCGTATCTACAAAATTGGCGATGTTGATGATGGCAATACTGCTATGGATTGGATGCCCCAGGAGCGCGAGCGAGGAATAACGATTACTTCAGCAGCTACGACGTGTGAATGGGGCGACTATACTATAAATGTAATTGACACCCCTGGTCATGTAGACTTTACTGCTGAAGTGGAGCGCAGTCTTAGAGTACTGGATGGAGGAGTTGTTATATTAGATTCAGTGGCTGGTGTTCAGCCGCAATCCGAAACCGTTTGGCGCCAAGCAGATAGATATCAGGTGCCTAGGATATGCTTTGTTAACAAAATGGATAGAGTAGGGGCAGATTTCTATAAGACTATGGGTAGTATGACTGAAAGATTGAATGCGAGCCCTGTTGCTATACAGATTCCTATAGGGACCGAAGAGTCGTTTAGTGGTGTGTTGGATTTGGTGGAAGGTCGATCGTTGACTTTCCCTGAAGGGCCTCCGCAGCCGCCGGTTGAAGGTCCAATTCCTGAAGATATGATGGGGGATTTTGAAAAATACAGACAAATACTTACGGAGCGTGTCGTTGAGACTGATGATTCGCTCACCGAAAAATTCTTAGAGGGTGCAGAAATTTCTAAGGATGAAATTAAGGAAGGTTTACGGAGGGCAACCATAGATTACAAGCTTGTACCCGTTTTGTGCGGAAGTGCTCTAAATAACCGTGGGGTTCAGCCTCTTCTGGATGCAGTTTGTGACTATCTGCCATCCCCATCGGATGTTCCTCCGGCTGAAGGTACTGATCACAAAAGTGGTGAGACGGTTACAAGGTTACCTAGGCTGGATGAGCCGTTCTCGGCTTTGGTGTTCAAGGCTGTAGCTGATCCGTTCATAGGTCGGTTAGTATATTTCCGGGTTTACTCCGGAGAAATGCACAGTGGTTCTATGGTTTTCAATTCTACAACTGGTCGCAGGGAAAGATTAGGTAGAATTGTTCAAATGCATGCCCAGGAACGGCATGACATGGGCAAGGTTGTAGCAGGGCAGATAGCCGCGGCAGTTGGCATTAAAGATGCGTCTACGGGGGATACGATTTGTGATGAGTCTGATCCGGTTATTTTGGAAGCGATTACATTTCCTGAGCCAGTGATGTCTGAGGCCATAGAGCCAAAGACGCGTGCTGATCAAGAAAGATTATCGGATGCGTTAATAAAATTATCTCAAGAAGATCCCACATTCAAAGTTAAGCATGACGAAGAACTAGGGCAAACGATTATATCTGGTATGGGTGAACTGCACTTAGAGATAATACTGGATAGGCTTCGAAGAGAATTCAAAGTTGAAGGTAATGCTGGCAAACCTAAAGTGTCATTTAGGGAGGCAATTAGGAAAACTGCTAAGGCAGAGGGGCGTTTGGTTAGGCAGAGTGGGGGCCACGGTCAGTATGGTCATGTGTGGCTTGAGGTGGAGCCTTTGAATAGAGGTGACGGTTTTATATTTGAAGACCTCACTAAAGGAGGAGTGATTCCAAAGGAATACATTTCGTCAGTGGAGCGCGGTATCAAGGATGCGTTGGGGTCTGGCCCTATATCAGGGTTTCCAGTTGTAGATATAAAAGCCTCCGTAGTTGATGGGAGCTATCATGAAGTTGATTCATCGGAGATGGCTTTTCGTGTGGCGGCATCTATCGCGGCAAAAGCCGCCTTTACGAGGGCATCGCCTGTCCTGCTAGAGCCCGTTATGAGATTAGATATATTTACCCCTGGTGATTACTTAGGGGATGTTTTGGGTGACCTAGGTAGGCGTAGGGCCAATATACGTAATATTGAGGGTCATGGAAGTGTGCAAACTGTAGGTGCACGTATACCGCTAAGTGAGAGTTTTGGGTATGCTAATACGCTAAGATCTCTCACTCAAGGTAGGGCAAGTTACTCTATGGAATTTGGAAGCTATGAGGAGGCGCCACAGTCTATTGTGGCTGACTAAATGAGAATTGAGCTATGGTAACTAGACAGAAAATAAGAGTTATTTTGAAAGGTTTTGATCACAGAATCTTGGATTTGTGGGCTGGTCAGATAGTGGAGGCGGCTGAAAGAACCGGCGCCCAGGTGGCTGGTCCTGTTCCGCTACCCACTACTATTAAAAGGTTTTGTGTGTTGAGGTCTCCGCACGTATACAAAAACTCTAGAGAACACTTTGAATTGAGAACGCATAATCGCCTTATTGATATAGTAGAGCCTTCTACTAGGACAATTGATTCGCTCACTAGGCTGAATGTACCCGCAGGGGTGCACATATCTATGAAGCTCTGAGGGGCATAAATATTGAACTTGTTAGAATCCTAATTTACTTGGTGTGAGGAAAATATTAAAACATGTCGGTGCAGGCTTTAATAGGGAAAAAAATAGGGACCACTGAAATATTTCATGAAGGCGGTGAAGTAGTAGCCGTGACTGCTGTCAAATTGGGTCCATGTTTCGTGTCTCAAGTCAAAACTAATGATGTTGATGGTTATGACAGTGTTCAGCTTGGTTTCGAAGAAGTTTCCAGTCTTAATAATCCCTTGTCTGGCCATTTGGGTAAATCCGGGAAACTTTTTAGATACCTAAGAGAAGTTCAAGAAGAAGAGGTGGGTGCTACAAAGGTGGGGCAGGAGTTCGATGTTAGTATTTTTTCTGAAGGGGATTTAGTTAATGCTACCGGTTTTTCCAAGGGTAAAGGGTTTGCGGGTGGGGTTAAAAGGCATGGTTTTAGAGGTGGTCCGAAAACCCATGGCCAATCTGATAGGCATAGAGCGCCTGGCTCTATTGGTGCTGGTAGTACACCTGGTCGGGTGATTAAGGGTCTTAAGATGGCAGGTCATCTAGGTGATTCTCGAGTCACAGTTAGAAATTTAGAAGTGGTTCGTTCTGATTCTGAGAAGCATGTTTTATTCGTAAAAGGGTCCGTTCCGGGGTCACGAAATTCACTGGTTTTGATTTCAAAGACTAATGGTAAAGGGCATTCTGGATGAAGGTTTTAGCTAAAAATATTCAAGGCGGCGATGCAGCTGTTATTCAGGTGCGTGATGACGTGTTTGGTGTCCCAATGAACGTAGCGCTGGTCCACCAAGTTGCGGTTGGGCAGAGGGCGAATGCTAGGCAAGGAACATCTAGCTCGCAGCGTAGGTCTGACGTGACAGTTTCGGGACGTAAGCCGTTTACTCAAAAGCATACTGGTAGAGCTCGTCAAGGCTCTGGCGGTGCGCCAAACCTTAGGGGAGGTGGTGTAGCTTTTGGTCCAAGGCCCAGAGATTATTCTCAAAGAACTCCTAAGAAAATGCGTAGAGCAGCTATAAAATCTCTTTTGTCGCAGAAAGTTAGAGACCAGGAGTTAATAATTCTAGATGATTTGAAAATAGATAATCCTAAAACGTCAGATATAGTTCGTAGTTTAAGTGCGTTGGGAGTTTCTGGTTCGGTGCTTCTGCTTGCTGATGGAGTAGAGGATTCAGTCATTAGAGCTTCCCGGAATGTATCTAGGTTGAAATTGTCTCCTGCTTCACTTTTGAATACCATTGACTTGTTAGACCATACTTTTGTGGTTGCAACGGAGCAATCTTTGAGGAAAATCGAAGAGCTTTGGGGGAGTGGTGCACTAGAGAACGGAATTGAGGCTCTTGTTTCGAAAGGGGAAGGGTAAGTCAGCGGTATGTTAGATATTTTAAGAAGGCCACTCGTAACAGAAAAGAGCACGTCTTTACAGGAAGATGGAAGGTATGTCTTTGAGGTATCTACGAGTGCCACAAAGCATCAAATTAAAGGTGCTGTAGAGGCCGCATTTGATGTGAAAGTTGTCAAAGTCAACACTATGAATGTTAAGGGAAAGCCGAAGCGTTATGGTCCGAAGGTTGTAAGTAAAAAGTCTTGGAAGAAGGCAATAGTTACTTTGGCCTCTGGTGATAATATTACTATATTCGAGGGTGTCTAGATGCCGTTAAGAATAGCTAAACCTACAACTCCAGGTCGACGTGGTGCGGTTCTTCAGACTTCTGAGGAAATAACCAGACGTGAGCCTAAAAAGTCGCTGTTGTTGCCGTTGAGGAAAAAGGGTGGTCGTAACAACAAGGGGCGTTTAACGGTTCGTCATAGAGGAGGGGGCCACAAGCGAAGGATTCGAATAATTGACTATAAGCGTGACAAGTTCGGTGTGCCTGGGGAGGTTGATTCCATAGAATATGACCCGAACCGCTCTGCGAGGGTCGCTTTGATCAAATATAGGGATGGGGATTGGAGATATATCATTGCTCCCAATGACCTAGAGGTCGGTGATTTAATTGAGTCTGGTGAAAATGCTGATGTTAAGGTCGGTAATGCTCTGCCGTTAAGGGTGATGCCAACGGGTACTCAAGTTCACAATATAGAAATTAAAGTTGGTCGCGGAGCCCAAATGGTACGTAGTGCTGGTGGTTCTGCGCAGGTTTTGGCTAAAGAGGATAGGTATAGTTTAATCAGATTGCCATCTGGTGAGGTGCGTAGAGTACTGAGTGAATGCATGGCGACGGTAGGCCAAGTAGGTAAACAAGATCACAAAAATGCCAAGTTAGGTAAGGCGGGTAGACGCAGAAATATGGGTTGGAGGCCCCAAGTACGTGGTGTAGCTATGGATCCTTCCTCACATCCTCATGGGGGTGGCGAGGGTAAATCTCCTATAGGTATGCCGGGTCCTAAAACACCTTGGGGAAAACCAGCTCTTGGTTACAGGACGAGGCGTAATAAATCTACAGACCGTATGGTTTCTTCGAGTAGGAAAAAACGTTAATGTGTTTAAGGAAATGCTTTATTAGGTGATTCGGGGGAGGATAATGTCTAGGTCAATTAAAAAGGGTCCGTATGTTGACGCTAAGCTTGCTAAGAAAGTTGAGGCGGCAGTAAGGAGTAATAGTAAGTCGGTTATTCGGACTTGGGCAAGGGCTTCAATGATAATGCCAGATATGCTTGGTTTGACTATTGAAGTTCATGATGGCCGGAGGCACATACCCTTATTTATTACTGAAAACATGGTTGGTCACAGGCTCGGTGAGTTTGCACCAACTAGAACATTTAGGGGACATTCGACAAGGTCGGAGCAAACTACTTCTGTAAGTTGAATTAGGAGATAATTGGTGCCAATAAGTGCGACTTCAAAGGACACGGGAGTGTCTGTAAGAAAAGTTAAACCGATAGCTGATTTGATCAGAGGTAAATCAGTGCGAGATGCATTGGAAGTTTTGGATTTTTTCCCATCTCCTGTGGCTGCTCTTGTGGCCAAAGTGGTTCGTTCGGCTACCGCAAATGCTGAAAATGAAATGATGTTCAGTGCTTCAGACCTAAAGGTAGTTGGGGTTTGGGCAAACGAGGGGACTAGTTTAAAGAGATTCCGCGCTCGAGCTCGAGGTAGGTTTGGCAAAGTTCTGCGGAGGAATAGTCACGTGACTGTAGTATTGGATCAGGAGGCCAAAGACCTTGGGGAATAAAACTCATCCGATAGGATTCCGTTTAGGGATTGTAAAAGATTGGCAAACTAAGTGGTTTGCACAGAAGCCAAGTGATTATAGGAGATTGGTTATTGGGGATATGGCCGTAAGGGAATATGTCTATAGTAACAATGAGGATGCCGGTATATCCAGAGTTGATATAGAACGAGGTACTAACGAAGTTGCGGTGACGATACACACCGCTAGGCCAGGTATAGTAATTGGTAGAGGTGGTACGAAAGTTGAAGAGCTTCGCAAGGGGATAGAAGAGATATGTGATCAGAAATCCCGTTTGAATGTTCAGGAAATTCGCCAGCCGGATCTAGATGCGTGTCTTGTAGCAACCAATATCGCTGATCAGCTAGTGAGACGCATCGCCTACAGGCGCGCTATAAGGCAGGCGGTTACTAGGACGATGCAGGCCGGAGCTCAAGGGGTTAAGGTGATTATTTCAGGTCGCTTGGGTGGCGCGGATATAGCGCGTACCGAGAAGGCTATGGAAGGTAGGGTTCCACTTCATACTTTGAGGGCTGACGTTGACTTTAGAGTCGCTGAGGCCGCTACCGATTTTGGAAGAATTGGTGTAAAGGTATGGATATATAAGGGGGATATTTTGCCGGCCGCTAAAGATATAGCAATCGATGAACAGATAGATCCCATAGAAGTAACCGTAAAACCGGAGCAAAGGACGGATATAGATGCTGCAACCGAAGAGGGTGAAGTATCGCAATAAACATAGAGGTCGTCGTAAGGGAGTTTCAAACTCAGGATCGACGCTAAATTTCGGCCAGTTTGGTTTAAAGGCCGTAGAACCTGCTTGGGTGAGTTCGCGCCAAATTGAGGCTGCTAGGCGGGTGATAACTCGGTATGCTAGGAGGGGTGGAAGGATGTGGATTAGGATCTTTCCTGATAAGTCAGTTACTGCTCGTGCAGCAGAAACTCGAATGGGTAAGGGCAAGGGTGCTGTTGACCACTGGGTGGCAGTAGTCAAGCCTGGACGCATAATATTCGAGATGGCAGGAGTATCTGAGGAAGATGCTAAGGAGGCGCTTCGTTTAGCTTCGGACAAGTTGCCTTTGGCTACGAAAATAGTAGGCCAGAATTAGAGCTAATCTATAAGGTGGGTTTGGGTTGGATATGGAAATAGATGATTTAAGAGCCAAGACGGATGATGAGTTGCAAGAAGAGTTGACGGAGTCTTCTAGGGAGGCTATGAACCTCAGGTTCCGTGTTGCTACAATGCAGCTATCAGATGTCAGCTCTATGAGTAGGGTTCGTAAGCGTGTTGCTAGAATCAAGACGATTTTGAGGGAAAGGGAATTATCTAGGGGTAGCCGATGAGTTTTGAAAGGCGAAAAATCAGGACTGGACGTGTAGTAGGCGACAAAATGGATAAAACCGTTGTTGTTGTTGTTGAGTGGCGTAGACGGCATCCTTTATATGGCAAATCTATGCGCCGGATGACCAAGTTCAATGTTCATGATGGGGCCAATGAGTCTATGGTGGGGGATATAGTAGAAATAGTCGAATCCAGGCCGTTTTCGAAGAGCAAGAGATGGCAGTTAAAAAAGATCATTAGCCGTGTCGACATAGAAGAAGTACAGCCTAAAGATATAATTGTGGATCCAAGTGTTGTGCCGTCAAGGGCACAACGTCGCCTTGAAAGCACAACCTTAGAGGCAGAAGTCAGTGCAGGGGCAGAAGTCAGTGCAGGGGCAGAAGTCGGCGCAGAGGCCGAAGTCGGCGCAGAGGCCGAAGTCAGCGCAGAGGCCGAAGTCAGCGCAGAGGCAGAAGTCAGC
>CEVA01041350.1_pt1 | contig 15977 bp, 13 predicted proteins | sample 361521 | NCBI WGS metagenome assembly CEVA01 (sample SAMEA2622823, study PRJEB7988) | marine metagenome | isolation source: saline water (ENVO:00002010), including
CAAGGCGCTGTAGCGATCGACTGCGGTTTCGGGTTGCTCGCTCTTGCCGGCAATCAGCTCGATGGCATGCGTTGCATCCGCGACAGTTTGTACGTTCATCGAGGAAAAGAGCTCGTTGGCTAAATATAAAACGTCCCCTTCCCTACCGGAGGTATAGCTGATTTTGGCAATTTCGAAAGTGCTGCCGTTCTCGTGGTAAGCGACCGGCAGGTTGCCTTCCTCCGTTTCTCGCACGTAGCCCGTTGGTTGATAAGCGGCTCCCATCGTATCTCGGTCCGGCAAATCATTCCACCCTCCGGGGGGTGTGCCTCCCTGGCTAATTTGAAGGTAATCTTCATCACCTGCGTTGTTGGGCTCGTTCGCCGCCCAATTCTCATAAGCTCCGCCGACGGCGCTACCTCCCGACGTGCCATTCCAAAATTGACGGCCTTGGCCTCCGTCCTCTTTTCCCTCGGGCCCTTCCGTCCAACGCCATTCGCCTTCCACGGCGGTATCCTGGCCTCCCAGCCATGCGTTTATGCCGACGTCGCCGATCTGACGGGCGATCTCGTCCTGCTCCGCCTGAGAAGTGACTGTGGCTAGATAATGATAATTGAGCGGATCAGCTGCGTCTTGGTTATCCACCGCAGCCTTTGCATCCGTCCATTTGATATTCGCACCTACGTCGAACAACTTGTAGGTGGTTCCCCGGAACAGCCGAATTTCGTTGAATTCCTCCAAGTCGATCCGCTGGATTTCCTTGATCAGGTTTTGAAATTCGTAGTCGTAGGCGGCGCGATCGGAATCGTTCTTGGTTAGATCGGTGGCCATTGTGGCCAGTTCGGACAAGCGGGTAAACAACTGCCCCACGACGTTGAGAGCATTGTCTTGGGCCTCGGTGTAAGAACGCGCGTTTTGAAGTCCAAGCAAGGCGGCGTCGCTGCGCTTGCGGGAGCTATCCATTTTCATGGCCACCTGCATGGCGCCGGCATCATCCTCGGGGCGGAGAATGCGTTGCCCTGTGGAAAGCCTGCGCAGGTTGCGATCGGCTTCGATTTGAGCCGCGTTGACCTTAAAGGCCACGCTCGTACTTATGGAGTCGGTATAGAGAGCCACAACTATTCTCCTGTTGAGAAAGGTTGCTAGACAGTCTCCAACCACCTCCTTGCGGGCGGGGACTTATGAGATTCTTCGGCCGCTTCCATGCGGCAATGAATAAAATCGGTTCATCCGTTCGGGACTTTAGAAAAAAGGTTATTTTTTTTGCACGACCGAATCAGCTTGGAGAAAAGGGCACTAGCGATTAGGGGAAAAGGAACTGGGAGAAAACTCAAGACGTGGAGCTGCAGGCAATTTGAAAACCGAAGACGCATACGAGTTCATTAAAAAGCAAACCTCCATGGGGATTGCTCCGTTCCCTTTGTTCAAAACCCTGCGAGGGTATGGAGCCGTTTCCTTCAAATCGGATTTGAAAGCGGCGCTGAACGTCGCCTTGCTGGCTTTCCCGCAAGGCATGGCTTATGCATTGATCGCCGGGTTGCCGATTGAATATGGCATTTATGGATCGGCCATTGCCGCGATCTTTGGTTCCATGTTTGCCAGTTCTCGTTTCATTACGCTGGGTCCAACCAATGCAACGGCCGTGATTCTGTTGGGAACCTTCGTCCCCTTGGGAATGGTGCAGGCGAACGGCATGTTGAGCCCAGAAGCGCTTAGCCTGTTGCCCATGTTGTTGATTCTTTCCGGAGCCATTCTGTTGATTGCTGCCTTTCTTCGGGTCGCCGGCATGGTGCAATTCGTCTCACGCACCGTGATAACTGGATACGTTACAGCGGCAGCGATTTTGATACTAGCCAACCAAGCGAAAAACGTTCTCGGTTTTCAATTCGAGGTGGAAGAGGCCCCCACCTCGACGTTCGACGTCGTGCGGTTGACCTTTGTGCACTTGTCGGGAGTTTCACAACCGGCCATAGCCCTTAGCCTGGCAACTGCCCTTACCTATTTCGCTCTTCGAAGAAAATTTCCGAATTGGCCAAACGTTGCAATCACACTGCTCTTGGCATCGGTTGGAAGTTTTTGGCTACTTCCCGATAATGGGGCGCAAGGCCTGCAATCGTTTCAATTCGATCTATCCATGATTTCACTGCCCTCCGCAGACCTCGAAACGACCAAGGCGCTACTGGGAGCAGCCACGGCCATCGCCCTGCTAAGCGCCTTGGAAGGTATATCCATCGGGAAATCTCTCGCTGCCAGCCAAGGAGGACGAGTGGACGTGAACCAAGAAGCCTATTCCCTTGGAATGGCCAACATCGGTTGCGCCTGCTTGTCGGGAATGCCTGCATCAGGTTCGCTGACGCGTTCCACCCTGAACGTGGAAAGTGGCGCGAAAAGTCCCATTTCCAGTTTATTGGCAGGATTGCTTGTATTGGGAGGCGCTTTCGCATTTGCCCCATACGTGCAATACATACCGCTTCCGGCCCTAGCCACCTTGGTAGTTTTCATCGGAGCTTCCTTGATCAGCAGGCGAGAAATTCGTCGCGTTTCTCGAGCCACGCGCGCGGATGCGATCACCTTTTACGTGACCCTGGGTTGCGGCCTGTTCATTTCCCTGCAAGTAGCGGTGTTTGCTGGGGTCATCGTTTCTATCGGACTGTTTTTGAGGAAGGTTGCGGCTCCGGAATTAGTGGAATACGCCTTTACGAAGGAGGGGCACCTCGCCGAATTGGCGAAAAAAACCACGCGCCCAACTCCGGAAGTATCCATCGTGCACGTGGAAGGAGAATTGTTCTTTGCTGCTTCCGAGTTGTTTCGGGAGCAAATTCGAAGAGTGTGCGAAGATCCCAACCTGCAGATTCTTTTGCTGAAGTTGCGAAATGCCCATCACATGGACGCCACCAGCATTCTGGCCCTAGAGGAGTTGATTGACTACATGAAGGAACGAGGTCGACACGTAATGCTTTGCGAAATCCGCAAGGACATCCTGCGGATCTTTCGCAACTCCGGGTTGCTCTTGAAGTTGAACCGTAAGAATCTTTTCCCCGACACTCCGCGCAATCCCACCTTATCAGCCGCTAAAGCGATCCGCCGCGCTCGTGCAATCATGGGCGCCCAAAAAGCGAAGGTTACGATCTTCGTCGATGAATTGAAAACACAAGGTTCTTGAAAACGCCCTCTGCGCAAGAGCCCAACAAACCTGGCTTGGTCGGGTTACAAAAGGTCTCTCTCGTGCTTGGCCTTCATGCGGACCAAGTTTTGGAGAAAAAGGTCGTGCGTATAGTTCTCGATGGATTCCTTTTCCATAAGAAGCAGATGCAGGTCTTCCTTGGCCGTATTCACCTGTTCCGCGTCACCGGTTTCCTTGGCTTGGTCGAGGGCTTCTTCCGCACGAGCAATCTTCGCGTTCACTCCCTTTAGCTTGTCCGCTTGCTTGTCCGAGTCGACTTTCTCTTTTCGAAATTGAACGAATCGCGTGTGGTTGAATTCCTGCAAAGCCTGCTTTTCCTGGACCAAGGCAGCGAGGTCGTCTTGCAACCGAGCTTTCTCGGTCAGGAGCGCCTCTCTGTCTTCAGGACCTAAATTTGGCTCTTCCAAATTGGCATCGATCTTGGCAATGCGATTGTTGAATTGCATGCGACGATCCTGAATGCTGCGATTCTTCTTCGACATGTCCTTCTTGGGAGCAAGCATTTCCTTAGCGGCAACAAACGTGGTGTGCCCGCCCTCGTCGATGGATTGAATTTCTTTCTTGAGGACTTGCATCTCACCTCGGCAAGCCATGAGATCCGCGCTGTTGTCCTCGCCATTTTGCTGAGCTATTTCCAAGTCTTGAATTTGAATCCGCAATTCTTTCATGCGACGCCTAACCTTGCTGCGATCCCGTTGCTGTTTTGCTCGAAAACCCGCTTTGGGTCGGTTTGGAAAGCTTTCACTCATGGGGTTGGTAGGTTTCAGGTACGAAGGATTTAAAGGATAAGTGGTAAGCCGATCAAGAAATTTTATAATTCGTTGTACTTGCGCGACGATCCTTTTGCCTTTTCCACGGGATAACGTTCTTCGTTGCGAGCCAATTTAGTGAAAACGGCCTCGGCGGCGTCTATCCCCGCGACGTCGGCGAAACGAAGCGCATAAATCAAAACGTCGGCGAGTTCATCTGCAATGAGACCCCGTTTGGCTGTGTCATCACAAACCCTACGAGATTCTTCCAGATCAACCCAAAGGAAATGCTCCATCAATTCACCCGCTTCGGACGCAAGGGCCATGCCTAAGTTCTTGGGAGAGTGAAACTGTTCCCAATCGCGAGCATCTGCAAAAGAGCGAATCCTTTCCTTGAGTTGACTGATGGTGGTTTCGTTGTCGGCATGCATAGCTTGTTCATGGTTATTCCAAACCATAAAAGGTTCGGGCATTGAGAGTCGTCAATTGCCCCAAGGTCTCCAAGTCGATCTCGAACAAATCGGCGCAAAACTTGGCCGTATGCCGAAGAAAAGCCGGTTCGTTGGGGTTTCCGCGATGAGGCGCGGGGGCAAGGTAGGGGCAATCCGTCTCCAGCATCAAGCGGTCCAAGCCTTGGGCAAGAGCTGCTTGCCTGACGTTCTCGGCGCTGCCGTAGGTGATTATGCCCGTAAAAGAAGCTCGCCCTCCCCGTTCCCTCAGAAGCAGCACTTGGTCCGGACCTTCGGAAAAACAATGAAACACGACCTTTGCCCAATCGATGCCGGCATCATCGATGCAGCGTAGGCAGTCGTTAAATGAATCTCGGCAATGAATGACGACGGGGAGATCCACTTGCTTGGCAAGCGCGAGTTGTGAGGCAAAGGCAGCCTTTTGCAAATCCTTGAGAGGAGCAGCCTTGGATTCGTCCTTGGGCAGTCGAAAATAGTCCAGTCCAATCTCGCCCACTGCCACCGGACGCCTTTCGCCAACGAGATGTTCGTCGATTGCTGCAACTACCTGTTGCCAGTCTTCTTTCACTTCGTTGGGATGCAAACCAACGGTATAGGCAATGAGGTTGGGGTGCGAGTGAACCAGTTCGCGATAGATGGACCAATCCTCCGGTTCGGTGCCAATCGTCACCAACTGGTTCACTTCCGCAGCCTTTGCCCGATCTAGGATGGCAGGCAAGTTTCCCTCACGAAAAAATCGGTCCAAGTGGCAATGACTATCGAGAAATGGCATACAACATAGTTACGAGCTAATGGAAAAAAGCGTTGCTTTCGTTGTGGGGCTTGGAATGTTTCGGCAAATCACTAAACTCGCAAGTCAGGATTTTAAAAGGCATAGAATATACAACCTCATGGAAAACGTCATTATACTAGGAACGGGTTGCGCGGGATTTACCGCTGCAATCTACACGGCGCGCGCAAACTTACAACCATTGGTTCTCGAGGGCGATATGCCCGGGGGCCAATTGACCACCACGTCGGAAGTGGAAAATTTTCCCGGGTTTCCCGAGGGTGTGGATGGCTACGCCTTGATGGAAGACCTGCGCAAACAAGCTGCTCGTTTTGGAGCCCGTTACGCCAACGACTTTATCGAAAGGGTGGAATTCGATGGTGAAGTGAAGCGTTTGCACTCCGCCCAAAACGTATACGAAGCCAAATCAGTCATTATTTCCACGGGAGCCTCTCCCAGACTGCTCGGCATACCAGGTGAACGAGAAATGTTCGGCGGCAAGGGAGTAACGACCTGCGCCACTTGCGACGGCGCGTTTTATAGAGACATGGAGGTGGTCGTGGTCGGAGGGGGTGACTCGGCCTGCGAAGAAGCTTTGTTCCTGACCCGTTTTTGTACAAAGGTTTCGTTGATTCACAGGCGAGATGAATTGCGAGCCTCTCGCATTATGGTGGAACGCACCCTCGGACATGAAAAAATCGAGGTCGTCTGGAATACCGTGGTCGAAGAGGTTCTGGCTGACGAAGACGGATTGGCCCGAGGCATAAGAATTCTAAACCGAGAAACGGGGGATACGGAGGAAATTGCCTGTAAGGGCGTGTTTGTCGCCATTGGCCACGTCCCCAATACCAAACCTTTCGAAGGGGTTCTGGAACTGGACGAAAACGGTTATTTGTCGCCTGCCGTCGGAAGTATGGTTAAAACGTCCATTGCCGGGGTATACGTCGCCGGAGACTGCGCGGATCACGTTTATCGACAAGCAATCACCGCCGCCGGAATGGGTTGCCAGGCAGCCATCGAATGCGAACGGTGGTTAGCCGAAGAAGGGTGAATGATGCCCGAGGGGCGGGAAACTGAATCCGCAAACGTTGCTCGTTTCCTTCCACGGGCGGCTCAACGTCAACCCGAAGATATTGCCGCCCGTATCCCGCGTGGACGCAGGCTGGATGGAACCATTCGTTACCATAGCCTGACCTTTGCTCAATTGAACGCGGACTCGGATGCCTGCGCTCGCCTGTTGCAAGAAGTTGGTATAAAGCGGGCCACCAGGGTGTTGGTAATGGTACGGCCCGGACTGGATCTCCTACTAACCTGCTTCGCGTTGTTTAAGATCGGAGCTATCCCAATTGTCATTGATCCCGGCATGAAAATGAGGGCATTTCTCGGCTGCGTCCGGAAATCCCAACCTGACGCCATGGTCGGAATACGTTTGGCTCATGTACTGGCTCGTTTACGCCCAAAGGCTTTTCGCAGCATCGGTTCCAAGGTGATGACGGGAACAAAAAGATTTCGTAACGACCTCACTCGCCTCCAGTCCGACGAACTCTTCGACCCAGCCAATGTGAAGTCTAATGAGTTAGCCGCAATTCTCTTTACCTCCGGCTCGACCGGACCCCCGAAAGGCGTCCGTTACGAACACGGCATGTTGGACGCCCAGGTGCGGCTGGTTCGTGATCGATACGGTATGTGCAGAGGCGAAGTCGATCTCACCACTTTACCTATCTTCGGGCTATTCAATCCAGCTCTAGGGATGACCACCGTGGTCCCGGAACTCAATCCCAGCCATCCCGCGAGAGCTAATCCGGTCAAGCTTGTGCAAGCCATTCGTGAGCGCAAAGTCACGAATGCTTTCGGATCTCCCACCCTATGGCGCAAAATAGCCGACCACTGCAGCGCCAACCAACTCAGGTTGCCCACCCTAAGAAGAATACTCATCGCCGGAGCAAGCGCATCTCCAAGTCTGTTGATAAGACTCCAAAGAGTCTTACCCAATGCCTCCATACACGTGCCTTATGGGGCAACGGAAGCCTTGCCAGTCGCCTCCGCTACAGCTGATCAAATCTTGGCCGGTCCCGCGCGTTTGACCGCGCAAGGGAAAGGGACTTGCCTGGGACGCCCTTTGCCCGAAGTGGAAATTCGCATTCTTCCCATCACGGATGGGGCCATCGAGTTCCTGAAACAAAATGACGTGCTTGGTTCGGGGGTAATTGGGGAAATAACAGTTAGCGGTCCAATCGTAACCAAGGCATACGACAACAATGCCGAAGCAAACGATCTACATAAAGTGGAAGACCGCGAAAAAGGCGTCGTTTGGCATCGAATGGGGGATTTGGGATATCTTGCGGAAGACGGTCGGTTATGGTTCTGTGGGCGAAAAGCCGAATACGTCGAAACCAAGGAAGGTCCCTTGTACACCGAACAAGTGGAGCCTATCTTCGAAGAACACGTGGAGGTAAGGCGATCCGCCCTGATTGGTTTGGGAACAAAACCCATCCGTGAAGGAGCCATCGTCATTGAGCCAGAGCCTGGAGCGTATCCTAAAACCGCTCAGGCAAAAGCCTATTTCCGCGAAGAACTTTTGGCAAAAGCCAGCGCTTTTCCACACTTGCGGAATATCCGCCAAGTGTTTTTTCGCCGTAAGTTCCCCGTCGACTCACGACACAATGCCAAAATTCATCGCTTGGCCTTGGCGCGCGAGTACACTGTCCGGCAAGGTCTCTCGTGAAGATAGTAGTCACTGGCGGAGCAGGTTTCATTGGCACCCGGATCGTGCGAGGCCTGTTGAAAAAAGGGCATGAAGTGGAGATTATTGGACGATCCTCCGCCCCGAGACAGCCCGAGGTTCGCTTTCACAAGATCGATCTCTCCAATAATTCCATTCCCGCCGAGCTTTGCAAAGGGGTGGATGCGTTTTTCCACGTTGCCGCCAAAGCGGGAATCTGGGGGACTGCGGAGTCTTATGAATCCGCCAACGTCGCAGCCACCCGCCAAGTCGTGCAAGCGTGTCTCGCAAACGAGGTCCGGTTTTTGGTCCATACCAGCACGCCGAGCGTGGTGTTCAATGGCCAACCGTTCAAAGGGGCGGGTGAAGAATTGCCATATGGCAGTAATTGGCTTTGTCATTATGCTCGAACCAAGGCCATTGCAGAAAAAGATGTTTTGGCAGCCAATTCAGGCGGGAAATTGAAAACGATCGCTCTGCGCCCTCATTTGGTGTGGGGACCAGGTGACCCGCATCTTCTGCCCAAGGTGGTTTCAAAAGCTCGCGCGGGCAAGTTGGCTATAGTGGGGGATGGCAGTAATCTCGTGGACCTTACACACGTTGAGAACGCAGCCCACGCTCATTTAGTCGCCTTGGAGGCATTGGCCGTCAAAGAGCATCCGGGTGGCAAGGCGTATTTCATTTCCCAAGGCGAGCCTACTAGGCTTTGGTCTTGGTTGAATGATTTGCTTCATCGGTTGAACGAACCTCGAGTCATACGCAAAATATCTTTTCGCAAAGCCTACTGGATGGGTTTTGCGCTTGAGTGCGCTTGGAAAGTTTTGCGGCGCAAGACAGATCCGCCCATGACTCGTTTCGTCGCAACCCAATTAGCCAAGGATCATTGGTTTGACGGTTCCGCCGCCGAAAAGGATTTAGGTTACAAACCAGTTGTCTCAATGGAAGACGGCCTGCAGGAAACCATTGCTTGGCTAAAATCCGATGCAAGCGGAGCCGCCCAGGATTAGCGGCGTTGCCGATGCGCTTCCGCCAGCAAACAGCCAGCGGCTACCGACAGGTTGAGCGAGTTGGCCTTGCCCTGCATGGGAATAGTCAACCTCTCGTCGGCGTTTTCGATCCAGGCAGGATCGAGTCCATTCGCTTCGTTGCCCAAGACGATGGCAACGCCTCCTTTAAAATCAACGTCCCAGAGTGGTTTTTCGCAATGTGCGCTGGAAGCGAAGGCACGCAAGTTGCGCCGGTGTAGAAAATCCAGTGCCGCACGCTGTTCACAAAGGGCGGTTGGCACACGGAACAAAAGCCCTTGGGACGCGCGCACCACATTTGGGTTAAACAGGTCCAATTGTGGATCCACGCATAACAGGGCATTCACGCCAAACGCCTCGGCGGAACGCAAAACAGCCCCCAGATTACCTGGTTTCTCGATACCTGCGATCACGAGCACGAGGGCATTTTCCCCTAAAGCCAAAGACTCCAGGCTAGTCTCCCAAGTGGGAACGAGAGCTAGCAATCCGTCCGGACCTTCACGCATGGAAATTTTCTCAAAAGGGCCTTGAGCCATTTCAATCAAAGTGACACCTTGCTTCCACAATGCGGCCAAGAGGTCCTCTTGCTTTTCATCACGAAACAATTGGCGGCAAAAGAACACTTCGTTCAAGGTTGCGTCCGCGCTCATCGCCACTCCGATTTCACGATGACCTTCCACAATAAACAAACCCTCGTTCCGACGGACTCTCGCTCGCCTTAACTTGACGACTCTTTTCACAGCGGGGTTCTGAACACTTTCTATCATGACACAAAGAGGAGAAAACTCTTTCCCTTGTCGGGGTCGAGCCCGATTGTAAAAGTTTTCATGCAAAAGTCCATGCGCGACGTACCTAAAAAGTTTCGGCCGACACCTTACGAATATCATCAGGAACTTTCGTTGGCCATAGAAAGTCTGACCAATCTTGGCCAAGGGGTCGCTCGTGATAACGGTTGGGTCATTCTGGTGCCCGGCGTGCTACCGGGTGAAACCGTTCAGGCGCGGATTTATCGCAACCACAAAAATTACTCGGATGCGGATTTGCTGAAGGTGCTCGAGCCGTCGCCCCAGCGCGTAACTCCTTCCTGCGCTTTATTCGAAACCTGCGGTGGTTGCCAATACCAGCATTTCGCCTACGAGGGAGAGTTGGAATGGAAGCGTCGTCACGTATCGGACGCTTTCGCCCGCATAGCGGGTCTCGAGTTTGACGCGCTGCCCACGCGGCCTTCCCCGCGTCCTTACGGTTATCGCTCCAAACTTACGCCTCATTTTCAAAAAGGACCGGAAGGCATTGGCGAAATAGGCTTTCTGCAACAAGGTCGCAGGCGCGCCTTGATCGACGTCGAGCACTGCCCGATCGCAACCGACGCAATCAATGATCATTTACCTTCAGCCAGAAAAGAGCTTCGAGAAAATTGGACGGGTAAACGCGGTGGGACCTTGCTCTTGAGGGATACCATGGAGGGAGTGGTCACTAATCCTGAGGAAATTGTCACGGAAAGAGTTGGAAAGCGCGTTTTCCAGTTCAAGGCCGGAGAGTTTTTCCAAAACAATCCGTTTCTTCTTGGTTCCATGGTAGAATACGTCGTCGATCAAGCAGCAGGTACGGAAATTGAGTATTTGGTGGACGCCTATTGCGGTTCCGGATTGTTCGCTATTTCAGCAAGCGACCGATTCGCTCAATGCGTGGGGGTCGAGATCAGCGCCGAAGCCGCGCAATGGGCACGGGCGAACGCAGCCATCAATCGTCTATCCAATTGCGAATTCATATTGGGTTCGGCATCGGAAGTTTTCGAGGAAGTACCATTCACGGGAGAAAAAGCAGCCTTGGTAATCGATCCTCCACGCAAAGGTTGTGATCAGGATTTTCTCCGCCAAGCCATTGCCTTCGAGCCAAGACGCATCGTTTACGTTTCCTGTGATCCCGCCACACAAGCCAGAGACGTCGAGTTTCTACTCAAAGGCGGCTTCCATGTCGTTAACATTCAACCTTTCGACCTTTTCCCACAAACCCGCCACGTCGAAAGCATAGCCACCTTGGAACGGTAGTCTTGATGCGTTTTACCTGCGTTGCCACTCGATGGATTCGAGCTTCGCCAAGAAAGGAGCGCAGGCATCTTCCCACCCATCTGGCCATGGGCTGCTTTCCTTTGTAGTATTGAGAAAGTCGGCAATGCGCTCCACGAACACATCCTCCAGTAGTTCCCATTCAAAATCGGCAACCAAATGCTTTTGGATTGAGCCCTGCAAAAGCACCCCTTCTCGACTTTTCTTCATCGCAGCTCCAGCCACCTTCGCCCCATTGCCAGCAACAGTTAAATCATAAGGCACGGGTTCCTCGAAACAAAGGCCCGGAGCAAGGGGGAAATCCACTTCACCTTGCTTGGTTGAAGGCTCGATGTCGGAAATCGATGCCCCAAGCGACTTCATCGCGGCTCCGAGGGCGGCATGCAGCGCTTGGTAAGACGAACGTATCTGCTGCCCTGCAGCAGGGTGATCGATGGGTATGACCAGGGAATAAGTCCAGTCGTTGCGATGATCCACTACTCCTCCCCCTGTCGGACGCCTAAACAAACTCTCAAGGGAAGCGCCTGTTTGCTTTTCAACCCAAGCCAAATCCTGACCATAGCCAAAGGTATGGCAAGGCCGATCCCAGTCATAGTGACGAAACCGGGGACAAGAGGCGCGTGGAAAATCTTGTAGCATCCACAAGTCAATCGCCATGTTGGCAATCGGCGTGTCTTTCAGGCAAGGCAGTACGAGCAATGGCATGAAAACAATCAGTCGACAACCAGCCTTCGAACGTAACAGGACGGGTTCTGAGAATTTTCCTGAAACCAAGGAAAGAGATCATCCGGAACGTCCATTGCCTCCAGTTGCTCGGAAAAAGTAGCGGGAGAAGTGCTGAGTTTGCCTTGAAGTGGCTGTAAATTAAAGGCGAGATCGGCAGGACGCTTGTCCTCACCTGCGAAGTCTTTGCGTTCTCCAGTCTTCAAGACTTCCTGAGGCAAAGCAAAACGATCGAGAATGAGCTGGCCCATTTCATAGCGGCTGAGACGATCGGCTCCAGCCCAATGGAAGAGTCCGTTGAGCTTGGGTTTTTGACAAAGCTCGACCAGGGCAGCAGCAAGGCTGTCGCAAGAGCAGGGCTGCCGATACTCATCCGCGAAAAGCGTAAGTCGCTTGCCTTTGGAAATCGATCGAAGCATTTTTTCGTGCACGCTGCGTCGTCCGGAAGGACTGTTGCCGGTAAGAATGGTAACGCGAAGAACAACTAAGTTCTCCGGGCATCGCTTAAGCACCTTTTTTTCGGCGTCCAGTTTCTGTTTACCGTACGAGCTCAAGGGATTGGGTAAATCGGTTGATCGATAAGGTGATTGCGACCCATCGAACACCAAGTCCGAGGATAAGTGTATCAATCGAGCGCCCAGATGGTTGGCTATTTCCGCTAAACGAGAAGGAAAGTCGACGTTGATTCGAGTCGCGGCTTCGGGATCTTGGTCCACTTTGTCAGGCTCTGAAACCGCAGCGGCATTAACAATGACGTCCGGCCACATATCGAGCAGTGGACGTTCCAGACCATTCAAGTCGTTGAGGTCCAAACGCGTGTGGCCGGCAATTCCATCGACCTTGACCGGATTTCGATGGGAAAAAGCTTTGGTTTCGAATCCACGACGAACGGCCGCAGAGCAAAATGCAGCCCCTGCCATTCCCGATGCTCCGAAAACCATTACTTTCACTATTGAATAATGAAAGGTTTTCCTTTGCCGAACAACGCCAAACCAAAAATGGGTCTTTGCTTGCCTTGTCAACGAGGCGTGGCATCTTGACAGGTCATAGTATGCAGTACGAGGAATTGGTGAATCCCCGAGTGCTCGATCAGCCAACCTACAACCCGGGAAAGCCCATCGAGCAAGTCGCCTCGGATCGAGGCATCGACCTCCAAGGCATCGTTAAATTAGCTTCCAACGAAAACCCCTTCGGCCCATCTCCAAAGGCGCTGGAGGCCGCGGTCGAAGCTCTGCAGGCAATACGACTTTATCCGGAAGGAAGTGGTATTAGGCTAAAAGAAAAAATCGCTGGCGTCCGCGGACTTGATTCCGAGGAAATAGTACTGGGCAACGGATCCAACGAAATCATCGAGTTGCTGGGCCATGCCTTCCTGAGACCCGGCGACGAAGTCGTTTGTGGATCTCTTTCGTTCATTGTCTATCGCTTGGTGGCCTTGCTCTTCGGAGCCAGTCCAGTTGAAGTGGCGATGCCTGATTACCGACATGACCTTGATGGCATGCTCGAGGCGATAACTGAGAAAACTCGCTTGGTATTCGTGGCAAGTCCCAACAACCCGACCGGAGTGGCCAATTCAAGTGAAGATTTGATCCGTTTTGCTAAACGGCTACCTCAACACGTCATATTTGGTTTTGATGAAGCGTATTCCGAATACCTCGATAATCCGCCTGATTTGCTACCTCTGATTCGAGAAGGTCGCAAAATTGTCTGCATGCGAACGTTTTCCAAGATTTACGGCCTTGCTGGACTACGCATTGGTTACGGGTACGGCTCTCCAGAAGTAGCCGCCTTGCTACACCGAGTCCGTCAACCGTTCAATGCCAACAGCGTCGCTCAAGCGGCTGCTTGCGCAGCGCTTGAAGACAGGGATCACTTAACCCGTTGTCGCTTGGCCAACCAAGAAGGCATGCGTCAGTGGGAAGTGGCGTGCGCGAATCTGGGTTTGCCCTATGTACCAAGCCAAGCGAATTTCATTTTAATTAAAACAGGTAACGGGGAAGGGATTTTCGAAGCGTTGCAAGACGAGGGCATTATTGCTCGCTCCCTTGGTGGCTCCTTGGAGGATTACTTGAGAATAACCATAGGCACCCCGGAACAAAACTCGCTCGCAATAGCAAAATTAGCTGAAGTGATGAAAGCGGAGGCTAATTAACCACATGCACGATTACTGGCTATTTTCTACCGATTGGCATCTAGACTTGATCGTCCTTCTCGTCGCCATAGGCGCCAAGGGCAGCCTTTCTTTCTGTGAAGCTTCAGCCAAACGTGAAAGGAGCAATGGAGAAAAGGAGCCCCCCCTTCCAAAAGTACTCGAATCCTTGAGATCGGATTCATCCGGAAAAGACGTTTTTGGCCTAGGATCAGCCTGTCTCGGAATAATTGCATCCGTTCTCGGTTTTATCTTTCTATGGAATTCGGTTTATTATCTATGGAATCCTTTGGACGCCGATTTGTGGGTGCGTCTAGGGGTTGGCTTGGCGTTGCTTGGATTGACCGCGTTAATACAGCACTTGATCACCGTTAGCTTGCCCAGCTTGTTCGCTCAAAAAGCATCCCCTGAAGCCTGGCGTGGATTAACTTGGGTGGTCTTGTTGGTTACTTGGTCAACGTACCCGATACGATGGATGGTTATGCTGGGTGAATGGACAGCCAGACGCCTTTTGGGTCTAGGCAAAACCGTTCAGCAAGAGCAAAACCTTCAAGCTGAAATCGAAGCGCTGGGAAACAGTTCGGGTGAAAAACTGTCTTCAGGGATACGCGAAATCGTAGGAAACACTCTCCAGTTACGGAATCTGGACGCCCAAGATATCCTGCTTCCTCGCCACCTAGTACAAGTTTTGGAAGTCAACGATCCGCTTTCCAAGAACCTGGAACTTGTCAATGCATCCGGCCACACGCGATTTCCTCTTTGCAATAGAGACTTGGATCACTGCGTCGGCATCGTGCACGTAAAGGACGTCTTTCGCGAAATGGCCGAAAACAAGGATGTGGATCTAGATAAAATCAAGCGAGACTTCGCCACTTTTTCTCCTGAGGATCCCTTGGCCGAGGTATTACAGAAAATGCTGAAGAGCCGATTGCATATGGCTCTTGTTCGTGACGAGTTCGGTGGTGCAATTGGAGTGATCACGCTGGAGGACGCGCTCGAGGAAGTGGTCGGTGAAATAAAAGATGAATTCGATGCCGGGGAAGAAGAATTGATTCAACGAAGGATGGACGGCACGTATCAAGTCGCAGGCTTGGCTCAGACGCATGAAGTGGCGGAGGCATTGGGCATTCGTTGCGGCAACGACGAAATTTCCACTTTCGGCGGATGGATCACGATGGCTTTGGGACGAATTCCCAAGCAAAACGAATCCTTTGTCTTGGGTGACTTGGAAATAACAGTGGAAAAAGCCGATGGGGTGCGAGTGATCATAACGGCGGTCAAACCGCTCCATGACATGGGTGCCACAGGATCGCAAGCCACTTGAAAGAGTCGCAAAACCAAACTTTTCGAGTACGAAGAGTTACTGGGATGACCTAATTCTGCAGCAAGTTTGCAAAGTCCCTTAAATAGAGATTCGCAACTTGAGAAGCTTCGAATTGGCTGGCTTTCCGGAGGGCCGCTGGTGCAATCCCGCGAAAGCGCTCAGGTTGCTCGAGGAGTTCCTTTAATTTTTCATGCAGGGCAACGGCGGAATCGTCGTGATGGTGGTCAAAAACAAAACCGTCCTTCTCGTTTTCAATGAAATCTTGGAAACACGCCAAGCCTGAAACAAGAGCAGGACACCCACAGCTCATTGCCTCCAGCGGCGCCAATCCAAAGGTTTCACCTCGATCGGCCATGGAGGGGTAAACGAAGAGGCTGGCCCGGGAGAGCTCCTTTTGCAGTTCTTGTTCATCGAACAAAGACCCGGGAAACTGCACCCTTGAAGTTACGGCAGCCGCTCGCTCACGCAAGCGTCCCAAATAGCTTCTCCCTCCACCGCCTCGTGAAATATCGGCTGGCCCGACAATGCGAAGCTGCCATGCGGCGCGCAGGGCTTCCGGCAATGCAACGTAAGCCCTGACAAGGGCATCCAAACCTTTTTCCGGAGCAATCCTTCCAACATAGAGAATCACCGGGTCTCTTTCTGCATGAAGCTGATCCGGAGCCAGAGGCTGCCAAGGCAGAGGATAAGGTATGCTTACGATCCGAGAAGACAAAGCGGGCACTTCCTTGCGAATGGCTTCCGCAACGGCTCTCGAGGGAGCGTGTAAACGAGCGGCTCCTCGATAAAGCCTCATTTGGCCCTTCGGGAAACGACC
>CEVA01080419.1_pt1 | contig 15974 bp, 16 predicted proteins | sample 361521 | NCBI WGS metagenome assembly CEVA01 (sample SAMEA2622823, study PRJEB7988) | marine metagenome | isolation source: saline water (ENVO:00002010), including
CTGGAATTAAAATGGGACATATATGCGCTCCTATTTATGTCTAAACCCACCCTGTTGAATAACTAGGTTTAAAACGATTATACATATGATTCGTAACTGCGATTTGGGAAAATATAGCGATCTGTTTATATAAGACATTTGTAATACTTCTTGGGATTGATATTTTTCAGTCTCCGTATACACATTCCTCATACCTCGCTTGCTGACCCTTATCCTCAGTCCAACCTGGGTACTCTTGTTCGCAACTAATGCTATTCCAATGCCAACCTGGAAAAACACCCACCAATCCCCCTAAGAAAAACACGCCGATTACCAAACTTACCAAGCTAAGCAGCAAATATTTCCATTCAAAATCCAAGGCTCGTTTGAAGAATGCAAAAATTATTGAGCACCCGATCAAAATACCTCCCAAGCCCAGAAACACAAAGGTAATTAAACTTAATATATCAACTATTCCACTGCTCATTCCGTATCCAATATATGTGTTTCATTCATTATCTAGTAACTCAACGTTATGCATCTGTACGGGAAAAAGACCATACTCCTGCCACAAAAAAGCACGCGCCAAAGATAAGTACGATAAGCATATCTTCAAAAACCGTCATTTCGTGACCAAATAATACAATTCCTGTGGAAATTGATTCAAATTCTGTCAATGCATTGGCATCAGTAATTAAAGGACTGATAAATATTTGTCTTTCAGAGTCTACTCCGTAAGTTAAGGGGTTTACTTTAGCCAAGAGTTTAAGCCATGTTGGCGCACTTTCCACAGGAAAAAAGACACCTGCAATAAAAATTAACGGGAAAATCATTATCTGTAGAATGACTTGGAAGGTTTGCTGTGATCGTATTTTAGTCGCAACTAAAATACCTAGACCTGATATTGATATGGCCAACAAAGGCAAGCAAGGTAATAACTTCAAAACTAGAACCAAACTCACTTCTAATCCTACAAATGGGCTGACAACAAGCAATACTAATGCTTGAGATATTGCAGTTAAAGATCCACCAAGTGATTTCCCAATTATTATCCCAAACCTATTTAGTGGGGCAACAAGCAATTCTCTGATAAACCCTCGTTCTCTGTCAGCAACTATAGACGTACCCGCAAGTAAAGATGATGTAACTACCGTCATGGCAAGTATTCCTGGGTAAACAAACTGAGTGAATCCAACTTCACCATTCAAATTATTAACTACGCCACTGAAACCCACACCAAAAACCACTAAAAACATTAGTGGAAACATCAAAGAAGAGAATATTCTAGTTTTATCAGACGTAAAATGAAGTATCTCCCGAAAAGCGACTACCCATATCCCTCTGAAAGTCTCTTTCAACATAATTTTATGATATTTCCTATGAAAATTTGGAACCCATTTAATTTAACTTTCATCTATAATGGTTCTACCTGTGAGATCTAAAAATGCATCCTCTAATGTAGGACGACTTAAACTAACTGAATCAATCAATCCTTCATAAGATCGCAAAAAATCTGGAATAAACGATTCACCATCTGTAACTTGCACGACGACGCTATCACCTTCCAATCTTGGAATTAATGAGAATACATTCTGCAGCCTATCCATGATGCGGCCCAACTCGTTCGATTTTATTGTTACTATATCGCCATCGACGCGCCTCTTTAAAGAATTGGGAGAATCAATAGCAACAATACGTCCTTCATCAATTATGGATATTCTGTCACTATATTCCGCTTCATCCATATGATGTGTTGTCAAAAATATAGTCAAGGACTGTTCATCTCTAAGTTTCAATACATATTTCCAAATATTATTTCTTGTTTGTGGATCTAACCCAAGTGTTGGTTCATCCAAGAAAAGAATCTTAGGGAGGTGCACTAGTCCTCTAGCTATTTCCAACCTACGTTTCATCCCTCCCGAGTACGTACTAATTTTGTCATTCTTTCTATCCCAAAGACCTAACATCGTTAAAAGTTCTTCTGTTTTTGAAATCCTAGTTCTTCTGGGAACCCCATATGCAAACGCATGAAACATTATGTTTTGTTCAGCTGTCAAATGATCGTCTAATGTTGTATCTTGAAACACGAGACCAATTGATCGCCTGACCGCATTTTTGTCTAGAATGACATCGTATCCGTTCAATTTAGCTGAACCAGATGTCGGCCTTATAAGAGTGCAAAGCATACTAATTGTGGTTGTTTTCCCTGCTCCATTTGGTCCCAAAAAGCCAAATACTTCTCCCTCATGGATATTGAAAGATACACCTTTAACCGCTTCCAGCTTGGAAAATGTTTTTGTTAAATCTGTAACCTCAACAATGGGCATATATTATTATTTCCAAACACTAAATAAGTTTATGATCCTCTATTGTTAACTTTTCCAAAGGGTAATCATCCGGGAAAATAGGGAGCTATAAAAAAAACTCGCAAAAACTTGAAACACTCTGCATGCTTTGCAGTAATAAGAGTCCAAAGTTTCACAGTAATAGGCCCATCAAATGGAATGATACCAGTAACATACTAAATTAGCAGGTTATTGCAAAGATTGAATCCTCAAATATAAATACTTCAACACAAATATCTTTAACGTGAATACTACAACCTACTCTAACTATAAAAGGTGATAGGCTATTCCCAAACTAAAATAATTCAAGGCCACACATGCTAAATAACCAAAATATAAAAATCACAGATATCAAAATCGTCCCACTAAAGTTACAAGAAAACATCGGGACGCTGGAACCTGCATGGGACAAAGGTGGGAAAATGAATTTCAGTAGGGGAGGAGGGGCGTTTACTCAGGTTGAAACTGATGCAGGAATTACCGGCATAGGACCAAAAATGGACATTAATATTTTGGAAAGTGTCAAAAGCGTAGTATTAGGCGAGGATCCGTTCAATATAAAGCACATTTCAAAGAAACTTAAATATTTCGTTCATACCGTCCCGTACAAGGGAACAGCAGGCGTAGATATAGCAATATGGGACATAATCGGTAAAACAACAGGACAACCGCTGTATAAACTATGGGGAGGAAACAAGGACAGGATGGCCCCTTACGCTAGCATGGTTGTACTATCAACTCCGGAAGAGAGAGCTGAAATGGCAGCATCACTTCTCTCAGATGGCTGGAAAGCTATAAAAATCAGATTACACCACGACAGTATCATCGAAGACATACGTACTGTAGAACTAGTAAAAGAAGCTGTTAAGGGTTCTATGGATATAATGGTTGACGCCAATCAAGCTCAATCATTCGGACGATGGCAACCTGGCGTTATTTGGGACTACAAAAGGGCTAAAGAGACAGCGGATATACTGGAAGACATGGGCGTTTACTGGCTTGAGGAACCACTACACAGATATTCATACGATGACATCTCTAGACTTAATAAATCGACTCCATTACAAATAGCTGGGGGAGAGAATAACAGGGGTGTTCATGAATTCAGAACGATGTTGGAGAACAACGTTTATGATGTTCTCCAACCTGAAAGTATGGTTTTAGATGGAGTTACAGATCTTTTAAACATCGCTTCAATGGCTGAGTTTTATGGGAAAAAAATTGTTCCACATCATGGAGGTGGAGACATCGGCGTAATAGCTCATCTACACCTCGTAGCTTCTTGGGATCATGCCCCATATTTAGAATTACTAAATGATCCTCCAATCGGAAGTTACCAGCACAAGTTTTCTATATTTGAAAATCCACCGGAAGTAAATAACGGTTGGATAAATTTGCCAGATTCTCCCGGATTGGGTATCCAAATAGACAAATCCTATATATCCCATTAATTGGAATATTTTATTGAACCCCTTTTTATATTAATAAGGAATTCTAATTAATAAATGCCAATCTTCTGATATGTGGCAATTGTGAAAATAACACATCAAACGTCTGCAAAACAGACCCGTCTAGCTTTAACCTAACAGCATCAATCAGATATGCAACTTCATTATCATCCTGTATTAATACTTTGGATCCTCTAAATTAATATATACTACCGCCCCAATCTGGACATTGTCCTAGAAATATATCTGGAGAAATACCCAGATACCTCATGCCCATCCATGTAGATTGAAAACCTTTTCTCCCCAACTGATGCTTGATGAACAGGGTAAATCAACGGTATCTCTGTATTTAATCGTTCCGTTGTTTCAATAGATTCAACAACATCAAATAAAGCTCGCTTATGAGTTTCAGGAGTATTGCGTATCCTTGTCTATAACAACTTAACTACGTTATGAGAATCCACTTAAAGGCAATTCCAATAACATGAAATGCATTTTAATCAGTTTATAATGCAAACAATAACATAATTGAATGTTACTAATTTTCAGGAGTAAATCAAAATGTCTAAAAGAACGAGGTCCCTAAAGCAACAAACAGAAGCATATAAATTATTTGCCAAAGGTTTGTCCCAAGCAGAAATACATAAAAATTTACTTTCAGAATTTGCAAACGTATCTGTGAGTATTCGAACTATTGGAAACTGGATATCAGAATTTAAGTCTCTACCTGACGAATTAATAAATTTAGATACTATATTCGAATGGCATAAATGCGAGGAATATGGAATCCCTTGGTCAGCTTCACACAAATTGTTAGGCCTTTGCTATACATGCTATGAGAATCAAAATAAAACACCCTCAGGAAGAGAGGCCCTCTGGTGGTGGAGAATAAGCCAAGCCGCTCCTGAGTTAAAAAACGGGCAAATCATACAAATAGGAAATGATTATGCAAATAGAGAAATACGATCTATACTCCAAAATTTTCAGGAATCGTTTAAAGATTTAAACACATTCATAACATACAAGCCATACAACCAGCATAGAGTCAGGGAATATAACAGAGCATTGGCGGTTGAAGACATACCCCATTATGTGCTACGGGAATAATTATTCACTCATATGACCCCTGATCGCCAACTAGACCTTCCATCCGATTGGCGACCCAGAGTCAAATAACCAGTTAATCAAGTTTATGTGTTGCTACGAAACGTGAAATTTGTCTACGAGAACCATCCGTAGAACCAATAAGTCTTTTACCTAATTCGCTTTCACTTATTTTGCTGACAGTGTTCAACATACCTTCAATGGCCTCAGTGCTCTGAAGAGGCAAAGCCAATCTAACAACATTACTAGCGCCGTTAATTAATACACTGATATTGGGTCTATTTCGATCAGATGGAATGGTATTTCTTATCTCCTTTAAAATGTTGACCACTTCCTGTTGCTTACCGTGCTTCGCCCTGAAGAATGTTCTACTAAGGTATTTTGGTGTGATATCAGTATTATTCTCAAAGTCGGCAACAGAAATGAAAGCATAACCTTTGGCAGATACACATTTCGAATTTATGCTTTGCCTCAAAGCTTGCATTTCAGCAGGACTACCCATTAACTCGTCATCAAATATTCCCCATTCGGAAGCACTCGAAAATATTCTAGTTGTTACAGATGTAAGCCCACCATCATTTCCTGTCATGGAATCTGGAGATATCGTCACATATCCCTGATAATCCATACCTTCAAGCTCTTGCCGCAGCTCGGATATAGAAATAAGCCCTGGCTTGAAAGTCCTCACCATATGAAAAAAATATTCTGCCATAATTAACCTCCTTTCACATAATATATTTCAGTATGAGTTCGTCTAACTATATACAATTTCATATAATTTATCTAACTGGTACCTGCAATAATCGCATTGCCAAATACACTACCCAAGGATTTACAATTACCAGTCAGCTACGCTTCCATCTTCATGGAACCATTCGTCTCCGCCAAGTTCTGGTCCCTCAAATTCAAGTGTTCTACAAGCAGCATCTTGATCAATATTAATCCCCAACCCATAACCTTTCGGTAGTTCAATATATCCGTCTTTAACCACCCAATCTGACTGAAGTAACCCGTTTCCCAACCCGGCATCAACTTGCTCTTGAATGAAGAAATTTGGAGTACAAGCATCGACCTGTAAGCAAGAAGAAAACGCTACTGGCCCGATCGCACAGTGTGGAGCGACATGAACATAGTAAACTTCTGCCATACTAGCTATACGACGCAGCTCAGATATCCCTCCGCAGTGTGCTACATCGGGCTGTATAAAAGCTACGCTGTTTGATTCCAATATTTCACGAAACTCCCACCGGCTCAACAAACGCTCACCTGTAGCAATAGGAAAAGGTACAGCCCTGGACACAATTTCTAACGAATCTTTGTTTTCTTGAGGAATTGGTTCCTCTACAAAACCAGGACGCATACCTTTAATTTCGTTGCAAATCTCAATTGCTAGGGAAGGGGTCATTTTCCCATGAAAATCAAAAAACAAGTCCACATCATCACCAACCCATTCACGCATCATATATGCAGTTTTCACAAATTGATCTATTCTAGATGGCGGTTCGTGTGGCCTCCATTTACCTGCTATTCCACTTTTAAACGCTGTATATCCATTCTTTTGCAAATGTTCAAGACGATCTCGAGATCTTTCAAGACCCTGTTCGGTTAAATCCTCAATACCCCAATGGGCATAGACTCTAATTCTGTCTCTTGTAGAATTACCCATCAACTTATAAGCCGGTACTTCATAATATTTACCTGCGATGTCCCATAACGCTTGATCGATACCAGCCAAAGCAGACATCAGCACATTACCCCCTCTAAAAAATGCTGAATGGTATATATGTTGCCAATGATGTTCTATCGTTAGCGGGTCTTTACCAATGAGATAATCTGCAAGTTCTTCCACCGCAGCCCATGTACTCTTAGGCTTACCTTCTAAAGTAGTTTCACCCCAACCCTCTAGGCCATTATCGGTTGTTATCTTAATTAAACGGGTACGTATCTTAGGTGCGTATTGATCAATCCTTGAAATTTTCAAAACAATTCACTCCTAAAATATTTAATTATGAATTACATTTCAGAATTTATGGTTTGGGATAGTCTTTTTACAATCGGCCCAATGTGCCCCGACCCAATAGCCACTTTGTCAATTGCTACCACAGGAACGATCCCTGTGACAACATTCGTTATAAACGACTCTTCATAAGCATCAAAATTAGGTTTAAAAGAGCGCTCTATAATTTTCAGGCCAAACTTACTTGAAATTTCAAATATAACCCCACGAATTATACCGCCCAGAACGCCATCGCTAAGAGGCGGGGTAATAATTGTATTATCTTGAGTTACAAAAAAATTACTTGAGGTTGCACATGCTACGTTGCCTAAATTATTTAATAAAAGCGCATCATCAAACCCCTCTTCAGATGCTAACTTTTTAGCAACTATAGAGTCTGAGTAAGAAATGGACTTAATACCAGAAATTGGTGACCCTTCATTACGAGCTATGGAAGAAACACTCAGTGATATACCTTCAATTTTATGGGTTGACCTGAGATGAGTTCTAATTAAAATCGTGGGAACAACGGGATCGTGAATAGTAAGACCACGTTGCCTATCAACTCCTCGAGTAACCGTTAGTCTTATAACAGCGCTGGTTAATTTATTTGTATGCAATAATTCAAGAATCTTTTGTTTAGTCTCCCGCCGATTTAATCGTTGAATTCCTAACAAGTCACATCCTTTGTCTAGTCTATCCATGTGTTGGTTAAGTCGGAATAAATTCCCGTTCCTAGACACCATAGTTTCGAATACGCCATCAGCCAAAGTGAATCCTCGATCAAACATAGAGATTTGGGCTTTGATTTCTGGAACTAATTCTCCATTCAGGTGCACACATTGTTCGTTCATGTACTATCGCCCATAATTCTGGTAATTCCACGCGCCTTATCCATTGTTTCCAAATATTCACTATAAGGGTCGGAATCGTAGACTATACCTCCTCCGCTTTGGAAGGTTACATCGCCGTTTTTTACAGTTATTGTTCTTATCGCAATATTTGTCATCATGTCACCATTAAAAGATATATAACCGATACTGCCGCAATATATTCCTCTTCGACTCGGCTCAATTTCCTCTATTATCTCCATCGCTCTAATCTTTGGAGCACCTGTTATAGAACCACCTGGAAAGCAATCTTTCAACAAGTCTATTGCATCTTTATCTTCTTCAAGTACGCCGTTGATAATGGACACTAGGTGCCATACGGTCGGATGACGCTCCAGCTTCATTAATTCACTAACTTCAACAGAGCCAACCTTACAAACTTTCCCCAAGTCATTCCTCATCAAGTCAACTATCATTATGTTCTCTGCTTGATCCTTCTCACTTTCGGATAATTCTGCCGCTAGTTCTAAATCTAAAACAGGGTCTTCACTTGACGGGCGGGTACCCTTTATAGGACGAGTTTGAACTTTTCCACATTCCAAAGACAAAAACAACTCAGGCGAAACACTCAAAATATTTATTTCTGGAAACTGTATGAAGGCGGAAAATGGGGCAGGGTTCGATTCTCGTAACTGACGATATAGATTCCAAATATTTCCCTGAAAGGGCAAACTAAATCTCTGCGATATATTAGCTTGATATATTTCGCCTGACACCAGATATTCTTTGACTTTGTTAACAGCTTCTGTATATTTTTCAATGGTGTAATTCTGAGAAACTGTCCCAACCTGAGCTGAAAAACATTCAGTGTGATCATCTTTTCTATATGATTCAGATAATTTCCGATAAACCCAATCTTCTCTGTCCTTACTAGACATTATCGGGTGCTTGTCAGTTGTAGATAAACTCACTATTCCCAGCTCATGATCGTAGATCAAAACCCAATCATAAAACGCAACAATCATGTCAGGGTATGGATTATCATCTGCAGTCAATTCCGGTATAACTTGAATGCTACGAGCTAGGTCATAAGCCCAGTAACCTATACCTCCTCCAAGAAATGGTCCACTTCTGACTGTCGATTGATCCATTAAATCCCTGGAAACATCTTTGAGAACGGTCCAAGGGTCATCTGTTAAACGCTCAAGTTTGCCCAAACGATTTATATCAACTGTATTTCCTTTTGCACTTACTACCAGAAACGGATCACAAGTCAGATAGCTAAACCTTGAATAATCGTCATTTGATTGAGCGCTATCTAGAAAAACTACGTGTTTTTCTCCCAGAAATTTATAAACTACCGATACCAAATCTTTTAATTGTTTGACAGTACGAACTTTAGTGTCCACGTAGACCTCAAACTTGAATCGCAGTTAGAAATTTATTAAATCAAATATGTTCATTTTTCAGGATTTACAATCCATTTATGAAACGAGTTACCGATTACTCGGAAAGTATTGTAATGAATTTCATCACACAAAAATCAGGATCCAATCATACGTCTCTAAAAAATACTACATCATCAGCGAAGGGTTTATCACTATCATATACACGTCCTAACTGCCCTCTCCCTTTAACATTGAATTTCCTCCCATCCATAATTGGGTCTGTGTATTCTTGGTACCAGGTTTCCAGATCAGCAAATAACTTTTGAATCGTATCCTTGTGATTTAAATCTTCACATAAATTGTTCAGTTCATCAGGGTCGTTTCGAAGATCGTATAGCTCGTTCGATTCTCCACTATAGCGATGGACATATTTCCAATCCATTGTTCGTATCATACGAGTCGGCCCATATTCATCCATCACAAATACCGGTTCGTCTTCCCCGAATGGCTTGCCATTCAATAAATTAGCAAAACTTTTGCCAGGTAACTTTCCTTCACGCTCATTTTCAATCCCAACATAATCCAAAATGGTGGGGCTGAAATCATATTGGCTTAATAGATCTTCATTTACAACATTTTGAGGAACATGCCCAGGCCTTGATATTAATGTAGGGATTTTTACAGCAGTGTCATACATATTAGGCGGGTATGTCCCGTTCCCTTTACCCCAAATACCATGGTGGCCCATATTCATTCCATTGTCTGCAGTAAATATTACAAGGGTGTTTTCTTGAAATTCATTATCAATTAACCAGTCCAGAAGACGACCTATATTTCGATCCATCTCAGTTATGGCGGTAAAATATCCACTTAAGGCCGATTTTCTATTTTCAGAGTCATATCCAATAGTGGCGGAACTAGAATCCTTATTAAGCTGATCTACGTGAATGTTCTCCACTGGTACAGAATCAAATAATGAATTTTCATAATAATCATCAAATATATTTTGCGGATGATTTTCTCTGGTCCAAGGAGCGTGCGGGGCTGTGTAATGCACATTAAGAGAAAACGGATACTCAGAATATTTTTGTTCTTGTAAAAATTCTAAAGCGTGATCTGTTATTACGTCTGTCACGTAGTTTTCAGGCTGATAGAATTTTTCGTTTACTACCATTGGCGCTTTGTAATAATCTCCACTACCGGAAGCATGTACATTCCAATAGTCAAAACCTAACTGCGGTAACCTGGCGTTACCTAAATGCCATTTACCGCTTAACCCGCACACATACCCGTTACGAGAAAGCTCCTCTATGTAGGAAGTCCGGCCCTCCATATAATTTATTTCCTCTCCATCTTTGTCAAGAAATAGCGAGTTACCTTTCCTTAGAAAATCTTGAACTCCATGTTGAGAAGGAATTTGCCCTGTCAAAATAGTTGCGCGTGCTGGCGAACACACAGGTGATGCGCAGAAAAAATTCTCAAACCTTACGCCAGTACTTGCCAGACGATCCAAATTTGGCGTTGAAATATCCTTATTGCCTGCACACCCCATTGCCCAAGCTCCTTGATCATCACTGAGAATAAATAAAATGTTAGGTTTGTCCGGATTCAAACTTGCCATTATTCGCCCCTTGTTACTTTTTTAGGATATATGTTACATAACAACGCTAAGCTCATTTAGAAAATAGAAATCCCCATTATGCCCATGTGGCCTGTTGGCATCTAAAGGAAATTGGTTTATATTCGCCACAAACTACTACTAACATTAAATAATATGGGAAAGTTTACGATTCAAGGAACAAAATATGAAAATTTCAGATCTTAAATGCTATCTTGTAGAAATAGACTGGGACGACAGACCAGGAGCGGATCATGCTAGAAATTTAATTAAGCGAGAATTTATTTTTGTTCAAATTGATACAGATGAAGGAATAACTGGGTGGGGAGAAATAACTAACTATCCTGGAAACATCGGTAACAGAGCAATACAGAAATACGTAACTGAAATCAAGGATTTCTTGATAGGCTGGGATCCAACAAAAATAGAAGAGATATGGAATAGGACCTTTAGGTTATTCACATACACAGGAACCAGAGGGGCTACGACATCTGCGATCAGTGGGATCGATATAGCGTTATGGGATATTTTAGGTAAATCCGTAAACCTTCCGGTTTATAAACTCCTTGGTGGGGCAGTGCGTAACGAGATACCTTTGTATACACATCCTCCTGAACCAGATCAAGACGTCCAATTGGCAGTGGAAAATGCTCGAGAAATTGTGTCGTCAGGACACACCGCATTCAAAATGGATCCAATGATGCACTCTTCTTGGTCTGGAAATAATGGAGGAAACGTCGGCTACCTTGATGGGGAAATTAGTCCAGAAGGCGCTGCAATGGCTGAGGAAATCACAGCTGAGGTTAGGAGCGCGGTCGGACCTGATATAGAAATACTTATCGACGCCCATGGGAAATTCAATGTTCCCACAGCCATAAACTTAGCAAATCGTCTGGAGCCATATGGCATTCACTGGTTTGAAGAACCAGTACCTGTTGAAAGTTATCATGCGTTGAAACAAGTTAGAGAAAACACAAATGTGCGTATAAGTGTAGGTGAGAGGTTACACACAAGATTCGAATTCATACCAGTATTTGAAAATAACTTAGCAGATTATGTAATGCCTGATGTGACATGGACCGGTGGGATTAGTGAATTAAAAAAAATATCTACCATGGCTGAGGCATACTATGTGCCGGTTTCTCCGCATGACGCCAGCGGACCTATCAACATTATGGCTGGAGCTCAAGTTTCAATGACCATACCTAACTTCTATAAGCTTGAAACAATGCGATACGATCTCAGTGGATACGACTGTCTTCTGGATAAACCACTAGATATTCGTAACGGTAATTTATACTTACCAGATAGCCCTGGTATAGGTATAAATATGGATGAAGATTTTCTCAAAGCACACAGCGTCCAAGGCTATGGAAATTAAGATGTATCTGACTATAGTCAGTAATCAGCGATGACACTGTTTACTAGTGAGCCAATACTTTCAATTTTAACCTCAATCACGTCACCCACGTTAATCTCTGCTACCCCCGGACAGCCAGTAGGTATTATGTCTCCTGGGTATAAAGTCATTACTTCAGACACCCAACTAATTAGTTTAGGCACAGAAAATATCATCCCTGAGGTATTCCCTGATACCGATAATTCCCCGTTCACGAAGCACTCGATGTCAAGATCCATTGGAGATTCAACGTTCGTTTCAATAAAAGGCCCCATCGGACAAAAAGTGTCGAAATGCTTCCATCTCATTGAAAGACCTTTACCTTGATCACTTTCCTTCATTTCCCTTCCACTGACATCATTTACACATGTATAACCTAAAACATATTGTAAGGCGTTCACCTCTTCCACATGTCTCGCTTTTTTGCCGATCACTATTCCAAGCTCAGCTTCATGTATTACCGTTTTGCAACCACGAGGATAAATAATCTGGCCACCATGCTCTAGGTAAGTTCCAGGTTGTTTCATGAAAATACCAGGACCGTCCCTTTCATCTTTCTCTCCATAATTTGCAGCGATTGCAGGGACTTTATTGATATTCTGCAAAGGTGGCAAAAACACAGCTTCATCCAAAGAGCAAATTTTTTCGCCAACCCCTGGGGAATCATATAAATCCCCTATTAGTCGGTGAATGTTTCCTTCTAGTAAGATGCCCCAATATTCTTGGGATAAATGACTAATTCGGCAGATTTTCATAAAATGCTCCTAGCTCAATGCATGAACTTGACTGAATAATGGATCTGTTAGTTTTCAAATATTTATTTTTCTTCCCTCAACAGAGGACAGATAGGCAGCGTCAATAACCTTAGACACCTCCACTCCATCTTCACCTGTAATGGATATTGGCTCGGAATCTATAACGCTTTTATAGAAATCATTAAGCATCTGTTCGTGAGTGCTCTGTTCAAAATGAAATTCAGATTTCTGATTACCTTAAGAATATTAAGAGACCCTCGTGAAAATTTATCATTTGTTGGACTGGAAATAATGGTTCCTTTTGTCCCATAAATTGAAAGTTCGGATGAATTCTGTATATCCGGAATCAATGCACTCCAGTGAGTACTCACCACCGCATGAATCGGCCCTGACAATTCGAGTAACATCGTGGCTGTGTCATCAACTGCGTAATTGAAGGCCAGTGTATCCACAAGAGCACTAACGGAAACAACCTCTCCGAACAAATACCGAAGTAAATCAACGCAATGGCTGCCCACATCCATCAGGCCGCCACCACCACTAATTTCTGGCCGTTGGCGCCATTCATTAGCGTTACCTGGCTTATAATTGCAATAAGTTATTCTTGTAGCAGTAATCTGACCAATTTCGTCGCCCATTATCAACTGTCTTATTTTCTGGTGACGTCGATTAAATCGCTGATAATAACAAAGCATGAGCTTAACTCCGTTTTCATCACACGCTTTGACCATATCCTTAGCCTCGGAAGCATTCATAGCCATAGGTTTCTCACATAAAACATGTTTACCATATGAAGCGGCCATAATTGTTTGTTCTTTGTGAAGGTGTACAGGGGTCGCTATGTAAACTGCATCTATATCACTATCATTCAATATCTGTTCTAAATCAGTGTAGATCTTTTTTGCGCCATGTTTGTACCCCAATTCCTTGGCCAATAAAGGATCTCTTCGCATTACTGCATCAAGTTGGTGATGATCCGATCGAGTCATTGCTGGTGCCATGACTTTATCAGCAATGTCCCCCATACCAATTATTCCCCATTTCATAACCATAAAAAGTTCCTTTTTAATATAACCATGTTAATAAATCTGGGCTTAAATTATTACTAGGTAATCACCAGTTGGTATGCGAACCATCTCTACGTATAAGATGAGGGGCCTCCCAGAATTCAAATGTTTGAGCTAACGCAATCTCCTCATTGAACTCTATTCCCAGGCCAGGTTCATCTGTAACTCTATGCCAGACGCCTTCTAATACAGGCTGGTTGATAAACAAGTCCGGGTTAAACCGAAACCCAGGCTCAGGAGACCGCTCTTCCAACCATGCAAAGTTGGGCGTAGCTGCTCCGAGTTGAATACAGGCGGCAGTGCTGACAGGGCCCAAAGGATTGTGAGGCATTAAGTCAATATAGTGTGTCTCACACCAGCCCGCCACCTTCATCGCTTCCGTAAATCCTCCTATATTACATATGTCGAGTCGTGCGAACTGAGTTAACCCCCTCTCAATGTAAGGAAGATATTGCCACTTACTCGACATCTCTTCACCGATAGCAAAAGGAACGTCGGTCATTGACCTCAAGCTTTCATACGCTTCAGGGCTTTCATCCCGAATGGGCTCCTCCAGAAAGTCCAATGTTCCACGTGGCATAGAATTACAAAAACTTGCAGCCTCTGCTACGGATAACCGGTGATGGTAGTCAATACCAAGTGTTGGCTCTCTACCTATTGCTGACCTCAGCTTATCAAGCCACTCCGAAGTCACAGCTATAGATTCACGGGGCTCAAAAACTAAAGGATCTGAACCTTCAGGATGCCCTATCCCTGTTCTTATCGTCTTCCAACCATCATCTAACAACTTTTGCACATCCTCAATTATTCCTTCACCAGGAGGTATAGTTGACGTGACGAAGCATGGAATAAAATCTCGATGTTTTCCACCAAGTATCTGATAAACCGGTACTCCTAGCCTACGCGCATTCAAATCATGAAGCGCGATATCAATCGCCGATATTGCAGCGGTTATAACTCTTCCACCTTCAAAATATTGTCCCCTATACATCTCCTGCCAAATCGCACCTATATTTCTGGAATCCTTGCCAATTAACCACTCTCTAAAATGCTTAACTATTCCATGCACAGCAAGTTCTCTACCAGATAACCCAGACTCACCCCACCCGTATGATCCATCCTCAGACTCTACTTTTAGGACAAATAGATTCCTATGCCCTTCCCATACGATAAACGATTTAATTTCACTTATTTTCGTCATGTTATTTGTTTAAGCTCCGCCACTCATCAATCGTCTCTTGTGACGGAGGATAATATTTTCCTGGAACCGCTCCTTCTGCTTTAATTTTATCCTTCACAAGGTTTTCAGCTCCTTCATGCTCTTCCGCCCATTCTAATGCGTCAAGCGCCATCCATGAAGGCACAACTAGAACACCATCATTGTCACCCACCATTACGTCACCCGGTCTTACTAATGCTCCCCCGCATTGTATTTGCACGTTCTCCTCTGCAGGCACAGCACTAGGGCTACCATGAAAGCTGCGTGCCTTCGCATAAACAGCGAGCCCGTACTCTTCATCCAGTAAAACATCAAGATCCCTAATAGCACCATCAACTACCACCCCATCCGCCTTGTTCATAGCCATTTGTAACAGCTTTACGTCACCTCCCACAACATCCTGTATTCTCCCGCCTATGTCAGCCACCAGAACATCACCGGGCCCACACCGTCCCATAGCATGATACTCCGGGGTATTAATTCCACCCGGACTTTCAGATAATAAGTCAGATCGCTTAGGCATAAATCTCAAGGTTCTGGCCCTTGCAGCGAAACGGTCTTCGCCTGGGACGAATGGGGTCAAATTATTTATACCTTCACATACGCAATATTCAGAGCCAAAGGCTCTAACGGCGTTATAAACAGTCGCTGTGGGAATAGCTTTAAAACGGTCAAGAACTTCCTGGGTAACTTCAACTGCTTTCATATTAGATTGCCTCACTATATGTCTCCTTTAAATAATTAATTATCTGGAAATGTATATCCGAGTGGGATCTCTTAAATTTCGAGCATATGGTACTACCATCAGAAACTAAAAACACAATAC
>CEVA01217392.1_pt1 | contig 15953 bp, 12 predicted proteins | sample 361521 | NCBI WGS metagenome assembly CEVA01 (sample SAMEA2622823, study PRJEB7988) | marine metagenome | isolation source: saline water (ENVO:00002010), including
CAAGGTTTGATTTTCAACTCTGCCACCTATTTCTGCGGCTCCCCAGAGAGTTTCGAGTCGTTCGACCGCGAAAAGGGCATAATTGCTTTTATCATTACTGGGTATGAACGCCTCTTCGCCGGTGGCCTTGAAGGATTCATCTTTGATGTCTACGCCAATTGCACCTGACCAGTCATCGATCGGCTGGTGTATTCCTGAAAAGCGAATATCAAATCCGTCCCTTTCAAATACGGTGCCTACCTCCCTTGCGCCAGCCTCTCCTTCGAGTTCGGTGTGCTCGTAGTCAGCGTAACTGGCATCGAGCTCGACTGTTTCAAAAAATCCGCCTATGTCGACCCATTCAATACGCAATGCGTTGCGCTGGTTTTTGAGGTCGATGGCTACACTTTCCTCTTCCTCCTCGTGTTCGCTTTCTTCCTCTCCTTCGTGCTCCTCCTCGTGTTCGCTTTCTTCCTCTCCTTCGTGCTCCTCCTCATGTCCTTCTTCATGACCATGGCCGTGTGCATGGCCAGGAACTCCGTAAAAGGAGTCGAACTGGCTAAAGGCCAAGCTATAGGAAGCAGATTCAGAAAACCACCCTGCACTTAGGGCGAAAGTCTCCGATCCATTAAAACTGTTTTCCAGGGTTCCAAAGGCTTTTTCTTCGTCATGCCCATGTTCCTCCTCCTCGTGTTCTTCTTCGTCTTCATGTTCTTCTTCCTCATGGCGTTCTTCTTCTGAGGCCGATTGGAATTTAGATTCGGAAAATCCGGGAATTTCGTAATCCTCCGAATCGCGTTTGTGGTAATTCAGGCTCCAGGCAAAGCCGTCCTGTCCGCCTTGAACGGAAATACCGCCAGCGTTCTCTTCAGAAACGGAGCCGTGTTTGAATTCAGCTTCTCCGACGACTCCTTCGATTCGTTCCCGAAGGAGGGATTTGTCTATGACATTTACTACACCGCCCATGGCTGCATTGCCGTAGAGTAAGGTGGCAGGCCCACGAATCACCTCGATCTTGCTGATCATCATGGGTTCTATTGCGACGCCATGATCGGGACTGGTAAAAGAGACGTCGAATGTGTCGGTACCGTTTTGCAGGATACTTACTCGATCCCCATCAAAACCGCGGATAACGGGTCGTCCTGCGCCAGGTGCATAACTTGAACTGTGGATTCCTGGATGACCATCCAGCGTGGCACCGAGTGAAGATTGGCGACTTTTGCGAAGCTCGGCCGCATAAACCGAATTGGTGGGCACCACTACATCAGCTTGCAGCAGGGCGAATGGGCTCGCTGTGATGTTAACTTGAAGAAGATCAATGATTTCTTCTTCGTCGTGCCCGTCGTGTTGGGCAAGTGCCGGATTCAAGGTTCCAGCTGTGAAACAATAAATATATAAATACTTTAGATAGGATTTCATGGGTTTCTATGCAGGAACGGACCTGCATCTTTTCAGGTTTGAATATTGAGGCTCAGATCAGAAACGTACGCATGCAAAAGCAGCGGTCGCCCTTTTTTAGCCATATTTGAACGAACTACCTGAAAAGTATGGGAGGGCCTCGGGCACATTGCCTCGCAAGCGCTGAAACACTCGAAAACCTATGAATGGATTTCGGAAAGGAAGCGACAACGGTTTCGGGTCGCTCGTTATCCGAGCGTACTTCTTTGTCCACACCTTCATTCAGTAACTGAATAAAACAGACGTGGTCTTTTTCTTCCGATGCCTCTGATTCTTCATGGTGGCTGCAGACGGATTCACCGTGTAGCCAGTCATGCAATTGGGGGCTGGCGATCGCCAGTTGGGCCAATAACAGTTCGATTGTAAGGATGGTGGCAATTCCACTTCGGTTCTTTTTTAGAAGACACCTCAATCGATCTATCCACATGCACGTCATTTCAGCTGCTTAGGTAATTTAATTGCTCATGGTGTCAAATTCTATCTTTAATCCTGGATTTGGTGATTTGGAACAATCAGTTTAAACCATCCACATTAACCAACTTATGAGTTCCAAAAATTCTACCTCTCCGCGATGGTGGCCCCTCATTGTGATTTGGGCTCTGGCGATTGCCTCATGGATTTTTATCAGCCTGACCAATGACGCCAATCGGCAACTTCTGGTCATGAAATCTTCGGTTACCGGTACTGTCGCCTGTGTGCTTAGTCTCATCTGGTTACTGGCTCTTTCCAGGTTGTCATGGAAGAGACGTTTTCAGGGACTTGGAATTGCCGCATTATGCGGGCTGATCCTGGCAGGCCTCTTTCGTGTGGATGGTGTTTATGGAGACCTGGTGCCCATAGTAAAATTCCGGTGGGCCGGGGCCGGCAAAAAGATTGTCGGTGAAACGGTTGATGGGGGATTTTCGATTGCTCAAAGTTATCCACAGTTTTTGGGTCCTAATCGGGATGCCAAGGTTAACGGCGTTACTCTCGATCCTGATTGGGAAGGCAACCCGCCTGAGCTCATTTGGAGACAACCCATCGGGGAAGCTTGGTCGGCTTTTGCAACCTCTGGCAATCGTGCGGTAACGCAGGAACAGGACGGTCCCGATGAGGTTGTGGTCTGTTATAAATTGTTGACAGGTCAAAAACTTTGGGAGCACCGCTATCCGGCTCGTTATGACAATCCTTTAGGAGGTATCGGACCCAGAGCTACACCTACGATTGAAGAGGATCGGGTTTATGTGCTAGGAGCTTTAGGCGATTTTGTGCTCCTTGATTTGCAAACAGGCAATAAAACTTGGAGTTGGAATATCCAGGAGAAGCACGGTGCTAATTTGCCGGATTGGGGTTTTGCCGGCTCCCCTTTGATTGTGGATGATCTGGTGATTATCAGTGTGGGCGCGCGAAATGGCCATTCGCTTGTAGCCTACGATAAGTTTTCCGGGGATTTTGTATGGAGTGGGGGAAGTGATAAAGCCCATTGGAGCTCACCTGTTTATTACGAGGTAGCTGGATCAAAGCAGGTAGTTATTTTTAACTGGGGTGCTCTATTTGGTCATTCTATCGAGGATGGATCCGTCCTGTGGGAATATGAGTGGGACACAGATGGAATGCCGCACGTGTCTATTCCTGTTCCCGTATCCGAAAATCAATTACTTGTATCCAGCGGGTACGGAAAAGGTGCTGAGCTTTTGGAATTTTCGGAGGAGGTCGAAGGGAAGCAATCGGTTGAACGGATGTGGCGGACACTGCACTTGAAGGCAAAGTTTAACAATTACATATTCAAGGATGGATACGCCTATGGATTGGACGATGGCGTATTCACCTGCATCGACGTGGCTAAGGGTAGGCGAACTTGGAAGCAAGGCCGCTACGGTCATGGGCAAAATATTTTGGTAGGTGACCTCATGCTTCTTACCACCGAACGTGGTGAGGTCCTGCTTACTGAACCGATTCCTAAGGAACCAAGGATATTGGGAAGATTCCACGCATTTACTTGTAAGAGCTGGAATCCACCTGCATTGATTGGTGAGTTCTTACTTCTTCGGACCCACGAGGAAGCCGCCTTATACCGATTGCCGATTCTGGAAGGTTAGCCGGTAGGGACGCCTCGCGAGGCGTCCGTCGCACAAAAGGCAATTTGTGGCTGCCTTGGCAACACAGCCCTACCTCATTTACCAACGTATTTCAGCCGATAAACCATATTCCCTGTATCGTCGCTGAAGAGAATCGATCCATCCACGGTTTCAACGCAATCGACGGGGCGGCCCAGGATTTCGCTTTCGCTTGCAAGGAAATCTACCATCTTTTGTTCACCGTAAGGATTTCCATTTTCGAATAGAATTCGTGAAAGGCAGTAGCCCGTCTTTTTCGTGGCATTCCAACCGCCCTTTTGTGCTACAAAGGCATCTCCATAACCATTTGGAATCGTTTTGCCTGTGTAGAAAGTTAGCGAATTTGCGGAGCTGTGGGCTGCCATAATCCAGTCGGGAACCGTGGCCATTCTCGCGTAATCCATGAGCTTTGGATGATCTATAAACATAAGGTTAGGCATATTCATGCCGACGATCCAAGGGTGCCCGTAAAATTTTCCTTCCTCATAGTGATTTAATTCGGCTGGTGGGTTGTGATCGGTAATCGGCTGGCCTTCGACGGCATGGTTCTCTCCTTCCATTTTCCAGCCCATCATGTCGACATCGTGGTCCACGCCCCAGATTTCATCTGTGCCCGGCCGAATCGCGAGTTTCTCGGAATTCCGGATACCCGATGCAAATTCTCTTTTGTCAGAGCCATCCATAGCAAAGGACCAAATCTTTTTTCGCTCGGAAGCATCGATCGGTTCGTCTGTCGCGTTTGTCTGGTCTCCCACATGAGTGTAAATGCGATCCTTGTGAATCAGCAAAGCCCTCCATCGGTGACCCGTGGCTTTACCGGTGGGCAATTTATCCGGACCAATGATCAATTCCTCTTCGTCAGCGATACCGTCGTGATCCACATCTCTGGCACGCGAAATGGAATTCAGCTGTGCAAAGTAAAGCCAACCTTTGTAATATTGCACCCCTTGCAGTCTCGTTTTTGGATCTTTACCAGTTATGAATGGAACAGCACTTTCGTAATATCCATCGCCATCTATGTCGGCGCATTCATAAATCGTCCCTTCGGCAATGGAGCTGACAAACAAGATTCCATTGGATACAAAAGCCAGGAAGCGTGGTTTATTAATCTGATCCAGAACGACGGACAATTCATAACCCGGCCTCACCCAGATTCCTTCCGGTACTTCAGCGCTTTTTAGATGAGGAATTAATGAAAGTAGAAATACCGAAAGGCACAATATTGAAGAGCGTATGTTCATGGAGTAAAATTGAATTCAGTTTGATCATGATACGTCCTCCATCAAGAAGCAATTGCAATAGGAGAATAATAAATGGAACTGTAGGAGCTGCTTTAGTTGCGATATTTTTTCCATGGATGTCCAGTTCTCAGCTTGCGCCTACGCGTGAGGCAACGGAGCGGCACGGTTAGCGGTTTGTACAGATTTCAAGCCATTATCATTTGAAGCATGCGGGTGGTGAATTGCCAGCCTAGAAGTTAGGTGTTCGGTTCTTTTTCGGTAAATGCTTTGATCTGTGAGAAAACGAGTTTGGCGCTCCGGTCTAAATTATGCAGTGTACGAGTGCACAAAGGACGTGAGTCGCCTCGATGCGGTTGATGGAACCCGAATCCAAAGCTAATTTTCTTAGGGTTGGTATCGCGGAACGGCCGTGCTCACTTTGTGCTAAAATTCCATGAAGCGCCCAATAACGAATGGCTGGATCATTGCTTGAGAGATGTCAGATTTGTTCGCTGAGAACCTCGGGTCCTTTGTCGTCCAAGCTTGCTTGTAGAGGGCGCCATCCTTTGCAAGTTGGCCTACGTTGGGAGTAATGTAAAATTTATTCCCGTAGCAACCCAGGTCGCGGCTGATGTTCTCCCAGGTGACCCAAAGGACGTTTGGCTTCTACGAGCTTACCGCAGATGGACGGCCTTGGCCAAGGACGAGGAAAGAAGGATGGTTGAAAGAGTAATGAAAATCCGGATACGCATCAGTTGGAGCATATTAAAAAATCTTGACCTTAGGTAGGGCTTGATCGCCGAGCAAGCCGATTGGCCTTCGACCTTAGTGAAAAGCCATCTTAACCAAATTAAATCGAGATGAAGATAAAGACCAAAATTAAGATGGGTTTAGCTTTCCAGCTTAGACGACCTGCCAACCCTCTCTGACCGGCTCGTCGATAAACTGATCGGCTTCGGGCAGACCTTTGGCTTTCATATTTTTTGGATCCCATTTAATTTCTGCGCTACCCATTCGGATTGAAAGCACTCCAAGCAAAGCAATCTCATTCAGGCGAGCAGCGTATTCGAAATTGGAGCTTGCTTTTGGACCGCCTTTGATCGCGTCGACCCAATCACGGTGGTGCCCACCCGTACGGCGGATGGATTTAGGTGGGCGTTCAATGGATTCCCTCAATTCTTGCGGGAATATACGAGGGGCGCCACCGGCTCCGTCGCATTGAATGACTCCCTTAGTGCCTTCGAAGAGCAGGCCTCGTTTGGAAAGGTGAAAAGTATCCGGGAAAAATTCATGGCGCCCAGGTCTGCCTCCACCGGCATACCAAGTTATCTTCATAGCTTTTTGTTTCCCTTTAGCTTTGAAATTGAAATACCCAATCTCTCCATGCGGAACGATCTCATCGTTGTGCTGGCCGATGGGATAAATCTGAACAGATTCCGGAGTTTTGAGGTTGTAGGCCCAAACAGTGGCATCCATGTCATGGCATGCAAAGTCTCCAATGGCCCCGCATCCGAAGCGCCAGAAGTCGCGCCATTTGACCGGTGTATAATCTTCATGGAAAGGGATTAATTCTCTGGGTCCCAGCCACATATCCCAATCAAACCCAATCGGTTTCACTGAAGTTCCCAAAGGCAAACCTGATAATCCATTGCTCCAACGAGTGGCATTGCACCAGGAGTGTGTTTGCTTCACTTCTCCAATTGCACCGACTTGAAGCAATTCGACTGTTTGACGGATTCCTTCCGAGCTATGGCCCATGTTCCCCATTTGGGTGGCCACGCAGGTTTCTTCTGCGATCTTTGCTATCTGGCGGTTTTCAACCAAATTGTGGGTGAGGGGCTTTTCTACAAAAATATGTTTCCCTGCCCGCATGGCGTTCGCTGCTACGAAAGCATGGGTGTGATCGGGGGTAGAGCAGACAATTGCATCTAGTGACTTTTCCTTTTCCAGCATCTCCCGAAAGTTTAGATATTCCGCGACTTTAAAGTTGGGAGTCTTTTGCTGGAAGTGTTCTTCGATGAGGTCTTTGACCGGACCCCGACCGGCGTAGCTTTGAAAATAGAATGATGAGAGGTCCCAGTATTCCGCAGGATCAGCAATGGCTATGATCTGCACATCGTTCAGCCGCATCAATTCCATGGAATTGTGGCGGCCTTGACCACCTACCCCGACCATGCCGACATTCACCTTGTCGCTAGGGGCTACATGATGTGCACCGCCGAGTACGTGACGCGGGATAATGGTAGGAAACGATAGGGCTGCTGTGGCAGCAGCTGAAGATTTAAAGAATTTACGGCGGGATACTGACATGGTATAAGCGTGGGAGAAATTTCAGATAAATTCAATGACGGTTGTTAAAAATTTAGGAGCGGCTTTATGTTACGATCATCAACAGTCATCGAATTGCGGCATAAAGCCCTTCGACGTGCTCAGGATTAGCCGCTCGAACAAAACTTAGGAAAAATTATACCAACTTGGTAATACCTGGAACAGCTACTTCCCGTAGTTCATGAGGTCCAAACTTCCATTCCTTAGGGGTCAGGTCCAGTTTGGATGCATTCATCGCCCAATCCCATTTCAGTGCACGGCCGGAGTAGGCGGCCATCCGACCAAGAATAGCGGTCATGGTGCTTTGGGCAATTTGAGCGCCTTCGTTGATGGCTTTGCTGTTGCGTATTGAATCAAGTGTGTCCGCATATTCCACCACTGCGGGGTTTGGTGTGGGCCCTTCATATTCCCAGCTCTTTTTGGCTGCTATGCTTGCATTGGAAAAACTGGACTTCAGCTGGCCTTTGGTGCCGTGCATTACGAGGTCGTTTCGACCACTGATACCATCCATTTGGGCGCCCAGGTGTGTAATGCGTGCTCCGTTCGGGTATTCGTATTCGACTGATATATTGTCCCAAACATTGGGGTAAGCTGGACTTGTGCGGGATTGGCGGCCGCCAGTCCCAATTACCTTAACCGGGTGCTCACCCATAATCCAGTCGACGATATCCAAATTGTGAACGTGTTGTTCGACGATGAAATCACCCGATGACCAGGTGCAGAAAAGCCAGCGGCGTAGTTGCCATTCCATGTCTGACCATTCAGGCCTGCGTACAGATTCATGTTCTCGCCAGTTGGAGAGTGCTCCTCCAAGACGGGTGGATTGTCCACTCATTATCGCTCCAATCGCTCCGGAACGTACTTGGTCTACCAATGCCAGGAAGTGGCGTCCGCGGCGCATCTGGGTTCCAGAAATAACCGTGAGCCCTTTTTTCTCGGCCATTTTTGAAGTTTCGATGATGTGCTTTACACCCTTCGGATCCACGGCGGCTGGCTTTTCGAGAAAGCAATGCTTCCCGGCTTCTACCGCCGCTCGAAAATGTAGAGGACGGAAAACGGGAGGGGTAGTTAGAATGATCAAATCGACGTCACTATCGATGACCTTCTGGTAAGCATCGAATCCGTGAAACTTGTTCTCGTTATTAACTTTGTAGATCTTATCAAATGGGAGCTTTTTAAGCTCCATGTTCCCCTTAATGCGGGCTTCCGCCTCGTCCAGATGATTTTTAAAAAGGTCACCTATTGCTACGAGCTCGATATTAGTATCGGCCTCAGCACAATTTATTATGCCTGCACCACAGCCTCGGCCTCCGAGACCTATCAGCCCGACTTTCACTTTATCGGAATGGTGTTTTCCGTGAACGACTGGAACGTTAGCTAGAAGGGAAGCAACGCCAGCTGCTCCGGTAGTTTTGATAAATTTACGACGGGTAATGGGATCAATGTTCATACTATTTTGGGGTGGAAAGAGCTATGGTTCCTTTGTTTGGGAAAATTGAGCGCTGTAGTATAAGAATATTTTAAAGGAGAAGACTATGCAAATTTCGCTTAATTGTTACCAGATCCGATTGTAACTCGGAACCATTTCCAGATTTTTCCAGCTATTCGTTCAACCTCCTCCCAAATGCGTAGTGCATTTCCCCGCAGAATTTCTTCAGATCTTGTTCCGAGTAACCCCGGTCAAGCAGCTCCGCCAGAAGGGCCGGGTATCGGGATTCGTCTTTCAGTCCAACGGGAAAGATTGTTTCCAACGCCGTCAAAGTCGGAACCGAATTCCGCATGATCCACGCCGACCATATTCACGATGTGGTTAATGTAGTCGGTAACTTCATCCAGGTTTGCAAAGTAGCGGGTCATCACCTTCCGGAAAAAGACCGAGAATGTTCCGGAGATGCAACCGAATCCCAAGTTATTGCGCGCCGCCGCAGATCCGAGGGGCTCAGGTGTCGATATGAAGTTGGACGACCTGGCGGAAGAATGGCACCTCATGGCCGACCTCTATGCTTTGGCCATTCAAATGGGTTGTGTGTGTTTTGGATCCATTGCTTTCCTCGCCGCACGGGAACGACTGCGCGTTACTGGCGATTATTTTTACAACGGCCGCAAAATGTTCATCTTCACTGCCGCCGTCCAACTCAATGCTTCCGGAGACAGCGGCTGTAGCCATGGTGTCGACGGAATCCGGTGATGGCCGGCACAACGATGTAAAGCGTGAACTTTCCGGAGTTTTTCATGCCGTTTCCAGTGCGAACGGATGTTTTAAAACTGGCCAATTCATGGATATCGGTGCAGAAGGTATCGATGTTTACAACACAATGCTTCAGGGAATGGGTGTCGACTTTAAGCTGGGTACACATGATCGCAATCGTGTATCCCTGGATGGAATACGTGCGTAAAAGAATTCTTCGGGGAGCCGTCTTAGTTTCATGCCTTGGATCATCGTTGGAGGTTTGCAAAGCGCAGGATCAACCCTTTCGACAAGCTCATGGCAGACCAAATGTTCTCTTCATCGCGATTGATGATATGAATGACTGGGTCGGTTCTTTTGAAGGGCATCCTCAGATCATAACCCCGCACATCGACAAGTTGGCAGAACAGGGAGTGTTATTTTCAAACGCACATTGCCAGGCACCGATTTGTAATCCTTCGCGCGTAAGTGTATTTCTGGGTAAATTACCTTCAACTACCGGTATGTATTTTCTGGGTCCCAATTTTCGATTGGTTGAAGGCACGAAGCATGAGGAGACCCTGTTTCAGTATTTCAGGAAACATGGATACTTCTCATCAACCATGGGAAAGGTTTTTCATGGAGCCGCGGATAAAGCTTCCTTTGACCATATCGAAAAATCACGAGGATTGCGTCGGCCCGAGAATAAGCTTCGATACACGGTGCCGGGCAGTCATCCCAGTTGGGATTGGGGACAGGTCGATATTCCCGATGAAGAAACGCGTGATTACAAGACGGCTGAGTGGGCTGTCGAAGTTCTGCATGAGCTGGCGAAAAAAGAACAATCCTTCTTTTTATCCATTGGGTTTCACCTTCCCCACGTACCTATTTATGCCTCCAAAAAATGGTTTGATTTATATCCTTTAGGAGGGGTTCAGTTGCCGGCCTCTCGTCCCGATGATCGTGACGATATCCCAGAGATAGCGAAGCTACTTTCCCTGAATCATACTGCGCCCAGGCATGAATACATGCTTGAAAGTGATGAAGCTCGCCATGCGGTTAGGGCTTATTTGGCAGCTAATAGTTTTGTGGATTATTTAGTAGGAATGGTTTTGCAAGGCTTGGAGGAGAGTGGGGAAGCAGACAATACGATAATCGTTTTGTGGAGTGACCATGGATTTCATATGGGTGAAAAACTGCGTTGGTCCAAACGCTCGATATGGGAAGAATCGACTCGTGTGCCGCTTATCATTTCAGCACCTGGAATGAAGGAAGGAGAGCGTTGCAGTCGACCCGTCGGCTTGATCGACTTGTTCCCCACCTTGGCGGATTTATGCGGCTTGGAAATCCGTGATGATTTGGAAGGTCAAAGCTTGCGGCCGCTGTTGGAGGATCCGAAGGCAAGATGGAGCAAGCCGGCTCTGTGCACTTTCGGACCCAACAATCATAGTCTGCGATCCGAGCGCTGGCGCTATACAAAATACGCCGATGGATCGGAGGAACTCTACAACCACAGTAGCGATCCGAATGAATGGACAAATCTGGCCGGAGATCTCAAATACAAAAGGATTATTAACCGCTTTCAGAAATTCCTTCCAAAAGTGAATGCGGAACCGTTGTTGGGTAGTGCAGGTTCGGACTCACCCCTTTACGGGGAAGGCCATATTCCCTTGCAGGAGGCCATGCAACGGGGAAGAGAGCAACTAAACGCAAATTAAGTCATAGCCACTGCCTGCATCTCTAACCGAAAAGTCAGAAACGAAATAAATTTTATGAAAAACAGTATCCAAATAGCACATAAGAGGGGAAGTCCTCAATCGGATGATTTGTCCCTTTTCTCAGCCCGAAATGCCCAGTGTTCCTCATCCTTTGTGCGGTCACGCACCAAGGTCCGCGTCCTTACCACTCAGTCGTCAAGCTCAACATCTCAATCCCGATAGAAATGCAGACACAAACCAAATTAGAAATTACCCCAATCGCCAGTGCTTTAGGCGCGGAAATTAAAGGCGCGAATTTAGCCGATGATCATGCCCCTGAGCTTATTCAAGACATTCGCCAGGCCCTGCTGGATAATTGTGTAATCTTCTTTCGGGATCAGGAGTTAACTCCTGATCAGTTGGTCCGATTTGCTAAAAAATTTGGATCTTTGGATGAGCACGATTTCATTCATGGTATGCCGGACTATCCAGAAGTCCTTCGTTTGGTTAAGGAAGCGGATGAAGGGGGTTATAATTTTGGGGGTGGTTGGCATACCGATGTATCCTACATGGAAAAACCTTCTCTTGGTTCTCTGCTTTACGCGGTAGACATTCCACTCATCGGTGGGGACACCTTATTCGCCAATCAGTATCTGGCTTATGAAACGTTAACGGATGCAATGAAGGAAATGTTGGATGGGTTGAATTGCATTCATTCTGCATTGGGCATCTTTGATCCCAAAGGAGTCGCGCGCGACCACTTCAAGAATATGAACATGAACCCCAACAACAAGGCTGAGGAGGAAGTGGCGCACCCCGTAGTTCGCACGCATCCGGAAACAGGCCGAAAGAGCCTCTATGTGAATGTCAATTTCTGCAAACGACTCCAAGGCATGACTAACGAAGAAAGTCAGTCCATTCTAAAGTTTCTTTTCGAGCACGGCCGAAGAGAAATTTTTACTTGTCGCTTCCAGTGGAAAAAAGGCTCGGTCGCATTTTGGGACAATCGGTGCGTTCAGCACCATGCCTTGAATGATTATCAGGGCCACCGGCGGGAGATGTATCGGGTGACAATATCGGGAGATCGACCCATTTAATTCGGACATCTGACCGGATGAAAACGCATTCATCCTGATTGCTTTATTTTGATTTAGAGGCTAGGATGTTGACTTATCGTTGCCTTATTTCAACTCCTTCGGTCACACCTGGCCATTTGTCAGTTCTAAATGGGGTCATGGGTAAACCATCCCGGCTGTACATGTTGCACACTGGATTGTTGGCCCAGGCGTAACGAACAGCAACGGGTTTCGAGACCTGATCACTCCATACGGTTACCTCGTTTGGTGAGGAAATTTCCGCATCCGCCCAAACAAATTTTTTGTCTTTTCCGGCTATGGAAAATCCTTGAGGTTCGGGAGTGTCGAAGGAATACAGTCCCTGGCCGACATGATCGAAAGATAGAATAATCTTATTACCTTCTGCCTTCATGGATTGGTAGGTCGGGCTTTGGTATTGGATTTCGAAACCGTAGTCCCGAGCCAGTGCCCAACGAGCCAAGCGGTTGGCTACCATTTGCTTGTTTCTCGGGTGAATGTCACGGCCTTCGCCTATGTCTATAATCACAGCCTGCCCCACATTAACCAATCGCTCCATTGTCATAGATTGTGCTTCTCTCAGTTCCGGCCAGTCGGCATTACCTGGTTCGGATTCTTCTCCGCGAAAGTCTGCCAGCTGTACATAGTAGAACGGGAAATTACCCTGTTCCCATTCATCACGCCAGTGCTGGATCAACAGTGGAAATAAATCCCGGTATTGGTATGCTCGGCTGGCATTCGACTCACCTTGATACCAAATGGCTCCTCGGATTCCGTATCCAATAGTTGGATGCAGGACGCCATTGTAGATGTTTCCCGGGCGTTGATTTCCGTAAAGTAAGTTTCTGGGTGCTCGGGGTCTTTGCCCCTGGCTGCCATTATCGCGCCAGGCTTTCAGGGTTTCATTAAAAGTCTTTTGCTCGACTCGGCGTTGAGCCTGCGCGATATCATCATCGTAGGTATTTTCGTAATTTTCCCACCAGGCCATGAGCTCATCATAGCGCTCATTGTCTTCCAAGGCATCACGCCGAATCCAGGCATCAGCCGCTGAGCCGCCCCATGCATTGTCGATAAGACCGATAGGGACATTCAATGCATGGTAGAGCCGCTTACCAAAAAAGTAACCGACTGCTGAAAAGTCTTTTACCAAGTCCGGAGTGCATCGTGCCCATTGACCGTTGAAGTCATCTTTGGCTTTATGGGTGCCGACTTGCGGTACGGAGATCAGACGAATTTCCGGGTAATTTGCAGTGATGATATCCAATTCCGCACTGTCAGTCTTGTGAACATTCCACTGCATATTGGATTGTCCCGAACAGATCCACACCTCACCCACCAGGATATCGTCGAAATAAAACTCATTTTTGTATCCATCGATTTTCATTTTGTAAGGACCGCCGGCAGTCATGGGTTTCAGAGTAATTTCCCATCTGCCCTTTTTGTTAGCCTTAGTGCTGTGTTTTTGTCCGTTGATTGAAACGGAGACTTTTTCTCCTTCTTCACCCCAGCCCCATACCCGATTTTCCTGGTTTCTTTGTAAGACCATGTGATCTCCGAAGATCGAGGGGAGGGCGAGGTTCGCGGTAAGGACAGGAGTAATAGCCAAAAGCGAAAGGGACGATAATAGAGTTAGGTATTTTGCTTCCATTCAAGGAATTGGATTGATGTTTTTAAAGAAATTCAGGGGCCAGCCAGCGTGGCAGAAATAAAATCATCTCCGGAAAAAGGATAACAAGGATCAACAGAACCAGCATCGGAATTAAAATGATGCCAACGTCCTTGAGGGCATCGATGGCTTTGATTTCACCGAGCGCGCAGGAGATCAGCAAACATAGTCCGTAGGGTGGGGTGATCAATCCAAAGGCCAGGGAAATAACTCCGATGATCGCAAAGTGAATGGGGTGCATCCCAACCTTGGTTGCCAGAGGGAACAAGATAGTTCCCAGGATAATAATTGCCGGGATGGCATCGATAAACATTCCGATCACCAAAAACGAAATGGCAATCAGAAAGCCTGTCGCGATGATTCCAGTACCGTAATCGGATAGAAAGGTCACCAAAGCATCCGGAATTCGGTAGTAGGCTAATAAGTATCCAAATGCCGATGCCGTTCCGATACAAAACAAGGAAATGGCCGCGAGCCGGGCTGATTCGTAGAGCACATTAGGAAATTTCTTTAGACTGATTTTGCGGTAAATAAAGCACCCCAAAATGGCTGAGTAGACTACGGCAACCACCGAAGCTTCTGTCGGTGTGAAGAAACCGAAAACGATTCCGCCAACAATGATCGCCGGTGTCACGAGGGCGAAGGCGGCCTTGCCCACCGATTGGATGAATTCTTTTAGAGAAGCTCTTCGGTAAATGGGGTAGTTCCGAAGTTTGGCATAAATCAGAACAGTAATCATCATGAAGACTGCCATGAGAAAACCGGGAACCACCCCAGCCATGAAAAGGCCCCCAATTGAAACGGACATAAGCCCGCCCCACACAATCATGAGAATGCTTGGGGGTATAATCACACCCATTACCGAAGAGCAGGCTGTAATCGCCACTGAGAAACTCGAATCGTACCCTTGCTTTTTCATAGCCGGAATCATCAGCGATCCGATCCCAGCTGCATCGGCCGTGGAGGATCCAGAAATGCCTGCAAATAGCATACTGACCATGACGTTGATGTGACCCAGGCCGCCAGGAAGGTGCCCTACTGAAGCGCGCGCCAAATTCACCAGGCGATCCGTAATTCCGGAAGCATTCATGAGGTTCGCTGCCAGAAGGAAGAAGGGTACGGCCAGGAGTATAAAAGCATTGTAAGACTTCCACATCTCCTGAAGGAGGACAAAGGGAGTCAGTCTTGGATCTAGGATAAATATTGGGATGGTTGCCAGGCCAAGCGCAAAGGAAACGGGTACGCGTATTAGGATGAGACTAACAAAAACCCCGAATAGAATAAGTGCTACTTCTCCGGCGCTCAACCCGTAGCCTCCGCTTCATAAGGTTGCCGAATCAGTTTAAAGTCATCCATAAACTTTTCGACTAGAAAGATTAACCAGGTCAGACCGGCTATAGGAAAGGAGATGTTTATGGTCGCCATGTTGATGCCGCTCATTTCCGAATTTTGGATCATTCCAAACTGGGTAAATTTGAAGCCGTAATAGCAGAAAAACCCCCCCATGATTCCGATTGAAAGATGGACGATTAAATTGCGGATGCCTTGGCTCTGTTTTGTTTTTGCATGAGGCAGTATATCCACATCAAAGTGTGTGTCTTCCTTGACAGCAATCATTGCGCCGATCATGATGATCCAGACAAAGCAGAAGCGGGCCGCTTCTTCAGTCCAGATATAGCGGGGAATGAACCCGGTGTATCTGGAGATGATTTGCAATGTAACAGGAACGATTATCAACCCCATCAATACGGTTAGAAGCCGTTTGAGGAAACGATAATAGCCCTCGATGAAACACTTCATTGTAATTGAAAAACGGGTACGAATTTTAATTAATTTCGTTGATCCGGGCAAGGACTTCCGAAGCGCCGATTTCATCGGCATAGGCCGTTTTAAAGGGCTCTGATAACTGAAGTAGTTTTTCTCTCTCAGTAAATAAGTGGGTCTTGAGCTTCCCTTCCGATTCCATTGAGGCCAGGATCTCAGCGTCTTGCGAAGACTCCAAATCCCTTCCGTACACACCTGCTTCTTTCCCCGCCTTGATGATGGCAGCCTGAAGGTCTTCGGGAAGTCGACGTAAGGTTTTGCCACTAAAACAAAGCGGACGAATCGTGATCGCATGTTGCGTTAAGGCAATCTCTGGTCCGACTTCGTAGAATTTCATTTGCTGGATGCCAGCCGCCTCATTTTCAGCCGCGTCGATTACGCCTGTTTGAATAGCGTTGTATATCTCGTTGAAGGCAATGACGGT
>CEVA01002228.1_pt1 | contig 15946 bp, 13 predicted proteins | sample 361521 | NCBI WGS metagenome assembly CEVA01 (sample SAMEA2622823, study PRJEB7988) | marine metagenome | isolation source: saline water (ENVO:00002010), including
TTCAAACCGGCTTGCGAAGACCTTCAGGAGCGCCATGCTGTCAATTTCCATGAAAAGATTACTTCATTTGTTCTTTCCGCTTGCCGTTACAGTGTCCTCGGCAGTCCTCCCTCCTCCGACGAACGCACCGGAGCAAGATGAGTTGACCGAAAAAGAAATTCAAGAACGCGAAGGAAACCTTCTTGAGCGTGTTCGCAAACTGACTTTTGCGGGAAAACGAAGTGGTGAAGGATATTTTTCTAGTGACGGGAAGCAATTGATCTACCAATCCGAACGCTTGGCCAACAACCCGTTTTATCAAATTTACCTGCTCAATCTTGAAACAGGAGATAACGAACTGGTCTCAACCGGCTCTGGGAAAACCACCTGCTCATGGATTCATCCCAAAGGGAAACAAGTTCTCTTCGCGTCCAGTCACGAAGACCCCGAAGCCGCAACCAAGCAAAAAACGGAACTGGAGTTTCGTGAATCCGGCAAAGCCAGGAAGTATTCATGGGATTACGACGAATGGTACGATATTTTCACCAAAGACCTAATTACCGGCAAACTAACGAACCTTACTAAAGCCCGAGGCTACGATGCCGAAGGATGCTACTCTCCCGATGGGAAACTGATTGTTTTCGCATCCAACAGGCAAGCCTACGTTGGTGGACTCACCAAAAAGGAAAAGGATATTTTCGCACGCGATAAATCGTTCTTCTCCGAAATTTATCTCATGCAAGCCGATGGTTCACGCCTGCGGCGATTGACCAACGCACCCGGTTATGACGGTGGACCTTTCTTCAGCTCCGATGGGGAAAAGATATGTTGGCGACGCTTTTCGGAAAATGGTCACCAAGCGGAAATTTTCACAATGAACGTCGATGGCTCCGACCAAAGAAAACTGACGAGCTTGGACAGGATGTCTTGGGCCCCGTTCTTTCATCCTTCAGGTGAGTACCTAATCTTTTCCACAAACGTCCATGGTTTCCAGAATTTCGAACTATACTTGGTAGATGCCAAGGGAAAGAAAGATCCTGTTCGCGTGACCTACACCGACGGTTTCGACGGATTGCCATGCTTTGGTCCGGATGGTCAATCTCTCGCTTGGACGAGCACCCGCGGATCAACCAAGCGATCCCAAATCTATCTCGCTGAATGGGATCATGAAGCAGCCCTGCGCTTGCTTGGCCAAGCGAAAGATAGAGCTTCATCGAATGATAACGTCGCTTCGTCAGGATCGAAAGACATTCCCCTTTCCGCCGCTATTCAACCGCAAGACGCTCGCCGCCACGTCGAGTACTTGGCATCCGAAGAATTGGAAGGTCGGTTCACGGGCACCGAAGGCGCTGGTAAAGCCACGCTCTACGTTGCGGAACAACTTTCATCTTTTGGTTTGGAACCTGCGGGCGAAAAGAACACTTGGTTTCAATACTTTGCATTCACCAAGGGAGCTAAACTGGGCTCTGAAAACCAACTGGAGGTATCAGGCGGAAAAACAGTTGCCTACGAAACGGAAAAGGCTTGGCTCCCCGTTGCCTTCTCGAATTCGGGGACAGTGGAACCAAGCAAGGTGGTTTTCGCAGGCTATGGACTTCAGATACCCCAAAGCGAGGAGTGGCCCGAATATGATTCCTACGTACATTTGGACGTGAAGGACAAATGGGTGATGGTGTTGCGTTACCTACCCAATGATTGGGTTAAGACACGCAGGGACAAGTTTTGGAGCCATGCCGCTCTTCGCAAAAAAGCTACCATTGCTCGGGACTTGGGCGCGGCAGGCATCGTTTTCGTTACGGGTCCGAACGCCAAGGACCGAAAAGAGCTCGTTCGTTTTTTCTCCGATTCCTCTGCAGGCATATCGATCGCTACCGTTTCGGTGTCAGACAAAGTAGCGGAAGAGTTATTTGAGATTGCGGGCAAGGATTTGAGAAAAGCGCATGACGCCCTTGACGAGGGCGATCCCGTAATGGGATTTCATCTGAAGAAAGTCTTGCTGGAAAGTAAGGTCGATATCGTTCGTGAAAAAGGAAAAGGCCGCAACGTGCTGGGATGGTTGCGAGCCGGCGAAAAACCGACAAAACACTTCCTCGTCATCGGCGCTCACGTCGACCACGTCGGCAAAGGGCAAAGAGGTTCACGAGCAAAAAAGAAGGATGCTGGGAAAATCCACCCGGGAGCGGACGACAATGCGGCTGGAGTCGCGATTCTTCTGGAAATCGCTCAGTACCTTGCCGACCTGAAGAAGAGAGGCTCACTCAAGATGAACCATGATATTCTATTTGCTGCATGGTCCGGCGAGGAAATCGGTTTGGTAGGTTCAGGTCACTATGCCAAGGAGCTCGAGAAAATAGTAAAAGATAAAGACGCAAACGCGAGCCTCCCCTTGGTCGCTTACCTTAACTTGGATATGGTGGGACGCTACAAAAAGAAACTGACTTTGCATGGGATAGGTTCAGGTGAAGGTTGGTTGCCGATCATAGAAAAAGCGAACGTTCCCATAGGCCTAAACCTGAATCCTCAAAAAGACAGTCACCTGCCAACGGACAGCACCTCTTTTTATTCCCGAGGAGTTCCTATCCTGAGCGCCTTCACTGGCTTACATTCCGATTATCATTCCCCAACGGATACCGCGGACAAATTGAACTACGAGGCTGCAGCGGACTGTGGACGGCTCCTCGCCAGAGTAACCATGCAGTTACTGACTAGGGATAAACCCATCCCATACAATTCCACGCCTGCCCCCAAAAACAGAAGTCGTGGTCGTCTCGGAGCCTACCTCGGCACGATCCCCGATTATGCTGAAAGCGACGTCAAGGGAGTGCTCTTGTCAGGAGTCACGAAAGGAGGTCCTGCAGACAAGGCGGGTATAAAGGGAGGTGACGTCATAATTGGTTTGATGGGTAAAAGAATTGAAAACGTTTACGATTACACGGATGCAATAAGCGAACTCAAGGTAGGCCAATCAGCATCCATAAAGGTCAATCGGAAAGGCAAGGAACTGGAACTAGCCATCGTGCCTGGCTCCAGAGAATAATCGGGGTTAGTGATCGAAGAGGTAATTGCTCAATCCAGCCCGGCGGTTACCCAGCGATACCCTACGCCATGAACCGTCACTATCAGTTCGGGATTGGCTGAGTCCAATTCCACTTTCTTTCGCAATTGGGCAATGTGCTGATCAAGGGTCCGGGTGGTACCCATGTAATCCAAGCCCCAAGCTTCGTTCAGTAGAAAGTCACGTGACAACGCCTCGTCGGGTCGAGCGTGAAAAAGCCGGAGTAACTTGAGTTCGCGAGGTGTCAGTGCATGCGTATTTCCGTGAGCTCGAGTCTCGTATCGTCGAGCATCCACTTTCAATGGCCCAAGCTGAAAATATGCCGATTCCTCCTCTAAAGTCGGCTCATTCGCAGCTTGAGAACGACGAAAAAGAGCAGTAATGCGAGCAAGCAGTTCACGCACGCCGAAAGGCTTGGTGACATAGTCGTCGGCTCCTAACTCAAGACCTAATACCTTGTCTATTTCTTCACTTTTGGCGGTTAACATAATGATGGGAACATGAGATCCGCTCGCCCGAATCTCACGCGCGACGTCGTAACCATTTTTCCCTGGCATCATCAAGTCGAGAAGCACCATGTCGAAGTCATTTCGCATAAAGACTTTCACTCCGAGGATTCCATCGGAAGCCGAATCGACTTCGTAACCCTCGGACTCCAAAACGTCGGTTAAACCGTTGCGAATGTTTTCGTCGTCCTCGACTACCAATATTCTCTTCTTCATGATTCCATTACTTTAGGGAAAGAGACACGGAAACGAACTCCATGCGGTTGGTTCGATTCACAAGAAATACACCCACCCATATCTTCCACCAATTTACGGGAGATACCCAAACCCAAACCACAACCAGGTTGGCTTGCAGTCAGGGAATCGTCCACGCGATGAAATGTTTCGAAAATGCGCTCCCGTTGCTCAGTCTTAATTCCAGGTCCGTGGTCGGACACCTCGAAAGCCACCTCGTCGCTATTGGATTCCACCTTTACTTCGACCCACTTTCCGTCTGAAGCATATTTCACAATGTTGTCCAAGAGATTAAGAAGCACTTGCTCGAGCGCATCGCTATCCGCTTCGATTCTACAATCTCCGTCTTTAGCGATCCACTCGACGGTGAAACCTTTCTCAGCCAAGCGAGGGCGCTGGGATTCGAGCGCTTCTTTCAAGCAGTCGGCTAACTCCACCTTTTTCAGGTTATAATTCTTTTCTCCCCTCTCCAGACGACTGAAATCCAAGACGTTGTTCACCAAACGGGTCAAACGTTGGCTTTCCGTTATGATAGTCGAAAGGTAATTTCGCCTTTTTTTCTCATCCTTGACCAAGCCGTCATCAAGCATTTCACCATACATGCGAATGGTCGTGAGAGGTGTTTTCAACTCATGAGAAACATTGGAGACGAAGGTAGTTTTACGAATCGCCTCCAGTGAATTGCGACGCACTTGCAGCAAAAGCACGGATCCACCCAACAAGGTCGAACCCACGAGAATAGCCGCCATGACGGAACTGACTACAATATAACCTCCCCAACCTTCGCCCAACCCGGCCAAGGAAGTGTCATCAGCTTCAACTGAAAACTCGTCGTTTCCCTCAACCGTTGGATCGATCTCGGGTAAATCGATTTCAGGCAACGTAAAGGAAGGCAAAGTGCGGCGAGTTGCCAGCACAGTCCAACCGGGCAAACCCTTGCCCACTTCGATTTCCACTCGGGATACGGACTCGCCCTCCAAAGCCATCTCACCCACTGAACAAACCTCTATTCCTTTCTCGTCCAAGAGAACGAAGTATTCATCCTCGTCGACGTTTTCAGGCAAAGCGGTTTTGAGCTTTCCCTCCAGTTCCTTCGAGTCGATTTGCAACCCACGAGTAACGGCTGGTTTATTGCTCAACCAACAACCCCACAACCTACCTTGTGAACCATTTAAATACTGCCATCCCCCCATCGATGGATTATCTTTGTTTCTCTCTATGCCTTGGTGTTTTTGTATATTTGAAAGAACCTCATTTTGCGTTGAGTTGCGTAGCTCCAAACGGGTCTTTTGGTTCTTGCTATAATTATCTCCCAAGTAAGTGGAGCTGGACCAGGACTTGTTTTCGGGGAGTGATTGCAATTGTTGTCCGATTTCACGATTTTGCTGCTCCAATTGGGAGCTCAAATTTTGATCGTTTGAACCGGTGTTTTGTTGCGATCTTTGATCGACAGGCTCCTGGTTAACATCGACAGTTGGGGAGTTGAGGGCAACCTCCTCCTGCTGTACATCAGGAGGAGGAGAAGAAGGAGAGTTACCCGAAACTTTCTTACCTTCTTCCACAACGTTTGGAGAAGTCTTTCCCGAAACGCTGTCCGTGCTTTGTTGAAGCCGTGAAGGAGGAATCGAATCACTTTGAACCAAGACTGATTGACCGTGCTCGACTTCATTCCAGATCCAATCTTGGTTTTGGTTGAACAAAGGCAGATCCTTTGGATTGGTTTGGCTGGGGATGTTCTGTCCCGACAACGACAAGCACACGTCACCTTGCCATAGATACACTTTGTGAACGAAATTGTTTTTGTCTTCCCAAAGAATAAGTTCCTTGGCGATGCCTTCCTCGGGAAAACTTTGCAAAATCTCCATCAAACCATCTTTCAGTTCGCGCATTAACAAGTCGACGTTGTCGGCAATGGTACGGGCTCGCAAAGCCATCGCATAATCCGCCTGCTGATCGGCGTAGACGGTCATTTGCTGAGAATATTTTCCCATTTCGCGATACCCGGTCGCTACCTTGCGAGCCTCTTCGGCATGGTCGCGAGCCGCTTCGCGGAGAACACGAGCCTTTTCGGCATGGTCGCGAGCCGCTTTCGCGCGATCTCGTATCGTCTCCCCTTCTTGCTTTAAAAACAAAAATGCCACAACCCCGATAGAGAGGGTAGTTACTACGAGGAAAACCAAGAAAAAAACAAACCGAGTGGTTTTCATGAGCAAGTTCAACATGGTCCGTGAAGACCCATTTGGCAAGCCAACCGATTCAGGTATGGTATGTAAGATTAATGAATATCAAGGGAACGAAACAGTTGCCATTTTATCAAAATCGACCCACGGCATCGTCATTAGTCAGTAAAAGGAATGTCAAAGAAACGTCATGACAAACTTCACTGGCTACCAGTCTGCTCACTACTGGAACCTTTATCCATAACCCTCATCGGCACCTCTCCGTCAACGAATCGCGTTTTCACTTCCTCCCCGACTTGCAAGCCTTGGATACTACTCACAGGCCGCCCATCCGGGTCGCTGACCAAGGTAAATCCTCGCCGCAGTGTGGATTCCAAGCTTCCACTCCGCAAACGTTTATCCAATGCATCAAGCTTGGTTCGTTCCAATCGCAGACGGTTCGCAGGATCGACCAAGGTGAAACGTCTTTCGTAAGTCTCTAGTCGATCTCTCACCTGAGAACTCGTACTCCGGAGGTAATTTGCAAGTCTATTACTGAAATCGTCTACTCGCAAACTCAAGTTCTCCACCAGAGAAACGGGAGACGCTGCTCGTAGTTTTTCAGTCAGAAAACGAATCTCTGAAGAGCGAGTTTCCAAAGCTCGATCCATCACCTCGGTGAATCCGTCCTGGCAACGTCGCCAACGCTCGCGAGATTCCAAGAAACCGTGGCTTACGATTTCAGCTGCCGCCGAAGGAGTCTCCGCCCGCAGATCGGCGGCAAAATCAGCTAAAGTAAAATCAATTTGGTGACCCACGGCCGAAATTACAGGACCCGGAAAAGCCGCGACTTCTCGAACCAACGCCTCGTCGTTGAAGGCCCATAAATCCTCCACGCTTCCACCACCGCGCCCAATGACCAAGAGATCCAAATCTTTCAATTCACTTGCTGCCCGCAAAGCAGCGATCAATTCATCCGGAGCCTCATCACCTTGTACCTTGGCGGGTAAAACAAGTAATTTCCCGCACCATCCTCGCCGTTGCAAAATACTAATGAAATCCTTCAACGCCGCCCCAGTGGGCGATGTAACGATCCCTATCTTTTCGGGCATTTGAGGGATTCGACGCTTTCTGTTTTCGTCGAACAACCCTTCATCGGCTAATTTTTTCTTTAAGCGATCGAATTCCAGACGCAATTGGCCCGCGCCGTCCAGCATGACGTGCCTGACAATGATCTGGTAACTCCCCTGAGGCCCATAGACCGAAACTTCGCCGAAAACCACGATTTGGGCGCCGTCCTCGGGTAATGTTTCCTGCCTGGACGCATCTCCGCGAAACAAAACCGCCCGAATTTGGCCTTGGGAATCCTTCAAGGAAAAATAATTATGCCCGCTGGCCTGTCGGCGGAGATTCGATACCTCGCCTCGCACCCAACATTGGCCGATTCCCCCTTCAAGCAGACGCTTGATCCGATCGTTCAGTTCAGCAACCGACCATACGCGCTCGGAGTCCAAGCTTGGCTCAAGATCGTTGGTTGTGTCCATACCTACGAGATACGATGCTCCCCACGAGAATCATGACCACAATGATCGCAAGCCCTAGGGAGAAATACGTCCATTGTTGGCCAAGCCCTCCTCCGACAGCCAGAACGTATCCTCCGACTGTGACGATCATGATGGGAGCGGACACAATCATATAGCGTCGAAAGGGCATGCGAATGAGCCCCAAGGCGTAATTGGTGAAAATAAAGGGTACCCCGGGAACCAACCGTAAGATCAATGCCCACCCCAATTCGCTCTTGCGATCCGGTTTGGGAATATCGTACTTGGTACGACGCAGGATGCTTCTAATTAACTTGCGGCCTGGACCCGCCGCCAACCAATAAGTGAAGGTCAGGTTGACGAGGACGGAAACACTGGCCCAAACCCATGCCCATACAATGCCGTTTTCCTCACTCGCTCCCCAAATCCCTGCGCAAGTCAAGAGGGGAGCAGCTGGAATAATGAATGCCGGCAAAATTGCAATTGCGGCGAAAAGCCAAAACGAATTCTTCGTCAAGAATTGCTGAAAGTTATGCCAATAGGCGAGTAGATCATCATGTGTTCCTATGAAATTCACATAGTAGATGTAAATTCCGCCTAAGACTGAGAAAGCCCCGACGATCATACCGCAGAGCAACCATAGTCCCTTCTTTTTTCCTTCCATCTATCGTGTATTGAGCAAGACAGGATTTGCTCGATAGTCAGGGTCACCCCCTGTCAATCAGCAGGCAGTTATTCGGTCCCTTCGTCACTTTTAGCGCGTGCTTTTTGGGAAGCGTTTTCGGCACCGCTACCTTCCTCGTTCTTGGGCGACGTCGCCGGTACAGGCGGAACTGCTCCAGCTTGCTTAGTCTTCGTTTGCGGCTTCGAGTTATTGTCGACCTTCGGCGGCGGCTTCTTCATGGATGGATTTTCATCAACGCCAACGGCCTTATCTTGGCGATTGGCCTGGATCGTATTGTAGACAGGCAATGCCAAAAAGCCGAGCGTTGCTAAAATCAAGAGAATGAGAATCGCTTCGAGACGGGAAAAACCACTCAAAGACGAGGTCTTGGATGAAACTTTGTGAATGCGAGGCATCTTGGATCCATCATGAAAAGAGCCAGCTGATGGTCAAACGCAAAGGTTTACTCAAGAAAAAGGCCATCCATAAACCAAAAAGAAGAGAAGGATGGGTAACGCGATGCCTATAATCATCAGAACCCGCACAATCAAACGGGCACGCCGGATTTTATCCATAGTCTCCAAATCAATCGGTTGCTCTTGGGAATTGGCCTTAGGTTGATTAATCAGGTATTTTATCGCAGCTAAATCTTTACTTTTGTCCAACAAAATTTGTCGCTGTGCTTGCCGCTTGACGATTTCCACGCAATATCAGGTAGCAAATTGTTTCAGAAAATCACCATAGTGGGCCCCGGTTTACTGGGAACCTCCCTCGGCATGGCCATCCATGCACGCGATTCCGCAATGCGTATCTCCGTTTGGGCCCGACGCGAGGAAAGCCGTAACGCTTGCCTGCAAGCTAGCTGGTGCCATGAAGCCAGTGATAACTTGGAAGAAGCTTTGTCGGGAAGCGATCTAGCCGTGCTGTGCACGCCCGTAGTCCATCTCTCTGAAATACTTGGTAAGATTGGCTCGATCTTGCCCGCCAACTGTCTCCTGACCGACGTCGGAAGCACAAAAGCCGAAATCTGCATGACCGCCGAACAGGCTGCAATTAAGAATTTCGTCGGTTCCCACCCCATCGCGGGTTCCGAAAAATCCGGCATGGATTACGCCGATTCCGCGTTGTTCGAGGGTCGACCTTGTTTCGTCACTCCTTCTGAAAATACATCGGTGGAAAATGCCGACAAAATAACGGCCTTTTGGAAATGGCTGGGTATGCGTATCATCCAAGTGGCTCCCAAGGAACATGATCGCATTCTGGCGCAAGTAAGTCATTTGCCACACTTGCTCGCCAGCGCTCTATGCAATTTTCTTTCCAAACAATCCCGTGCGTGCCGTGAAGGAGCCGGCCAAGGTCTACGCGATGCCACGCGGATAGCGGCGGGTTCCCCGAAGATTTGGTCTGATATCGCTCAACACAACAGCAAGGAGATCCTCGAGGCTTTGGATTTATTTTCCGAAGAAATTTCACAATTGAAACATATAATCGCAAATCAGGATTTCGCTGATCTGGAAAAATGGCTCGAGGAAGGCAAGGCTTTCCGTGATTCCATAGCGTAACGCGATTCTTTCATTCTTGTTAATGATGCTGGAAACCTTGCCAATTCGTCCTTTTACGCAGCCGGGCACATGCAAGGCTCATGTCCCGGGGTCCAAAAGCATCACCAATCGAGCTCTCTTGCTCGCCGCCCTGAATGAGGGCCCCGTCACCCTATGCGGCGCGCTCTTCAGTGAAGACGCCGAGGTCATGATCACCGCACTTCGCGCATTGGGTATTGAAACCAGCGCGGACGCGCAAAACCAAACCGTAACCGTTCAAGGCCAGGGTGGCATGATTCCCGTGGCTACGGGAGATATTTTCGTTGGCAACGCAGGCACGGTAGCTCGCTTCCTGGTTGCCGTTCTGGCCTTACGATGGGGAGGGTCGTATAGACTCGACGGCACGGAAGCCATGAGGCGACGTCCAATGCGCGGCTTACTCGAGACCTTGGAAAGTTGCGGGTGCGCATTCGCATGGGAAGCTGAACCATATCATTTTCCCTTCAAGATGAAAACCCAAGGCCTCCGAAAAGGAGTGTGGGAAGTCAACGCCGAAGCCAGTAGCCAAATATTGTCTGCTCTCTTGCTGGTTGCTTCCTTGACGGACGGTCCCGTTCGTGTTCAGCAAAATGGAAATACCGTCTCCAAACCCTTTATCACCATGACTAAACGAATGATCGCCACCTTTCGGAGAGACGGTGCGATCCCTGACGAAGCACCGGATGGCTACGCATTCAAACCGGTGTCTTATCGCATCCCTAATGGAAACTACAAAGTGGAACCGGATGCTACTGCCGCCAGTTACTTTCTTTCCCTTCCTATGGTCATCGGTAGTAGCGTGGAGGTCTCAGGTATCTCACCCGATTCTCTGCAAGGCGACGTCGCCTACCATCGCATTCTAGACGAAATAGGTTTTCTCACCACTTTCACTCACAATGGTCTGCTGTCCGAGGTTCCCGCTGGAGCGTTATCGGGTGGAATCTTCGATTTCAACGACATCTCGGACACCTTTCTCACTCTGGCCGCACTTGCTCCACTACTTTCCGAGCCCGTAACCATCACGGGCATCGCTCACACACGGAAGCAGGAAACCGACCGTGTAACCGCCATGGCGAACGAACTCCGGAAGCTAGGCCAAGGGATTGAGGAAAAAACAGATTCAATAACTATTAATCCAAATAGAGAAAAGTTGCATGAAATTGCCCACCAAGGAATTGAAATAGATACTTACGAAGATCACCGGGTGGCTATGAGTTTCGGTATTCTCGGTTGCGCCGACTTAAGAGGAAATGGTCAGCCATGGTTGACTATCAACAATCCCCTTTGTTGCGCTAAGACTTTCCCGGGATTTTTCGATGAACTTGAACGCTTGCGACTCTCATCTCACGCATGACCACAACTCCTGATTTTCTGGTGATAGCCATAGACGGCGGCGCCGCCTCCGGCAAATCCACCACTGCCCGCAAACTCGCCGAGGAACTCGACCTAATGCACGTCGATACAGGCTCCTATTATCGTTCCCTGACCGCAGCAATCCTGGAGAAGGGCATCAACCCAGACGATTCCAGACTGGAAAGCTTTCTCGATTCCGCCAGTTTGAGCACTCGAATCGGAAATCGGTCCGGTACCCTTCTGCTGGAGGGAGTCTCCTTTCCTCAGGAAGTCCTGCGTTCCGAAAAAGTGAATGCGAACGTGTCCTCGTTCGCCGCACTACCTATGGTTCGAAAAAAGCTCTTTGATTACCAACGAAACCAAGTCTTGGTCGCTCAAGAAAACGGGTTTTCCGGGTTGGTAATGGAAGGTCGAGACATCGGGTCCGTCATTTTTCCAGATGCGCGGGTACGGGTTTTTCTGCATGCCGACCCCGCTGTCCGCTCCAGTCGTCGCGCAGCTCAGGGAGAAAACGATGCCATCGAGGCAAGAGACAAAACCGATTCCACCCGAGCCACCGCCCCCCTCACTTGCCCCGATGGCGCCACCTCCATAGACACAGGCTCCTCCACAGTGGAGGAAGTAGTCGAACTCATCAGTCAACTCGTTCAGTCTAGGCAAACACCTTGAAAAAATCCCGCGCAACACCTGAAGTCGGCGGTAAAGTCATTCCTTCGAGCCGCAAAAGTCTTTTTTATCGTATCGCCTGCTGGGCCTCATCGATTTATTTCTGCATCTTTCACCGTATGCGTGTTCACGGACTGGAAAACGCTCCTCCACAAGGCAGCTTCATCCTCGCAGTCAATCATGCCAGTTTCTACGACCCAGCCGCTTTGGTATGTCGATTTCCCCGCCCCGTCCACTTCTTCGCGCGGAAAAGTCTTTTTCGAGGACTTTTCGGTAAGATGATCGCTAGTCTTAACGCCATACCGGTGGATCGTGATGGTGACGGCGACGTATCAGCCATTAAGCGCGTTTTGGGGCTCCTTCGCAAAGGGGAAGCTTTGCTGCTTTTCCCAGAGGGAACGAGAACTTATGATGGCTCGTTGCAGCAACCGCAAAGAGGTATAGGCATGCTGGCTTGCAGAGCTGGAGTTCCAGTTTTGCCGGCGCGAATCTTCGGGTCATACGAAGGGCTCGGGCGTCATCGTAAATGGCCCAAGTTCGGTCAGCGGATCTCTATTGTTTACGGTGAGTTAATCCTCCCAATGAAGATCGATCCGGGAGGAGATCACGATTTGCGCTACGAAACCAGTGCCAATCGCATAATGAAAGCAATTGAGAGGATTCGTCTACCAGGATCGGATGCCGCCTGCAACCAGGCGGAAGATGCGCAAAGGAAACGTGGGCTTTAATTTATTTATTTTAAATTAAACATCCAAAATCCTCTTCACGGCCAAGGCGCAATTACCGGTATCAAGCACGGTTAGAACTGGTGTCTTGCTGGGCATCTGAAGAGTCGAGTGAACGTTGACCAGCATGTCGGCCTTGTCGCTGAAAGGTGGACATCCCAAGGTTGGAAAACTGGAATTTGCGGCAACGAAACCGGAGAGCGCATTGGAGCGTCCGGCAATGGTCACGTAAACAACGGATGCCTCGTTAGCGTTGGCTTCGAGAATCTCCAGCACCTTGCGTGGTTGCTTGTGGGCGGAGGCAACGTGTTGCTCCCAAGCTACGCCGTGCTCGTCGAGTCCGTCGGTGATTTTCTTGGCATGGTCCTCGTCGGAAGAGGACCCTAGGATTAGTACGGCTTTCATAGATAGGCTGATAGGTTTCGGGCAATGCGATCGCCCACTGGTTCGTCATCGGAAGGGAAAGGAAACGCTTCTCCGGTAATCATTTCGTAAAGTAGTAAATATCGTCGGGAAAGCTCGCTCACCAAGTCAACGGGAGCCTCGGGAAGTTCATCATCATTGTAAGGGTCGCATCGATCGGCAAACCAAAGGCGAAGAAACTCTTTGTCGACGTTCTCGGGTTCCTTGCCCGCCGCATGGAGTTCCTCGTAACTATCGGCAATCCAGTAGCGACTGGAATCGGGAGTGTGGATTTCATCAACCAAAGTGAGATTACCATCGGCGTCTTTGCCCATCTCGTACTTGGTATCGACGAGAATGAGTCCATGCTCCTTGGCCACCCGTTGGCCATAGGAAAATAAATCCATGGCCACGGCGCTGGCTTGGTTCCAGTCTTCCTCGGTCATCCATCCCTCGTTGAGGATCCCCTCTTCCGAAATGGGGCGATCATGAGCCTCCTTGGTGGTTGGCGTGAGCATGATTTCATCAAGGGCTTGATTCTTGATCATGCCTTCGGGCAAGGCGTGTCCGCAGTATTCGCGATCACCCTTGTTGTAGATAGTCCATAGTGAAGTGCCGGAACTACCGGTCATGTATCCACGCACCACGAACTCGATCGGGAAAACATCGCATTTCTTGGCCATCGTAACATTGGGATCGGGAATCTCCATGACATGGTTGGCCACGATGTCAGTGGTATTGTCAAACCACCAGCGACTGGTTAGGTTCAAGGCCTGTCCCTTGAAAGGTATTGCAGCGAGCACACGATCGAAGGCGCTCTGCCTATCCGTGGTGATCAAGGCGAGACAATCACCCAAGTCATAGCGATCCCTCACTTTTCCACGATACTTTTCCCCCTTGCCAAGATTGGTCTCCGTCAAGCAGTTGTCAACGGTGGCAAGGATGCGTTCCTGATAATCTCCTTTGGTTTGTAACGTAGTCATTATTTAGTAAATTCGAGGTAGCGTAGGAATGCTGCTGATGAATTCAAGCGCAACTGAACGCCAACTTGGATTTTCTCTAGGAACGAATTTGAATCAGTAAATGAAAGGGGCGGCGGATCACTCCGCCGCCCCACACACATCCTAGAACTATACTAGCGTTGAGACTAGAGATTCCGGTTTCTTTGCCGGGAAACCGAAAGGGTTAGAAATCAAACTTGAGGCCAACGGTTAAAGCGCGAGGAGCGCCCGTGCGGTAACCGTCGGGAAGTCGACCTAGTTGATAAGCTTCGTCGGTGAGGTTCGAAACCTTGCCGAACAACTGAGCCGATTCCGTCAAGTTATGAAAAGCAGACAAATCCAAGATTCCAGATTTACCGAGGGAAGCCGAATTATAAGCGTCTACGTAAACCTCGTCAGTGTAACGGAAATTCAAGAAAATACTGGTTTTCTCGAGTTCTACTCCGGTACGAAGGTTAAGCTGCATATCAGGCACGTATGGAATCGAATTACCTGAACTAGCACCAGTCCAAGCCTTGCCTGACTGTGGGAAGGTTGCAGTATCAAATTCAGCATCCGTGAACGTGGCGGTCAATTGAGTAGGCATCTTGAAGCCGGTTTCGAAATGCTCACTCAAGTCCGTGGCAAGCGTTGCTTCCAAGCCTTGGGAACTGGCTTCACCTGCATTGGTAGCCGTACCTGCATTGCCACCACCCAAATTAGGCAAGATGAGCAGATCATCATAGGAAACGTTGAAGTAAGCTAATTCGTATCCCACTCCATTGCTCAATGCTCCACGAATACCTAGTTCAAGACTGAGAGTCTGTTCTTCTTGATAGTCGTCATGGAAAGATTTGGGGCCTGGCAAAGCATGGCCTTGATGCAACCCACCGAATAGAAGGGCGTTGTCGCTTAGGCCATAGGTTGCGCCGACACCGACCAAAAAGTCGTCGAAGTCCTTCCAGCCGTTGCCTTTCTCCCAGTAATCGGCCTGCGTATAACGAACGCCAGGGGCCAAGTTCAACTCTCCCAAGTCTATTTGGTCGACCAAGTAGATTTCGAGGGACTCAGTGGCAACGTAGCCCGTAGCTGCGGTAACCGAACCGGGGGTCATGACGAAATTACCAGCTCCATCGCCTGCATAAGTATCTTGGGTATAGGCGTTTTTGTCATACACGTCGTCCGTGTAACGAAAACCAAGATCAATATCATGGTTGTTTACTTGGTAGTCCAAGTTAGCCTGCAAACCCTTAACGGTATAGGTGCGATCGTTATGCTTCACAACGATGTCACCTGCACTCGTGCCATTTAGAATGCCAACTGTGCCTGCGGCAAGACCGGTAGCTCCAAGAACACCCTTGGAGTCAGCAGCTTGTCCATGGGCGACCAGAGCAACGGAGTTGTCATAGGAAACGGAACGTCCGCCCACCTTGGAAATCTTGTACCAATCGCGATTGAACTGGTTATAGAAACCGGTTACGGAGAGAGTAGCGTCAGGACTTAACTCACGAAGAAAGCGCAAGTAATAGCGAGATTGGTCCGAGTCCATGTTGTCAAACCTAGTTCCTGCATAGCGTTGGTAAGGATTGGATGCGTAGTCAGCCGGGGACAAACCAAGGTAGCTGACATCACCGTCAAGATTGGTGCGGCCAGCCTTGAACTCCAGATAACTGCCTTTGTCGGCGCCAAAAGTGTACCCAAGCTTGAGCATAATATCACTTTTAGCCACTTCTGCAGTTTGGGAATTGAAGTTGGCAGTGCCATTAACGGTTTTCCATCCATCCGTACGATGGTCGAAAACCTCGACCAAATATCCCAAAGTTCCATTCCCAAAGTTTTCAGTGCCTCCGGAATACACGTGAGCAATCCGCTCGTTGTGTTCGCCATAACTGATGCGAGCGTGACTTGCGCGCTCCGATGGAATGGCTGTGGAGATGTAATTAATTACACCACCGGTGGTCTGAGGACCATGCTTCAGGGAACTTGATCCTTTCAAGACTTCGAATGCTGCCATGCGACCAGCTGTCGGCGAATAGTAGGCGGAAGGATCGGAGTAGGGTGATGGCGCCGATGGAATACCATCTTCCATGATAGTAACCTTC
>CEVA01022895.1_pt1 | contig 15870 bp, 14 predicted proteins | sample 361521 | NCBI WGS metagenome assembly CEVA01 (sample SAMEA2622823, study PRJEB7988) | marine metagenome | isolation source: saline water (ENVO:00002010), including
ATTCATCGCCCGCAGCCTGGCCAGGCAGGGCGGCGGTGAAGTAACGGTCGAAAGTGATGACCGTCCTGACGGCCACCACCATACGGCTTTTCTGCTGAGCCTGCCCTTGAACCGGAACGCCCAGACCAATGGAGTCCGCTAGATGAAAAAGACCGGGGTAATACTGGCGATCTTTGCGCTGCTGTTGGCGGTGTCCGCCTGTGCTTCAAAGGTGGAGCGGGAGGAGAACTTCACTCCCACGCCGCTGCCGACCGCGACGGCAACGCCCGAGCCGACGCCCGAGCCGACGCCCACAGCCACGTTAACGCCGACGGCAGTCCCGACACCCACGCCTACCGCCACTCCGGAACCAACGCCCACTCCCACGGCCACGCCTCTCGCCGTGGCGCTGCCGGAACGGAACAACGACGACCCGCCCCATGTGTTCGTAGGCGCCGTCACAGTGAACGGGCTGGTAGCCTCGGACGGGACCGAGGTCACAGTTTGGGTCGCAGAGTTCAACCGGCCCATTGGAACGTCTTTCACAGACGGCGGAAACTACTCTGTGTTGGCCCACCAGCACGGCACCGACTCCTTTGTCGGCAGGACCATAATCTTCAAGGTGAACGGCGAGGAGACGGGTGAGACCGGCACCTGGGAGAAGGGCGGCGCGACAGTCCTGGCTCTGTCCCTGGAGTAGGGCCGGCCGGCGTGAAGCAAAAAGCCCAGGACTATGTCCTGGGCTTTTTATTTGCCGTGACTGGGCAAGTGTACTGCGCAGATTATCTTGACACTGAAAATCTAAAGACATACACTCGGATTGCTGGACTTTCACAGTCCGGCGTATCGTGTGGCCCGGTGGTGTAGCGGTTTAACATATCGGCCTGTCACGCCGAAGATCACGGGTTCAAATCCCGTCCGGGTCGCCACTCCCCTTTCAGACCTCTTCCTTCTAGATAACCCCGGAATTCCTCAGGCTTTGCAGTTCACCTTCGGATAGCCCTATCTCCGCGCCCAGTATCTCTTCGTTGTGCTCGCCGATCAGCGGGGCGCGGCGGTAGATGCGCCAGGGTGAGGCGTTGTAGATGGCGGCAGCGCCGGGGTAGGTGAACTCGCGTCCCAGTTCGGGATGTTCCACGGGCACGAAGAAGTCCCGGTCCTCCAGGTGGGGGTCGCCCATGATCTCATTCATGGTACGGATGGCGCCCCAGGGGAAGTTCCGCTCTTGGCCGCCTTCATAAGCCTCGACCAGGGGCATATTGGCGAAGAAGTTTCTCAGAACGTCGGCGAAGTGCTGACCGCTTTGCTCCACCACGGATGGGTCTTGGTATTTGTCGTCCAGCAGGTCGTCTGCCAGACCGTACTCGTCCATCCACTCACCCAGGACTCTGATACGGGCGGGAGTGAGGTTGCTACCCGACCGGGTGGTGTTGATGTGGCCGCCGTCCCTGGTGGCGTGCTGGATGCCCGGCGACTGGTCCGGGGATGCGTGGCGGCCGGTATGGCGGCGCACCACCTCTCCCGTGGAGAGGTAGATGGCAATGGCTCCCTCCGTTGTCAGGGAGCAGGCCTCATGGACCGAGACATCGATGTACTGCCCTTCTCCGGTTAAGTCCCGGTGGTACAAGGCGCCCATGATGCCGATGTAGGCGTAGTGGCTGGCGATGTGCCAAGCGTTGCCCCCACCGGGTGCTATGGGCGGAGCATCGGGCACGTCCTCAGGGTCGTAGCCCGAAGAGGCCATCTGCCCGCCGGCAGCCAGATGGAGCAGGTCAGAAGTCTGGTAGTCGCGCCAGGGCCCGTCCTGGCCAAAGGGGGTAACCGAACACATGATGAGTTCGGGGTTCTGCTTGGACAGATCGTCGTAGCCCAGGCCCAATCCGGGAAGGTAACCGGCGGGGTGGCTTTCAAGCACCAGCCCGGCGGTGGCGGTCAGTTTGCGGAAGACCTCCTGACCTTCTGGCTTGGTGATGTCCAGGGTTATGCCCCGCTTGGACGTGTTGTAGTGCCAGAAATAGAGACTGCGCTCCGGGTGTTCCTCGTCGTCCAGATAAGGCCCGACGTTGCGGGTATACTGGCCGCCGGGGGGTTCGATCTTAATCACGTCCGCGCCCAGATCAGCCATGAGCTTGCCGCAGAACTGGGCATGCTCATTGGTTATCTCCAGTACTCTAAGACCGGCCAAGGGGCCGGGGCCCTGTCCGGCGGTGGTCATCGTTTGGCCTCTTCCTCTTCGATAGCCTGCTGTACGTAGGGGAACTTGGGCGTCGATTCGGGCCAGAGAACGCCCTCTTCGTAGCCGGCAATAAGTTCCTCGCTGGTGTAGCCCAGCAGGTCGCCCAGAATCTTGGTTGTGTGTTGGCCGATCATGGGGGGCGGACCTTTCACCGCCACCTTGTTGCCGTCCAGACGGAAGGGAGCGCCCTGGAATTTCCAGGGTCCCAACATGGGGTGTTTGACCTCGGTGAACATGCCCCTGTGCCTGAGCTGGGGGTCGTTCTCCACCCGGTCCTCGGAACTCTGGACCGGCATGGCACGCACGCCCGCGGCCTGGCAGACCTCGGCCAGTTTGTACTTGCCCAGGGTCTTGGTCCACTCCTCGATACCCTGGTCCATCTCTTCCTGGTGGGCCAGACGGCCTTCCAGGGTGGAGAATTTCTCGTCGGCAGCCCAGCCGGAACTACCCATGAGACCGACCAGGTTCTGCCACTCTTCGTCCGTCAAGCAGGTGATCACGCACCAATCGTTGTAGCCGCCGTTCTTGGTGCGGTAGGCGTTGTGGGGCGCGGCGATGGGACCACGGTAGTTGTTCATCACCTGAGCGCCGGGCCAGACGGTGCGGTTGCCCGGGGGATAGCCTTCCCGCCGGGCCTCACGGCTGTTGATGCTCTTGTCCAAGAACGCCGTACCCGTGAGGGTGATACCGGTGATCATCTGGGAAAGGTCAACGTGCTGCCCCTGGCCCGTTTGGTTGCGGTGTCTCAGGGCGGTCAGAGCGCAGATGGCCCCATACATACCGCCGGTGTCGTCCAGGTAGGACCAGCCCCAACCGGCGGGCTGTTTGCCGGGCAACCCCGATTGGTGCGTGAGTCCTGAAAGTGCCTGGGCGGCGGGGCCCATGGTGCCGAAGTAGTGCTGGCGTCCGGTCTGACCAAAGCCCGCCATGGAGACGTAGACAACGTCAGGCCGGAGTTTTCTCAGCTCGTCGTACCCCAGACCCCAGCGGGTCATGATACGGGAACTGAAATTCTCGATGACCACATCGGACACGGAGATCAACTTCTTGATGGCCTCCAGTCCCTTGGGGTGGCGGGTATTGATGGAGAGGCCCAGCTTGCCGGCGTTAGTATCGGCGAACTGGCCTGTGGAGTTGGGGCCGGGTTCCACGCCGGGCGGCACGGTGAAGCGGTTCTGCCGGAGCATATCCATGTTCTCCGGCCATTCCACCTTTATGACCTCAGCACCAAGGGTGGCCAGCCAGCGGGCGGCCCAGGGTCCGGCGCGGACCCAGGTGAAGTCGACGACGCGGACTCCCTCCAGTGGCCGGTCCTTGCGGCGTTTTGGAATCTGCATTTGGTCAACCTGCTTCTTTTTGAATTATTTCCGGCTTTTTTAGCTTTGGGGAGCGAAGCCGTCCCGGCTCAACCAGGGCTCCGAGACCGCCTCATCGGGCCAGAGGAACTCGAAGCCGGCGGCCAGAGCGTACTGACGGTCCAGGTCTTCCCGGTCACCTATGTGGTAGTAGATGTCGGCTTCGAACCTTTCTTTCACATCGGGCAGTTGGTGTTTGGACACGGCGAAGTCCACGGGAATCTGGGCCTGTTCCCACATGTTCCGCTGGGTGCTGATGGGCCGGTCGGAGCAGCTGCCAATCAGGATGCCGTGTCCCTGGGTCTTTCTCACCAGGTCCAGGGTCAATACACCAGGGGGATCACCCATTTCCAGAGTGCCGTCTATGTCGAAGCTGATGAGAATCATAAAGTGGGTAAATCCCTCCTGGTATTTCCGTTGGTCTGGATGTGTACCGGACTAGTCGGGCGTGGCGCTCCAAACGGTGAAGTTGCCGCCCATGGGCATGGGTCCTCCGGACACGGCGATCTCCGGCTTCACTCCGATGACCGCCCTGGCCCCTGCCCGGCCCTGGATCTGCTGGATGCAGTCGGTGTGCATCCAAAAGCGGCTGCGGCCGCTGCCGATGTTGCCGCCGCTGGGCAGGATGGGGTTGGGGCCCTCGATGCTGATGTCGGTCTGGTAGAAGTCCAAGGCGTCGCCGTTCTGCATGCCCCGGTAGCGCAGACCCTCGATGTGGAACTGATGGAACAGCGAAAAGCCGTCGTACATATTCTCGAAGGAGAGGTCATCGGCGGTGATGCCGGCGCCCTCGTAGATCTTGCGGCCCGTGGCGGCGGTCTCAGCTTCCACCTCATCCAGAGTGGGCAGGATGCTGCGCGGAGTGCCCCGGCTGGAGGCATGGTTCAGGATGTAAACGGGCTTCTGTTTCATGTCTTGGGCCCGCTCGGCGGTGGTGAAGAGGTAGGCCCCCGACACCATGATGGGAATGTCGTTGTCGAAGAGACAGGCCGGCTTGGCGATCCACCGGGAGTTCAGATAGTCCTCGGGGGTAAGCTGTTCGGGCCGGTGCTGGGCCCAATAGCCCTCGGGGAACAGCAGGCCGTTGCGGCGTGAGTTCTCCATGAAGGGCGCCATCATGTCGTGGGACTTGCCGTACTTGCGGCAGTACTCGGCGAACTGGAGGGCGGTGCCGTAGGAACCGGGGGCGCCCCAGAGGGTGCGGCCGGGGGTCATGGCGAAGGTGCCAGGGACAGAGTCCTGGGCACTGATGCCCGACTGGTTGTAGCGGCCTTCCAGATTGTGCCAGCTCTTGAGCACCAGGCAGGTGTGGGTGCGTCCCTCGCCCACGGCCTGGGCGGCGACGACGATGGCATGGGACATACAGCCGGTGCCGTACATGGTGAACTTGACGTTGGTCAGCTCCGGCATGTTCTTCAGGATCCACTCGGCGCTGAGCTTGGCGATGCCGTCCAAGGAATCATCGGTGGTGTTATAGGCGTTTACCACATCCATGGGGATGGGCTGGCCCTCCGGCCAGTGGGCGCCGGTGGTGGTGACCGGGTCCAACACCAGGCCGTCGATATCGGCGGGGTTGACGCCGGCGTCCTCGATGGCCCTGCGCAGGGCCAGGATACTATTGGCGCCCATGGTGTTCTCCGCGGTGCCGTCCCAGCGGCGGGTGGTGGGGGAGTGGCCGATGCCAACGGCCGCCACCTTACCTTTATGTTCCCAGACTCCCAATCCCTCTGTGGCCCGGTACATGGAAGCCGGGGCGTTTTGGGTGGTCATGACTATCTCCTTGAAGAGGACTCTTGAATATTGATTAAAATGGTGGCCCGGTTAGCTGACAACCCGCCACTCTGGGACCATCTGGCCGTTGGCGGTAGCCTCGAAGATCACTTCGACGGCGCCGCCCACGGGTACCTCGTCGGGCTTAGTGCCCGGCAGGTGGGAATACATCTGAATCGCCGGGTCGTCATCCAGCATGATGACGGCCAGGTTGAAGGGCTGGTCTTCCTGCAAAAGGCGGACCGGACAGTCGTAGACTACACCGTAGTTGTAGATCTTGCCCTTGCCGCTCATCTCTTTCCATTCCAGGTTGTCCGCAGACTTGCACTGGGCGCAGGTCGGGGTTGGAGGATTTTGGAGACGCGAGCAAGCACTGCAGTTCTGCATCACCAGCCTGCCTTCATTGGCGGCGTCCCAGAATCCCTGGGTCAACTCATCGGGTACAACACCCTGCTTTACCATTATTCCCACCTTCTCGGCATTCCGCTTCGTCGCGTGAGCTTACCAAGCGTAAAAGTTTGTGAATGATTCCAACGGGTAAACAATATTCACATTTGGGGAATATGTCAAAAGGCGGGGTAGGCCATATTGGGGCTCTGCGGACATATGGAATGGTGCTGGCGCCCCCATGCTATAATCCCACCCGAATCTACGGACGCTCGATTCACGACTAAAAACACACAGGGAAATTTGAATTCCCGAGGGGTAACAATGGCTGCTGCTCTGGACAAGATAAAGGTTGTTGACCTGACCCGTACTCTGGCTGGGCCGTTCTGTACCATGCTCATGGGCGACATGGGAGCCGATGTGGTCAAGATCGAAGAGCCGAACCATGGCGACGAGACCCGCAGCTGGACGCCCTTCTGGAACGGCGAAAGCACCCAGTTCCTCACCTTCAACCGCAACAAGCGGAGCCTGTCGGTGAACCTGAAGGAGCCCGAGGGCGTGAAGATCGTCCAGGACATGGCGGCGGACGCCGATGTGATGATCGAGAGTTTCCGGGCCGGGACCCTGGAGCGGCTGGGTCTGGGCTACGAGAAGATCAGCGCCAGCAACCCCGGCATCGTTTACTGTTCCATCTCAGGCTACGGACGCACCGGCCCCATGGCCAACATGCCGGGCTACGACCTGCTGATTCAGGCCTACAGCGGTCTGATGAGCCTGACCGGCGACCCCGACGGTCTCCCGCTGCGCGTTGGGTTCTCCCTGGTGGACCTCTTCGCGGGAATGATGGCCTACGGGACGATAATGACCGCCCTGAACCAACGCCACCAGACGGGCAAGGGACAGCTGGTGGAGGCATCGTTGCTGGACGGACAGGTGGCGGCCTTGAGTTACCACGCCACCGGGTTCATCGGAACGGGTGTGGAGCCCACGCGGATGGGTTCGGGACACCCCAGCTTGGTGCCCTACCAGAGCTTCACCTCTGCCGACGGCCATTTCATCATCGGCTGCGCCAACGAGGGGCTGTGGAACCGGTTGTGCCCGGCCATCGGCCATCCCGAGCTGCTGGACGACCCCCGCTACACCACCAACACGGACCGCGTCGCCCACCGGGCGGAATGTGTAGCGGAGCTGAACGACATCTTCAAGGACAACACCACCGAGCACTGGGTGTCGGCGATCGTTGAAGCAGGTGTGCCCTGCGGTCCCATCAATACCGTCTCGGACGTTGTGGCCAATCCCCAGGTCCTGGCCCGGGACATGGTGGCGGAGATCAACCACCCCAAGGTGCCGGACCTTAAGGTGCCCAACTCTCCGTTGAAGCTGTCCGACTCGCCCTCTTCCATACGGCGGCCGCCGCCGTCCTTGGGTCAGCACAACGAGGAGATACTGGAGACGGCCGGGTATTCGGCGGACAAAATCGCCGAATTCAAAGAGCGCGGGGTGATCGGCAGTTAGCTGAAACTGGAAAGGTCCAGTATCTGGGCGCTCTTGTGGTCCGGGCCTAGTTCCAGCAACGCCACCTGGCCCAGCCGGCGTATCTGCTTGGGGAGACTGGGGCTGCCGGGGTTCACCATCAAGATGCCCTGGAACTCCTCCACCACCGGGTAGTGGGTGTGGCCGAAGACCACCACGCCCACCTGGGCGTCAAAGACCTTTTCCATGGCTTCGGATAGGCTGGCGTCGGCGGGAAAGTGCTTGGCCAGGGGAGTGAACTCGGTAACTTCCTGGGCCATCCCCGGGACCAGCAGGTCGTGGGTTATTCCGATGGTATGTCCTTCAAGGTCAATAACCCTGGCCATGTCCACCACCCGCGGGTCATCACTGAAATGGGCGCCTGCCCCCAGCTCAACGGCGTACACCGGCGCGATCTTCTCCAACCAGTCCAGACAGGCCGGCTGGTAGATGTCGCCGGCGTGGATGATCACGTCCACGCCCTCGAAGGCGACGGCCACCTCCGGCGGCGGCTCATCCCCAACGCTGGGGTTATGGGTATCGGATATGACGCCTATCTTCATGTTCTTGACTCACTCGTTGGGCGCGTAACTTTTACCTATCCTACAACAGTTCCAAGATAGCTTCCGCTACGGCGTCGGGCCGCTGGACGGGAAGGTCGTGGCCTGCCCCCGGCACTATGCGCCGCGCCACCATCCCCGGGAACCTATCTTCGTCTTCCGAAGGGTCCTCGGACGGGATGTTGAGGCCGCTGTCGCCCGGGCGCAGGACTATTGACGGCACGGTGATCCTGGGTAGTTCCGCCAATTGCCGCTCCACCTCCAGAAAACGCTCTTCTCCCGGCGCGTTCCGGTGCCGGTGGCGGTAGGAGTGAACGACGATCTCCACGAAGTCGAGATTGTCGAAGGCAGGTGCGGAACGACTGTACGCCTCATCGGTGTATTCCCATTTGGGAGCCCATGTCTCCCACAGGTATCGGACGATGTCATGGCGGTTTTCCTGCAGTCCGACCCGTCCCTGCTCGGTGTTGAAATACCACTGGTACCAGCGCTGAGCCTCGGACAGGGCCCGGGCCGGGTTCTCCCGGTTAACGGTGTCCTGGACCGAATAGCCGCCGATGGCCACCTGACCTTTGACCATCTCCGGGTGGAGGATGGAGGTGATGCAGGCGGCGCGGTTGCCCCAATCGTATCCCGCGGTGGCGAACTGGCTAATGCCCAGGGCGTTGGCGAAGTCGACCACGTCCTGGGCGATGGCCGCCTGTTCGGCCATACGGGGAGCATCGGCGTCCAGGAAACTGGTGTGGCCGTAGCCCCGCAGATGGGGCACAAGCACCCGCACTCCGGCTTCGACCAGCGGCCCCACCACTCCGTCGAAGGAGCGCACGTCGTAGGGGAAGCCGTGGAGGAGGACCGCCGGGAATCCGGAACTCTCACCGTGCTCTTCGTAACCGATTTTCAGGACGGGCGTTTCAACGAACTTGGTATTGGGCGAGGTGGTCATTCTTGGCACTCCACTTGGCTTCGGTTTACCTAGGGCAGTATACCCAATCGGCAGGGCTGGCGGTTACCCGGCTGTCGCTCTGCTAGGTGACTGGGGCTGGCGCATGAGGGCGTAGATCACTGCGGATATGGCGCCGGCTATCCCGGAGACGAGTATGGGGACGGTGTAGCTTTCATGGTTGTCGAACCACCAGCCGGCGGCCCAGGGCACGGACAGGAGGGCCCAACTGTAACTCAGGTTGATGATGCCGCGCAGTGTGGCGTAGTGGCGGCGGCCAAAGTAATCGCCGATGGCCCCCCAGTTCACGGGGGTGATTCCCTCGGCCATGCCGCTGATGACAGCCGAGATGACCAGCACCCAGACCAGGTCGCTGCCCAACAGCAGCCCCATACCCATGGTGTAGAGCACCATGCCGCCGGTCAGGATGGCCGGCTTGGACACGCGGTCACCAAAGTAACCCACCACAAGTTTGGAGGGCACGTTCATGCCCAAACGCAGGGTGAAGATCAAGGAGGCGACGCCCACATCCAGGTCCTTCCACTGGAGGATGGCCACGTAGTGGAGGTCGATTGCCACCCGGGAGACTTGGCGGAGCACTGTGCCGGTGAGCAGATACCAGAAGGAAGAAGTGCGCATGGCCTCTTTGACCGTGAAGTCCACCCGGTCGTAGAAACTGCGTATGCGCTGCACCTCTGCGGGGCTGGTTTGGGACGTTTCAGAACGCCGCACCAGGTCACGGTCCGCCCCGTCGGGGAGCAGGCCCATGCTCTCGGGCGACTCTTTCAAGAAGGAGATCAGCGGGAGTATCAGCAGCAGATAGGCCCCGGCTCCCATCAGGGCGGCCACCCGCCAATCGTAGATGGCAATCACCAGGGTCATGAGGGGAATCAGTACGGTGGAGCCAAGGTTGCCCGAGGCCTCGCGGATGGACATGGCCCTGACCCGGTAGCGGCTGAACCACATGTTGACCATGGAAGTCGCCGAGTCCTGGAAGGCCATGGTCGCGCCCAGGGCGACGAACCCTAGATATGCCAGGGCGAAGACCCACAGGTTGGGCGCGGCGGAGAAGAGGGCGAACCCCATGCCCGCCAAGACCGTGCCGATGACCATGATGCGGCGGGCGCCGAACCGGTCAACCAGGTAGCCCACCACCGGGCCGTTAAGCGCCCCCTCAGACCGCCCCAGCGAGAAGATCAGAGACACAGTGGCCCGGTTCAGCCCCAAAGCGGCGCCCACGGGTATGAGGAACAGGGTGGGGCCCTTGTCGAAAAAGGCGTTGTTCATGGCGGCCATGACGCTGATGAGCCCCAGCATCCACCAACCGTAGAAGATGCCGGTGGTCTTGGGGGCCGCCTGTTCAGAGGTTGGTTGACTGGGGTCGCTGGACAAACTTTGATTCCAAATCCGTGGGTTCGCTTATTCTCAGGGACCGCATCTTCCCAGACTATCAAAAAAAACCGCCCGCGGGCGGCTCTTTTTGATCGGTTACTCTACCGGAGTCTAGGACTTGCTGACCCAGCGTCCATAGACCGGGAACTGGCTGCAGATGAACTCGATGTAGGCCGGTTGCCCGGACTCGTTGGCCGATTGGGCCCGTTTCAGCGCCAGGACGACCTCAGACGGCTCAGTGACACGCTCGGTGTGGTAGCCCAGCTCGCCGATGACTTTGGACATGTCCACTTCATCGTTGCCCAGCACCTTGTGGGTGAAGGGGTCGTGGCCGTCGCCCCAGAAGCCGGGGCCGTAACCGGAGAAGCCGCCGTTGCTGACGTGCACCACGGTGATGCCCAACTGGTGGCGAAGGGCGACCTCCAATTGGCCCAGCATGTAGCCCAAGCCGGCCTCGCCGGTGACGGCGACACAGAACTTGTCGGGGAAGGCCTGCTTGGCGGCAACGGTGGCGGCGAAGCTGAAGCCCAATGACGACACGTTGCCCCAGCCCAGGAACCCCCGGGGGATCAGGGTGTCGTAAACGGTACTCAGTTGGTCACGGGTGTTGCCCGACTCGTGGGTGACGAAGGACTTGTGGGGGTCCAGCGCCTCCATGAGCCCGGCGTAGACCTTGTAGGGGTTGATGGGCTTGTCGGTGGAGGACATGGCCTCGCGGTATTGGGCCAGGGCCGAATCCCGAGCCTCCTTCACTTCCGCTACCACCTTGCCCGCAGGACGGCCATTTCCGGTGGTCTTAGCGGAAAGGTCGGCGGTCAAGGCCTGCAACGCGAAGCGGGCGTCGCCGATGACGGCCTGGGCCGTGGGGTAGACCTTGTTAACGTGTAGTTCATCTATGGTGCAGTGGACTATTGTCTTGCCCACCGCGTTGGGTATGCCGTGGCTGAACCGGCCGGGCGACAGGCTGGAGCCGACGGCGAAGACCATGTCGCATTTGTTTAGGTAGTGGTCCACCTGGTCGCCTCTCACCCCCACAAACAGGGGATTGTCCTCGGGGAAGGCGCCCTTGGCCTTGAGGGTGGTGATGACCGGCGTGTTGGCCAACTCGGCGAATTCCTTGAGCTCGGCCGAGGCCCCGGCGTAGATGACTCCCTCACCGGCGTAGATGATGGGGTCCTGGGCCTTGAGTAGCAGGTCGATAGCCCCGGATACATCGGTGGGGTCGGGAGCGTACTTGGAGGCCTTCACGGGAACGTAAGGGTCGGCGGTCTCGTCGTATTGGGCGTCGGCGTTGGGGATGGCGATGACCACCGGGCCGGGGCGGCCGCTGCGCAGCATGGTGAAGGCGCGGCGCATGAACTCGGGCAGACGCTCGGGCCGGTCCAAGTGCCCGTACCACTTGGTCACGGACTTCAGGGCGGAGGTCACGTCGAACTGGCTGTTCTGAGTCTCGCCGGTGCCGATGCCGTCGGTGATGCACAGCACGGGTGAGCCGTCCTCAAAGGCCTGGGCCATGCCGGCGAAGGCCACCTGCAGTCCTGCGGCGTTCACCCCGCCCTGGAAGGTGCAGACACCGATTTTCTCACCTGCTGAAATACGGGAAAAGGCGTCGGCGACGGCCACGGCGTAGCGGTCGTCGCGCATCATGATCATGGGCATGTTCTCCCGGCCCAGGGCGTTGTTCACCTTACAGACCGGGAATGTGGAGACCCACTCAACCCCTTCCTGCTTCAAGATTCGCGCCAGTCCTGTCCCCACGTCGATGCTCATCTGAAATTCCTCCGATAATTCTCTCGATTGGTGTTTGGTCCGCTCTCCGGGTACCGAATATTTGAGTTTCCCAGCGAGTTTACATACTTGAAACAAACAGGTGCTACTCTAGTTGAGCGGCCCTTGGATTACAACATTTGGTGCCGGATTCAGGCACGGGTCAGCGGGAATATTTGGCGTTGCGGCGTTCTTCTGGGATGAAGGCGACGCGCAATTTGACCAAGCCTGCGGATTCTCGCTATAGTTTGCCCACAAAATGGGTGCCGGGACTGCCTAGCATTCCGAAAAACATATAATTGCTGGCCTCCGCAGGGGCCAACGAGAAGAGGACGGAGAATTATGAGTTACAAAGCTGAGTACATCTGGGTTGATGGTCAGCAGCCCACGGCCAAATTGCGCTCCAAGGGAAAGGTTATCGCCGATGGCGAAGAGCCTCCGATTTGGGGATTTGACGGTTCCAGCACCAACCAGGCCCCCGGTGAAAACTCGGACTGTGTCTTGAACCCGGTCTTCGTCTGCCCGGACCCCCTCCGGGGCGGCAACAACAAGCTGGTCATGTGTGAGGTCCTCCTCACCGACATGACCCCCCACCCCTCCAACAAGCGCGCCGCCTGCGCCGCCTCGGCCGAGAAGTACGCCGAGTTGGACATGTGGTTCGGGATCGAACAGGAGTACACCTATTTTGATGGTATAAAGCCCCTGGGCTGGCCGGACAACGGCTTCCCCGCGCCCCAGGGCGGCTATTACTGCGGCGTCGGCTCCGACGAGGTGTTCGGACGCCCCATCGTGGAAGCCCACCTGGATGCCTGCCTGGAGGCCGGTCTGGGTATCTCAGGAATCAACGGCGAGGTCATGCCCGGACAGTGGGAATTCCAGATCGGCCCCCTCGGCGCCCCCGCCGTGGCCGACCAGCTCTGGGTCGCCCGCTGGCTGCTCTACCGCATAGGCGAGGAATACAACGTCAGCGCCACCCTGGACCCCAAGCCCATCAGGGGCGACTGGAACGGGGCGGGCGCCCACACCAACTTCTCCACCGTGACCATGCGGAACGACTATGACGCCTGCGTGGCCGCCGCCGAGGCGCTGGGCACCCGGGCCGAGTTGCACATCGCCAACTACGGCGACCGGATCGAAGAGCGGTTGACCGGCGAGCACGAGACCTGCTCCTACAAGGAGTTCCGGTACGGCGTGTCCGACCGGGGCGCTTCCATCAGGATTCCCTGGCAGGTGGCCCGGGACCGGAAGGGTTACATCGAGGACCGCCGGCCCAACGCCAACTGCGACCCCTACCTGGTAACCCAGTTGATTCTGGACACCGTCTGCGGAGCCGCCACCGGCAAATAACCGGTACCTCGGCAGGTGATTGGAGCAACAAAAAGGGCCGCTCTCAATGAGCGGCCCTTTTCATTTGCTTGCCATGGAAACGGATCAGGTGCCGATACGGAAGGGGTCCATGGCATCTTGTACGGAACGGATGATGGACATGGCGGTGAGGCGGCCGGTCTTGGGGTTTTCCGAAGGCACATTCTCAATGTGGACCGTCAGATACCCGAACTCGCCTTCCACTTCGATGTCATGGCAGTTGCGTTCCAGGCCGGGCACCGCCAGCATCTTCACGAAGGTACGGTCCGGGCCGACTCCGGCTAGACTCACGGCAGCGGACACATTCAGGTTGGCCGGAAAACCCTTCACGGCCTCCCGGGCGGTCCCCGAAAAAACCTCCGTCTCCTCTTCCAGGCCATCCAGGTTGATGCCGTTCTCCACGATATGGGGGGCGCCCTCCAGACCAACCGGCGGTTTGCGGGAGACCATGGTCACCCGGTCGACCCCGCTGGCGCAGGCGGACTTTATCCCGTCCAGACCGGCGATGGCCCCGGAAGGGGCCAGAAGGCGGCAGCCCGTGTCCCGGGACCGCTGGATGATGCTGGGATTCTCCAGCAGGGCGCCGATGCTGATGACCATCAGGTCTTTGCCCGCGGAGAACACTTCCTCGGCCAGTTCGGCTACAACATGTCCACCGGCGGTCTCCACCAACAGGTCGGAGACATCGATAAGCTCCTTCCTCTCCAGATAGGGAGGGGGAGAATTCAAAGTGCCCAGGAATTCATGGGCCCGGTGCTCGTCCCGGCTCGTCACTCCGGCCACAGGCACCCCCAATTCGCCCGAATCAGCGGACCGCAGAAAGGCTTGTCCAATCGCTCCGCAACCGACAATTCCTATGGACTGGGCCATGGCGTCATCTCCTTGCCTGGTGAGGCCATCAGCTTTTTATCTCACAGACAAGATGGTAACATTCCTGGGGCCCCGACGTTGCGCCTGACTCTTCAGGAGGCGTGGTCTGACGGGCTATGAACCGAGACACAGGGGCAAATGCTACACGCAGAAACGATCAAACGGGGCGATGATTCGGGAAACGGGACCCTACTGAAATACACCTCTCCCACCGGGACCGTGGTCAAAGCCATAGGCGTGCCCCAATCGTGGGACACACCGCTGGGGCCGACCTGGTGCTACGTGGTGGAGGGCAACGACCTAACACTGGTCGACCCCGGTTGCCACGGGTCGGTCAGCTATCTGGAACAGGGCCTGGAAGAATTGGGGCATTCCCTAACCGCCGTGGACCGCGTGGTGGTGAGCCACGGGCACATGGACCACGACGGCAGCTGCCCGCCGGTCATCCAAAAGAGCGGCGCTGAACTGTGGGCCCACGAGATTTGGGGCTCCATGCAGAAGACCGACCGCCGGGACCTGGAACTCGCCTGGCGCAACGAGGTGAAGGGGTTCGAGGCCTTCGCCAAATCGGACACCATGCGGCGGGCCAACGAGCACCGTGAACTGAACCGCAACTTGGTCCTGGACCGCCCGGTGACTGAAGGGTTGCAGGCGGACGGTTTCACCTTCTATTACACCCCCGGTCATTCGCCGGATGAACTGTGCATCCTCTTTGACCAATTCCTCTTTTCCGGGGACCACATACTTCCGCTCATCACGCCCCATCCGTCAGTGGCCATGAGCTACGACACTTTCCAGCCGGCCCTGCCCACGGCCTACAAGAACGGCAACGAGATCTATGGGCTGAAGGCGCTTTTGAGCTCACTCAAGCGAATGGCTCTGCTGGACGGTGACATAACCGTGCTGCCGGCCCACCGGGCCTTTCACCGGGGGCAGTTCAACCCCATCGGTCTGGAGCGTGCCACCGAGATCGTGGAGCACCACCGGCGCCGCTGCTACGAGATCACCGAGGTCATGAAGCCTGGCCCCCAAGACCTGGTCTCCATCACCACCAAGTACTTCTCCAACCGGGAATTGGAGGAGCACAACTTCTTCCTGGCCTACTCTGAGATCATGAGTCACATCGAGCTGATGCTGGAATCGGGGGATGTGACCATCACCACCGACCCAGCCAAGGGCGGCATCTGGAGCAACGGCCTTGGCCCCGGGGCGGTCATCGCCTGGGATGGCACGGACCGGTTTTCCGCCTTTATCGACCAGCTTTAGCCCAATCTGCGGCCCCGGTCACTGCCCTTGCTCGCCCGGCCCGGCGATGGGTATCTCAAAGACGAACCTGGCGCCGTTGGGAACCACGCTTTCCACGTGGATGGAACCGCCGTGGGCTTCCACCAACTGTTTGGCGATGGTCAGTCCCAGTCCCACGCCGCCGGTGGCCCGGGAGCGTGACGCGTCGGCCCTGAAGAACCGGTCGAAGACGCGTAGTAAGTCCTCGGAAGAGATTCCCGTCCCGCTGTCGACCACGGCCACGCGGACCATCCGCCCCTGGTCCGTTCCCAATGTCACAGTCACACTCCCACCCTCCGGCGTGTGGATGATGGCGTTCTCCAGCAGGTTATTGACCACCTGGGATATGCGAGTGCTGTCCATCTCGACATAAGGCATGGCCATATCGGCTTCAAGGGTTAGAGTGATGCCCTTGGCCTCGGCCCGGGGACGTACCGCGTCCACGCACCCCTG
>CEVA01028747.1_pt1 | contig 15866 bp, 10 predicted proteins | sample 361521 | NCBI WGS metagenome assembly CEVA01 (sample SAMEA2622823, study PRJEB7988) | marine metagenome | isolation source: saline water (ENVO:00002010), including
AGTTTGGACTGCCGACGCAGGATTAGCCACTAACTAACGCTTTCCTGAATCGAAAAAACTGGGTAATTAATTGGTCTGCAGAGGTATATGCCTGCTGCAGACCAATTGTTGTATTTAGCAACATGTGCGTAGCCCGTAGGGCGAAAGGCTCTGTTTGAACGGACGAAATCGCTTTTGAACACGATATGGCGACACTGGACGCTTAGACCATCATGGCTTCGTCAGCTGCTATTTGGTCTATTTCTAATATTCGATGCTTATCTCGGATTGATTCATAGTGGAGGTGTCATTGCATGGTCCGGCATACTTACGAGTGACATCAGGTGGCTGGCTGTATCGGTTGAAATGATGGCCGGTGGTCTGCTTCTGGTCCAGATTATACTTAAACAGGTAAACCCACGCTGGAAAACTGTATTTATAATCTCCACTCCAATTATTGTAGTCTTAATTGGATTTGGAATCCTTGAGTTAGTACTCACAGGGACAGGTAGATCAGCCACAATGAATTTCAACCTGTCTTCTATAGGTATGAGCGGTATCTATTGGTCGGCCGTTTATCTTAGCATCGCGGTAGGCTTGACGCTCACATACAAAGTTCAACGTTTCGCAAACTTCGCCCAAGCCGAAATGATGCTTGTAGGTGCATATGTTGCTCTAACTTTAATGTGGTCAGATAGTTTTTTCCCGCTTTCAGATGAGCCTAAGGATGGAATTCTTAACTGGGAGTTGTTGATTTGGTCAGCACTTACAGCCTTTATTATTACAGGTATTCTTGGTCTAGTTACTGACAAACTGGTGTACAGGCGCCTTCGCGACCGTATGGGTACAACACAGGTTATGATGATCGCATCGCTCGGAGTCTCGATGGTGCTCCGAGCCCTGTTGTTTATGCGTTTTAGTGCCAGTACGTTTAGGTTTATACCTGATCGCGATTGGAGGCTCAGTACTGCAACATTTGAGATACCGACGGAGAGGTTGCAACTTCATCTTGGTGATCGTACTAACGTTGATTTAGTAGGTTTAGCTGCGAATGTTAATCCGTATGGATTCGCATACTCTAAGGTAGCTCTCGTAGTGGGAATATTTGGCGCAATCTTACTATTGACGATTCTTCTGCATCGCACCCGTCTCGGAAGACAGATGCGTGCAGTGGCTGATAACCCAGGTCTTGCTGCTTCTAGTGGTATTAACGTTGAAGGTGTTTATGGAAACACAGCCTTTCTTTCTGCAGGCATCTCAGGACTTGGAGGTGCGCTTCTCGCGGCAATTTTACCAATTAACCCGGAACTAGGCCTCTCGTTGTTGCTACCTGCGTTTGCCGTAATCGTCCTAGGTACGATTGGATCTATACCAGGAGTGATTTTTGGAGCTCTAATAGTAGGTTTATTACGAGCTGTATCTGAGCCCGTTTTAATCGGTGCTGGAAATGCATTGGATCGTCCAACTGCTAGTGGTTTCGCGGAAGTTATGCCATTCATTTTCCTGGTGGGGTTACTGATGTTAGCACCGCAGGGTATTGGATATGCTATTCAGAATTGGAACATTGAGCGGATCAGGAAAAGGCGAGTTCTTGATCACAATAATACATCTCACGTAATTGGAAAGATAATTGGTTCACTCAGCTACCTGTCAGAGATAATTAAGTTTGTAAACATTTGTCTCAGTCTAGCCAACGAACTCAAAGATACGGTAATAGAGTTACTTAAAAATGCTATTGGGACTGTTTTGGCACTGCCTGTAACCTATTCTTTAAGAATATTCGTAAGTGTAAAAATAGTTTGCGCTGTAATTCTTGGATTTGTTTTTAGACCTCGTATTCGATTACCCAGCCGTATACGGGTCGACCGGGAAACAGAGCGGGGATCATGGATAATGTTCGCGGTTCTATTTCTTCTACTAGTAGGTATAGTTTGGCTACTCCCTAGCGTTACCAATTTGACGAAAACTCTTCAAGTTGCCCGAATCATTACTCTAGTAGGCATATTTGGTTTAGCTTCTTTCTCTCTTAACCTGCATACTGGTGTAACTGGCATGACCAATTTCGGCGTTATATTTTTCGTAGGTGTGGGTGCTGTGATTGTAGGGTTGTTGTCTGCTCCAATAGCTACAAACGGGTATGGATGGTCCCCGTGGACAGCTACAATAGTAGCAGTCCTGATAGCTGCCGTCGTGGGTTGGTTACTGGCATATCCAACAGCTAGATTACGGATGGATTACTTTGCCATAGTAACGATTTCATTGGGTGAAATGCTTAGGATTTCTCTTCAGGCTGAGCCTTTGCTACGTGCGGGAACAGTTACTTCAGCGATCGGTATTTCACAATATTCCCGTCCATTAGAAGATTGGTGGGAGAATGGACCATCTGAAATCCTTGGAGCTTTCCTTGGATTAGATGTGTCAGCACCATACGTTGTTCTTCTTGCTATCTTGACGACTGTATTTGTACTCGTGACTTGGTTTTTGCTTAACACTCTTCTTGCATCCCCGTGGGGTCGTATTCTCCGTTCTATTAGGGAAGATGAGCTCGTTAGTCAGCATCATGGTCACAACATTCTGATTCACAAGGCGGCCAGCCTTGCGCTGGGGGCAGCTGTAGCAGCTTTAGCTGGTGCGATGTGGGCTTGGCTAAATACGAATGTATGGCCTGATTTCATGAATCCAGTCCGAACGACATTCCTCATATGGGCTGCTTTTATAGTTGGAGGACGTGGCAGCAACAAGGGCATGATTATAGGGGCATTCCTGATAGTTATAGTTGAATTTGTGTTCAACGTCATGGTTGTATCAAGAGGTTCCTCGAGCCTACCTTTGCACAGTATGACTTCCTATATGGATGCCATATTTTCGTGGTTGGTAGTAGATATTGGAGGACTCGTATGGTCTCTCCGGTCAATCACCGAGATTTTTCCACGGGAAAATGTTGAACTATCGTTACCACATCTCAAGTTGGCATTGATAGGGATAGTGATTTTGGGGGCATTGTTAACGTCCTCTAAGGGTTTGCTACCTGAAGTTCCTGGGAGGCCGATACGTCCTGTAGCTCCGGTCAAAAAGTCGGATGGAGAAGAGGAGGATGAATCATGAATACAAGCCCTGCTCTTCGCGTAACAGATCTAATGAAGGATTTTGGTGGTTTAAGAGCTGTTGATAAAATTTCGTTCCAAATTGAAGAAGGTGAATTTGTTGGGTTGATCGGACCAAATGGGTGTGGGAAAACTACGACCTTTAATTGTATTTCCGGAATGTTGGAAATTACGTCAGGAACTATTGAGGTACTTGGGCGAGATGCTACTGGTATGAGGCCTGATCAGATACAAAACTTGGGGCTAACTAGGACATTTCAACATACCTGGCTATGGCGTGATATGACAGTAATTGAGAATTTACTCGTTCCGCCTAGACATCAGCTCGCTCCCAACCCCTTACTAGCGTTGTTGCGCCCGGGTTCACGATATGCAGAGAAGAATCGGCTGATCGATGCTTATTCGGTACTAGATTTACTTGAGGTATCACACACAGCCCACAATCTTGCAAGTGAACTGTCGGGTGGTCAGAGTAAACTTATAGATATTGGTCGCGCTCTTATGAGTTCTCCTAGTTTCTTGCTGCTTGACGAACCTGTTGCAGGTGTTGCAGGGCCTCTCGCAGAGAGAATTTTCCAGAACCTGCGTGCTTTAACCTCAGACAAAGGGATAGGTATGTTAGTTATTGAGCACAACATGGATTTTATTTTACGCCGCGATGTTGACAGAATAATCGTCATGGATAGAGGTCAAATCTTGATGGAAGGCACTCCCGAAGAAATCACGCAAAGTAGAGACGTAGTTGAAGCTTATCTAGGGAACCCAGGACAAACATAACGATGAACAGAGTTCTAGAAGTCAGAGGGCTTGAAGGGGGTTACAGTTCTGTTCAGATACTGAACGGAATTGATCTGTATGTTAATGAAGGTGAATTTGTAACAATAATTGGACCTAACGGATGTGGTAAGTCGACATTTTTAAAGGTACTGTTTGGCCTTGCCACTTATCACGATGGTACGGTTTTACACAATAGCACAAACGTATCTGGATGGCGTACAGATAGGTTAGTTGATAGAGGAATAGCATACGTGCCACAGGTCGACAATGTGTTTCCTTCTCTATCAGTACGTGAAAACCTCCAGATGGGTGGGATCCAATTGAAATCGAAGAAACTCACCTCAGGTATTGAACGGGCTTGCTTAATGTTTCCTGATTTGGAGCTACGTATGAGTGATTTAGCCGTGTCTCTTTCTGGCGGTGAGCGACAAATGTTAGCTATATCACGAGCGCTAATATCGAATCCGAAATTCCTGTTGTTGGATGAACCGACAGCTGCACTTTCTCCAAGATATCAGCAGCAGATTCTTGAAAATATAGATGGGCTTAGAAGTGAAGGGATTTCTGTACTCCTCGTAGAGCAGAATGCAAGGTTGTCACTTGCTAGATCGGACCGTGGATACATATTCTCTGCGGGAAAAGTAGTCCATACAGATAGTGCTAATAACATTCTCAGTGATCCTAAGATTGGTGAGTATTTTCTGGGTTTGCACCAGTGATATTGGGTGCAATCCACTAATCGGTTGGTAATATTTATATATTGGAGCCGTACTTATGACTGTTAAGCATTTGGACACGAATGAATTAGAGGCGGGGATTAACTATATCCTAGATACCCCAGACGACAAAGGTCTCGTTCGTATGATAGTGAGTCGTCCTGAAACTGGAATTCGAAAAATACTTAAGAGCGCGTCTCTAGACATAATTGAAGGTTTAATAGGCGATAACTGGAAGGATAGGGGTAGTTCCAGTACGCCAGATAAATCGGCGAATCCAGAAACGCAAATTACCGTTATGAACTCCCGCGTAATAGAGCTAATTTCTCATAGTTATGATCGCTGGAAACTTGCAGGAGATCAACTCTTTATAGATATGGATATGAGTAGAAGTAACTTACCACCAGGGAGCAAACTTAAAGTAGGATCCGCAGTCATAGAAGTGAGCGAAAAACCTCATACTGGATGCCAGAAATTTTCTCAAAGATTTGGATTGGATGCATTGAAATTTATCAGTACTCCGATGGGTAGAGAACAGTGCTTTAGGGGAATAAATGCACGTGTGATGAAGTCAGGAATTGTTACTGTTGGAGATATTGTAATGAAAAAAGTTTGAGGATAAAATGAATTGCGCGAATCACCCCTAAGATTGGGAGAGTCACATGTACTGTAGAAATTGTGGTAAGGAAAATGACGGTAATGCCGCTTATTGTGCTTCTTGTGGTCAGGTGCAGGATTCACAACAAGCAACATCATATTCCCCCGAAATAGGATTAGATAAACCAGAACTGGCCTCTGTAGGAAGGCGTCTTGGTGCCTTATCTATAGATATTGTTATAGGAATTTTTACCTTATACATAGGATGGTTAATCTGGAGTTTCATCATTTATGGGCGCGGCCAGACTCCAGGTAAACAAATACTTGGCATTTATTCTGCCCTGACAGATAGTCCGGAACTGTCTTTATCTTGGGGTAATACTTTCCTAAGAGAGTTCGTATACAAAGAAATATTATTTGGGTTTATTTTGTTCCCATTGTCCGGTGGAATTGTCTGGATTTTGGACTACCTGTGGGCTTTGTGGGATGGTAGTGGCAATTCGCAGACACTTCATGACAAGATAAGTAGATCTAGCGTTTACAGAAGTAAGTAAACAGATACACACTTCTTACTCAGGATTTTGTCTAAGCTTTTTCCAGGCTTTGTATTTATCGAGTGTAAATTCGGAGTCACTCATGTATGAAAAAGTAGCCGCCTCTTTTTCTCTTACGTGTCCGCATTTTTCTAACACTTCGGATGCGGATTCAGTTGGTACTCTGGTGATACCATCGGCATCACATACAAGGATATCTCCCTGTTCGATTCGGAGACCTGCTACTGAAACCGGTTCGCCAATACTGAGATAACTAGAGTCACCGTGTCCTGGTACACGGGAATAACCCCATAAACCAAGCCCTGCTTTGGCTATGCCAGGAACGTCCCTAACTGATCCCCCTATTACGGCCCCACGACATCCTATAGCATTAAGTCTAAAAGCCATTTCGTCTCCGAAAATGGCGCCGCGACCAGGATGCCCTTCAACGTCCTGAAACACTACTATGGTAGGGACTTCGGTGTAAGCAACGGCATCATACAACACAATATGATCCAAAGACTTAGGGTGGGGAGTGTTTGGCATAGCTGTCAAAGTGATGGCGTATCCAACTGTAGTTTCTTTTTCTGGCGTCATACATTTAAGTTCTGGCCCTGAGTAGTCTTGGTTAGCTGGTATGTGTCCTCGAACTAATATTCCTGCATTCTGGACAAGTGCTGATTCATATTGAGCTAGGCCCTCAAGCACTGAGGGTTCGACAGTTTTGAACATAGATTATCCTTATGAACTTAAATTCTTTGTAAATCTTTGAATAATTTAATAGGTTAATAGTCCAAATTATGATTGAGTAATAAAAACTGGTGCCCAGGAAGGGACTCGAACCCCCACTCCCGATAAAGGGAAGCGGATTTTAAGTCCGCCGCGTCTACCATTCCGCCACCTGGGCATTTTTCCAAATCACACTGACTATTTGTCGTTGCATCAGATTATATAAATGTAACTTTATGACATCTTCGTGGCGATTTCAAACTGTAGGTCTCGGGAAAGGGGTTATATTATGAATAACCGCGGTTTCTGGCAAATAGGTAGACTAGTGCAGTTCCAATAAGCATCAAGAATATACCGAAACTACTGGCAGCAATTATTATGAAGTTATTGTTGTTAGAAGAGCCACTCTTTTCTGACAACATCATGGCATCGTCAACAGACATCACTAATTTAGTACTACCTTCAGGCATGATTTGAAGTGTGTGTAAGAATTCGACTATGGATGCTTGATCCTCTTTCGTTAGAGCAGCATATTGGTCACGGGATGCCTGGGCATCTCCACCATGCGCTAGGATTGCCTCAGAGACAAGTAATGCCCTGCCATGGTGTAAGAAAGGAGGCTCGCTTACAAACCCCCATAATTTACGGGTTATAAATTCGTCTGTTGGTACGCCATCTTGAACTAACATATCAGTGTTAAGAATTTCACCCATTTTGTGCCTTTTCAGGTCCGTAAAAACTGGTACTAGAACACTGCCATCAGGTTCGCGTTTCAAATGTGGTCCTGGGCCAGCGGTTGTTAAATCTATCGAAAAAGGATTATCTACGTCTGTAGCCTGTAGTTTACCGCCGGGATTGAAGGGGCCTGGTTCTGTAAAATTAGGATTATTTACCCTCATTAGGGGAACGTGGCATACCCCGCAGCCAGTCTCATTGAACAGTTTTTCACCACGTTCGACTGCGGCAAGTTCTTCAGGGGTTGAAGGCATGATCTGGCCTGGTACAGGCAGTGTAGCCTGAAATACTACCAATGCTGTTATATCTCCTATAGATAGTTCATCCGCAACTCCATCTCTGTCTACATCTACTCCCCTACGGAAGTTTTCAAGTGCTTGCATCCCAAAATGAGAGTTCATTGCCTTGACACCAAACTCTCTTAGCGATACCACAACTCCTTTTTGCTGGAATGGTCGTATGACTAAATCGTCATCTATACCTTCAACTTCGGTGGTGTCTATTGTTGCATCACGACGGGCAGTGATGCTACCGAAATTAACACCTTTGGTTATCAGGTCTACTTTAACGTCATCACCTGTTTCTTTGGCTTCATTAATAGCTTCTTCGACTAAGTTGTGTAGGTCTGTAGTCATTTCGCGTGCCAACAGCTCAATCCAACCAGAACCAAATAGGGCAGGGGAATTTCTTTCTAATCCAGCATCCATAAAGGAGGTGGCGTTAGGTCCTGCGCTACCTTGTGATTCATCGCCAATTCCGCCGTCAAAGTTAACATTGGTTAATCTATCAGCAAGAGCAAATATGTTTGTAGAATTGTCACCGCCACCGCCAGATCTAGGTACGTTGTGGCATGCAAGGCATGTATTTGCATCTGGGCCAGATATGCGGTTGAAATTTTGTGGAAAGTCTTGCCTTGGCCTGGTATTTACTATTGTGTTGTTGTTATCGCGAACTATATCTGCTGTTTCAGGTCTTCCCGCACCATCAAGGGAATTGAAGGATGCTTGAAAAAGATCTTCTCCCGCATCAATAATTTCTTCAACGGTTAATGATCCACTATCAATGTCATCTTGGCTTATATGAAGCTTGACTGCAGGTTCATCACCAATAATTGGTTCTGATCTGGCACTAGCTGTAGAACAGCCAGTAATAGCAAATATAACAAATGACATTATCAACAATTGGAATATTGAGGGTGTACTTAGACCGTTTAGTGGTGGTTGTGTCGCAATCATAATTCGTACCATAGAGTTCCAGTAACAGCCCATATTATATCATGATATATAGCTATTCTGTCCTTTAAACGCGGAGTATGTACCAGTAAATTAAACGTATGTTCGAATAATCGGTTAGAAAAAATAAGCAACAAACGACAAATTTATGAAGTTTCTACTACGTGATTTTTTATTAGGGAGACGGTTCAGTAACAACTAACCGTTGATCTGCTTTAATGTTACTAAGGGTCTGGATTGTCCCGCTAGGCCACTTTATGATTAAGTTATCAACTATTTTCTCTGGCCCTAGACCAAAATGGACAGATTTCATGTTTTGTCCCATGTTACTTCGTCCGCTAGAAACTTCTCTGATTTGGGATTTTCCATCTATATCGATTGTAACCCTTGCTCCGATTCCATCCCTGTTACTAATTGTTCCAATGGTGTCAACCACTATCCAGTGGTTATCTGATCTACACAGATTCCTAAGAAGTTTTGCTGTTTGTCCTAGGTTCGCCACATATAAGTCTAGGCAACCATCATTATCAAAATCTAGGAAAGCGCCTCCTCTGCCAATCCCTGGATCATCTGCTCCACTACCCAATGAAACATTGTTGAATGTACCGTCACCATTGTTGTGTAATAACACGTTATGTTGTTCCTTCGCATATTCTGGTGGTTCTGGCTGTCTTGGATCCTGTCGTAAATATCCGCTAACTACGTAAAGATCTTCTAGCCCATCGTTGTCATAATCAAAAAACATTGTTCCCCAGGCAACTCGATCTTCGGTGCCTATGAGCGATATTGAGATGCCAGCTGACTCTGTGGTGTCTATAAACGTTTGTCCATCCCCTAAATTTTTTAACAAGACTTGGTCACCAATGTTAGTGACAAAAAAATCAAAATCTCCGTCAACGTCATAGTCACCAACAGCTAATCCCATTCCAAACATAGGGACATCGCTTCCAGATAAAGAGGATATATCTGTGAATTTCCAAGAGTCACTACCTAATGAACCGTCATTTCTCCATAAGGTATTTGGTTGCACTTGAGGACCATAGTCATTTACTACGTATAAATCTAAATCCCCATCATTGTCAAAATCTACCCATCCAGGTTGAAAACCGGCTCCCCAGAGGTTACCAATATTGTCTGCTGGGCCAGGGTCGTTTGTGTTACCTAATCTATCGGTTATATTAGTGAAAGTACCGTCTCCATTATTGTGATATAGAACCAACGCTCGTACAGCACCAACAAATCCTTCGTTTTGGTATAGCCTGAGAGTTCGTTCATGCAAGTGTCTGACTATAACTAGATCTAATAGCCCATCTTCGTTGTAGTCCCCCCACGCGCATCCTGTCGAACGGTTAGTGGCATCGTTGTCTACTAGTAGAGATTGATCTGTGTAGTCAGAGAAATTTTTGAAAGAGTTATTTAGATATAATTTACTAAATCCGTAGTTGGTGGTGTACAAATCTTGGTCACCGTCGTTGTCGAAATCTGCTGCGCATCCGCCGTTACCTCTCCCAAAAGGGTCATCAACTCCTGTGATTGTGGCTACGTTCGTGAACGTAGAATCACCGTTGTTTTTATACAAAGCATTAGGGCCTCTCGAATTACTTACAAAGATGTCTGGTAGGGTGTCTCCATTAAAATCAAATACTACTACTCCTCCACCTTGTGCAATAATCTCCGTTTTATCTGCTTTATGTTGGAAATCAACGTTGGCTTTTACCGTCACATCGATATACAGTGCCTCACCTATCGGTTCATCTTCCTGAATTTTTTTAGAGCTATATTCGTTGGTTTCAACAGGAACAGGAGATGCAATTTCACTTTCAGGAGGAGTATCTGCGTTTGAGCATGATGTCGATACAGTAGTAGTCAGACATATAGTAAGTAATATGTAGAACAGTTGATATCTCATAACTAAAGGTTAAATACCATTATTGAGATTGTATTTCGTTCTGCAGATTTGCGGTAACAATTGATATTTGTGCCTCAATCTGCTCACGATCTAGTCCTAGAGCGACGGCTTTATCTATATCAGGCTGGATAGACTCTTCATTTCCGAGGGCTAGGTTAGTAAATGCACGACTGGCATATGCTGGTGCGAAATCTGGGAAAAGGATGATGGTTTCATTATAGTCAGATAAAGCTTTGCTTAAATCTCCTAGCTGAGAATACAAGTTTGCTCGTTTAAAATAGTACTCTGGGTTCTCAGGATCAGATTCTATCGATTGATCTAATAGGTCGAGAGTTCGTAGAGATGAACGGAGTTCATTCAACGAGTTTTCACCTAGAAAGGCAGAGATTCTTGCACCTGCCATTTGAGGAGCAAGACGGAGCGCTTGGTCAAAATCACTTAGAGCCATCCGATAGTTTCCTATACTCCCGTAAGATAATCCTCTATTGACATAGGCTGCAGCGTTCTCTGGATCAATGTTGATAGCTTGTGTATGATCCTCAATTGCTTTGTCGAAAGTACCCATATTGTAATATGCAAAACCTCTATCGTCATGTATATCAGCATCAGCAGGATTAAGGGAAAGTGCTTCATTAAAATCAGCGATTGCTAGCTGGAATTGACCAAGGATAGTGTATGAATTCCCACGCATTTTATAAGCACTTGAAAATTCCGGGTCTCGTATATCTTGATCTTGGAAAGAAGATACTAAAGCAGCCATCTTCAGACGTATAGCCTCGTCAAAATCGTCAATTGCAGACATGGGGTCACCTAGTTTTAGGAAAGTGTCTCCTCTCGCGATGAATGTTGAAGGGCGTTGCTGGTAAAAATGTTCAATTTCCAATTCTACTGCTCGGTTAAAATCCTCTAAAGCTAGTTGGTAATCTCCCTGTAGACTATATGCTATACCTCTATTGCTGTAGGCGTCAGGTAGGTCTGGATTAACTTCTATTGCTTTAGAATAGTCATTGAATGATTCATCGGACATATCAAGAGCCTGTTTTGCGTTAGCCCTGTATACGTACGCCCAGGCGAAGTTAGGATCTACCCGTATTGCGTTGTCCATATCACTGATTGCTTTACTGTACTCTTTGACATAAATGTAAGCTAGTCCTCTGTCTACATATGATTCTGGGGATTTAGGGTCGATTTTGATCGCCATATTATAATCATTAATAGCTAGACCAAACTGCCCTAATGATCCAAACAAAATCCCTCTTTCACTATATGCTGTTGAATTGTTCGGATCTAAATCGATTGCTTTGTCAAAATCTGCGAGTGCCATTTCTGGCTGTCCTAAATGGGCATATGTTGAGCCGCGTTCTATGTATCCGTTGGGGTCGTTGGGCGACAATCTAACAGATTCTGTGAAATCGTTAATTGCTGATTGAAAAGAGCTCAGCTTTATATATGCAGTACCCCTGTTTAACCAATGGGAAGAATTAGTCGGTTCGATTTGTATTGCTTTATCAAAGTCATCTAGAGCAAGTTTGAACTCTCCATCATCCTGATAAGATTTTCCTCGAGATATGTAAGTATTCACGTCGTTTGGGTCAACCTTTAATGCTTCTGTGTATGACAGTATTGCTTCTTGATGCTCACCCTTCTGGCGTAAATCTTCCCCTTCATTAAAATGTTTATTTGATCCACTTAGACTCGAACATCCAATGATAGTGACACCAATCATTGAAATGAATCCTAAAACTAAATAACTGGAATTATTTGAATATGTGTTCATGATTTTTCCCGGTATATGGCGATCATTTTGATTCAACAACTTTCAGTCTTTGATTTACTGATACGTTTTCAAGGTTTTGGACTATGCCATTAGGCCATCTAATTGTTATTGTGTCAGCTTTTTTAAAACTTCCCATTCCAAAATGTGCGGATCGCATATTTTGTCCCATATTACTTCGACCACTTGCAATTTCACGAATTTGTGTCACCCCATTTGTGGTGACTGATATTCTAGCTCCGATACCATCTCTATTACTTGATGTGCCTTGAGTAGATATCTCTAACCAATTGTTAGAGTAATTACATGTATTTCTGTATAACTTAGGTCGTTGTCCTAAGTTTCCTACAAATATATCCAAACATCCGTCTTGATCGTAGTCAAAAAACACTCCTCCACGTCCTACACTAGGATCATCAGCTCCACTCCTTAAGGATACGTTATCAAAAGTTCCGTCAGAATTATTTTTCAATAATACGTTAGGTTGTTCTTTTTGGTAATTATGTTCTTCTGAAAAACCTTGGATTTCTAGGTAACCACTCACAACATACAGGTCCTCATATGTGTCGTTATCATAGTCAAAAAACATAGTGCCCCAGGTTATTCTTTGTTTTACACCTAATTGACCTATACCAACACCAGCTTCATCAGCTGTATCAGTAAATGAAATTCCGTCCCCATTGTTTCTAAGTAAAACACTGTCTCCTATATTAGTAATATATAGATCAAAATATCCGTCATGGTCATAGTCACCAACAGCTAGTCCCATGCCATACATCGGTATGTTGCTTCCTGATCCAGCAGATTTATCCTCGAAAACCCATCTTCCTTCTTTATTGGATCCTTCGTTGCTCCAAAGTACATTTGGTTGTACGTCAGCTCCAAAGTCATTGGCTATGTAGATATCTAGGTCTGAATCATTGTCGAAGTCAATCCATATAGGCTGAAATCCGGCTCCCCATACGTTACCAACACTTGGGTCGTAGCTATCTATGGATGGTGCTGATGTATCTCCTAGTAAATTCGTAACGTTTGTCAAATTACCTGACTCGTCATTGTGATACAGCGTAACTCCACCGATTAATGTGAGGACCTGACCGCCTTTAGACATGACGGGCTCCTCGTAACTTATGTGTCGTACGATAATCAAATCTAGAAGTCCGTCAGTATCATAATCTCCCCATGCACATCCAGTAGAACTGAATTTTCTATACTGTATGTCATTGTAGTCACTAATACTTGAAGAAGTTACGTCGGTAAATGTACCGTTTCCTTCGTTCCTGAATAATTTACTCATCCCATAGTTGGTTATATATATATCCTGGTCTCCGTCATTATCATAATCTGCTGCGCATCCACCGTTTGCTCTACCTGCATCAATTATCCCAGCAGAGCTTGCAACGTCTGTGAATTTGCCTCCTCCATCATTCCTATAGAGAGCATTAGGTCCTATAGGATCACCTATATATATATCATCCAAATCATCGTTATTGTAATCAAATATCACAACTCCTGATCCCAGAGGGAAACGTTGCTGTCTCGGATGCTTTGGATCGAAGTCAATACCGGCAATTTTGGTGTTGTCTTCAAATATAAATGGGCCTACATAGGGTTCAATAGTCGTAATAGTTGTGGGAATCGCTGAATTTGATGATGGTTTTGAGTCCGATTCAATAGAATCCGCCTTATTTGTTTCGGTTGGTAATTTTGAGCGATATATACTATTGAACGTAGACACAGATTCTGAATCATCGGTTGATCCTGAATCTGTGTCCAATTTGGAACAGTTTATTTGCACGGATATGAAAATTAAAGGAATAAATGCCGCTAAGAGGTAAGGTTTCGTTAGGAATGACGTAATCATACTATTCATTCTTGACTATGGGCTCTAAGGCGTTGGTTCCATAACTTGTAAAATTTGGTTTGCTTTGACATCAGAGAGTTTTTGAACTAGGCCACTAGGCCAAGTTATCTCGATGGTTTTCACTGTTTCTTGAAGTCCCAGTCCGAAATGGGCTATGGATGTATTTTGACTCATTGAACTGGAACCTGCACGTATTTCACGGATTTGAGATACACCGCCAGCTGATATTTTTATCCTAGCCCCGATACCGTCTCTATTGCTTGTAGTTCCTATAGTTTTTAATGAAATCCATGAATTACCAGAATTACAGGCGTTTTTAAAGAGACCTGCTTCAGCTTGATAGTTAACAAAAAATAGATCTAGACATCCGTCACGATCATAGTCAAGATAAGCCGCCCCTCGTCCATACCCAATATCATCTATACCACTCCAAAGAGATGCGTTAACAAATGTCCCGTCCAATTCATTGCGTAATAAAAGATTTTCCTGCTTTTCCGGATTATTGACCTGACGTATGTCTAGAAAACCACTTATTACATATATGTCCTCGTCAGCATCGTTGTCAAAGTCAAAGAAGCCCGTTGCCCATGATACTCGTGTACCCTGTGGGAAGACTGTGCCATATCCAGTTTCTGAGTCCTTAGTTACATTAGAAAATGTGAGGCCATCTCCTTGATTATTTAATAAAATGTTAGGTCCAATATTGGTTAAGTACAAGTCTAGGTCACCGTCAACATCGTAGTCTCCTACAGCAATTCCCATACCATCCATATTTATATTAGAACCCGAAGCAACCGAATAATCTTGGAAATTCCACGTACCATCATTTCTAGGACCGTCATTCACCCATAATACGTTGTGGTGAATGATATTACCCACATCATTAATCACATATAGATCGACATCGTTGTCATTATCGAAGTCAAACCATAGAGGCTGGAATCCTGCACCCCACAGATTTCCTACGCTCCCAGATGATAGTGGTGTGACACTTTTGTCAGGGTCTGGAATTTCATCTCTACCTAGATAATTGGAAACATCTTTAAATGATCCGTCACCTTCGTTATGAAATAGATGGAGTCTGCCCAATGGAGTGAAAATATCTCCAGTTGATAGAATTTCTGGATCATCTTCGTAAATATGGCGTGATATAGCCAGATCTACGTATCCATCTGAGTCATAATCTGCCCATGCGCACCCTGTAGAACGGTATTTCTCGTCACCTAAGCCAGGCGTATTTGAAGTGACGTTGATGAATGTGCCGTCCCCACGATTACTGAATAATTTACTGTACCCATAATTTGTAGCAAATAAATCGGTGTCACCATCATTATCGAAATCAGCTGCACATCCGCCGTTACTTGTGGTGTCAGGATCATCGACCATAGCTCTTTCAGCCATGTCGATAAATGTGCCGTCTCCGTTGTTTCGGTATAAAGCATTAGAATCCCTTGAATTTGCCACATATATGTCGTCAAAGCCGTCATTGTTGAAGTCTAAGATTACGACTCCTCCACCAAAAGGAAAACTCATTTTACGTGTTTGGACATGAATAAAATCTATTCCAGCTGAATCATTTACATTATTAAATAGAGATTCTCTGTTGTCTTTAGAAAGCCCTTGTTCAAGATGTGACCTGAATGCACCATAGGGCTGATTAACGCCAGCTACAGTATCGTGGTATTCTTCCATGTCCATTCCAGGCACAGGATTTGAGTCGGAAGATCTGTCGCCAGGTATGTCTAATTCAACGCCAGTTTCGTCTGCTGTTCTAGCAGCTAAATCTGCATACATTTTTGCCGTGTCGTCGGCAGCCGATGCTTCAACACGTAAATTGGATCCTCCATCCCATATGAAAGTGCCGAATGCTAGTATAGCGAATCCACCTAAAGCACCTACTGCCCATGTAGCAGTAGC
>CEVA01021629.1_pt1 | contig 15856 bp, 13 predicted proteins | sample 361521 | NCBI WGS metagenome assembly CEVA01 (sample SAMEA2622823, study PRJEB7988) | marine metagenome | isolation source: saline water (ENVO:00002010), including
GCCGGCTTGCAATTGGTTCCACCGGAAACTTCCTCGCCATTGACCCATAAGCGCACCTCGCCGTTGATGGCCCGGACGTAGTAGTGGTTCCATTGGCCAACGCCCTTGGTCAGGTTCTTGGTCGGAAAACTGCGGCGACCTTTCGGGCCAACGGGAGGAAAAGGATCGATCCTGGCTCCGCCCGTGCTGAAAACGTCGCCATGAGAGGTGAACCAGTCCGGTGGCTTGTTGTATCGCTTCTTGTAATACTCCGCATAACCAAGATCCAGCACCTGCACCTCGATGCCCCCCGGCAAACGGCCCTGGCCGGCCTCCAATTTTTTGATACTCGCAGGCATCGCCCAGAGAAACACGCCCGAGTTGCCGGCATCCTTCAAATGGCGCCATTGCACGACGAGTTCCAAGTTGGTGAGCATCTTCTTGGTTCGGATAACGCCTTTGGGCTTTCCCGTGCACTTGATGAGCCCATCCTTTTCGAAAGACCAGGTGTCCTCGGCGCAATTGACGTTGACGAAATCCTCCTCGGTCAATGCCCGCCAACCTTTGGCATGGCCATCAATGAATGCCTTGGGCGCAGGATCAGCAGCGGCAAGGAATCCGACAAACAGAAGGGCGACGGGGAAAAGAATCCATTTCATGTCAGCAACCTATGTCGCAGACTCCCCTTTGACTAGCCAAAACAAAAGACCTGACGAGAAAGTAGCTCGACTTCGATGCCATCTGCATGATTGGTGTAGGAAACTGCAACCCCAAGGAACCTGATGAAACAACTTCTGTTAGCCTGCGTGATTCTTTTGGCTGCTCCCACCCTTTCGGCCAAGCCCAACGTATTATTCATCGCCATTGACGACCTGAACGACTGGATTGGCGCTCTGGGTGGCCATCCACAAGCGAAAACACCCAACCTGGACCGTTTGGCCGCAGAGGCCACGCTCTTCACCCGGGCCTATTGCGCGGCTCCTGCATGCAATCCGTCGCGGGCCGCCTTGATGACAGGCATTTTGCCTTCCACCAGCGGCGTGTACCACAACCCGCAACCTTGGCGCAAAGCCATGCCCGATGCCGTCACCCTGCCCCAACATTTCACCAAGCACGGATACTGGTCCGCAGGCGCTGGCAAGATCTACCATGGAAGGTATCCGGACGCCGCTTCATGGGAAACCTATTTTCCCGACCAAAAGAATAACAAGCCCGCTGACCCGAACCCTCGCAACCGCCCGGTCAACGGCATACCTAATACGGCTCACTTCGACTGGGGTCCGGTCAACAAGCCTCCCAGTGATATGGGTGACTACAAAGTGGCCGACTGGGTCATCGGTCAATTCGAGAAGAAACACAAGAAACCCTTCTTCCTTGCTTGCGGAAGCTATCGACCTCACTTGCCATGGTACGCACCGCAAAAGTATTTCGACCTCTTCGACGAGGACGACATTGTCTTGCCCAAGGTTCCGGACGACGACCTCGAAGACCTTCCGTCCGCAGGTGTCAGAATCGCAAAACCGGAAGGCGACCACGCAAAAGTGACCAAGCACGATCAATGGAAAAAAGCGGTCCATGGCTACTTGGCTTCCGTGGCATTCGCCGACGAACAAGTGGGCCGCGTGCTCGATGCGCTCAGAAAAAGTCCCCGAGCCGATGATACCATCGTGGTGCTATGGACCGATCACGGTTGGCACCTCGGCGAAAAGCAACACTGGCGGAAGTTTACCTTGTGGGAAGAGGCGGCGCGAACACCTCTCATGATTCAGGTGCCTGAAAAGTTGTCCAAGAGTTTTCCAAAAGGAACCAAGCCCGGCACACGCATAGAGGTACCCGTCGGGCTCATCGACCTTTACCCCACCTTGATCGACCTCTGTGGCTTGGGTGAAAACAAGGCGCTCGAAGGGCAAAGCCTCGTTCCATTACTGAAGAACCCGAAAGTGAAATGGGAACGTCCAGCCCTCACCACACATGGACGCAACAACCACGCCCTGCGCACCCCGCGCTGGCGCTACATACGCTATGGGAATGGAGGCGAGGAGCTTTATGACCATGACGCAGATCCCAATGAGTGGACGAACTTGGCCGGCAAATCCGAACACACAGACCTCAAAAAGGAACTGGCTAAATGGTTTCCCAAGAATAACGCCGAATCCGCAGCTTACGACAAAGGGAAAAAAGCTCCGAAAAAGAAATAGCTGCAGGGCGCGGAAATGAGAACTCATTCCCAACGACTTTGTCTTCAGCCCATTTCTTCGGTAAAGAAACTTACATGCTTTTCCATGTTGGCCTGGGGAATGGCGCTTGGGTTGCCCCTTTTCGCGGAAGGAGCTATCACCAAACCGGCGGATGCCCCTAAACCTTATTCACCCGAAGAAAGCGCAAAGCTTGTCGAGTTACCCGCTGGCTTCAAGCTGGAGCTGATTGCAGCCGAACCACTGGTCCGCCAACCTTCCGGTGTTTGCTGGGACACCCAAGGGCGCTTGTTCGTCTGCGAATTGCACGGCTACAACCTGGAAGGGCAATACGACGTGGAAGCACTCAATAAAACGGGGAAACTGGACCGGGTCGTGCGACGTCTCTCAGCTCCCCCCGAAGCCATGCGAAAAGCGGAAGAAAAGCAGCATGGGGTGGTCAAGTTGTTGCAAGATCTCGATGGGGACGGGTGCATGGACAAGGCAATTGTCTGGGCCGACGACCTGCCGCCGTGCTTGGGCATCGTACCCGCCCGGGATGGTGTCATAGTGACCGCCGAGCCTGACGTCATCTTCTTGGCCGATCGGGACGGAGATGGGAAAGCGGAGATTCGCGAGACCTTGTTTACCGGCTTCAAAGTGAGCGTGCTCGAACGCAGAATCAACCAGCCCCGCTGGGGACCGGACGACTGGATTTACGCGGGCAGAGGGCGAGGCGGTCGCATCACGGGTCTTCGATTGCCCGCGCCGGTGGATTTGCCTGGCACGGATTTCCGCTTCAAGCCGGATGGTTCCGCCATCGAACCAGTGACCGGAGGAACAAGCACCATAGGCTGGGCCTTCACCGGCACGGGACAACGGTTCGTGGCCACCACGGGAAACCCGGGCATTTACGTGGCTCCCATACCCTGGCGGTATCTTGGTCGAAACCCGAAAGCGTCCCTGCGGGGCGGGTTAAGCCGAGCCGGGGATTACCAAAACGTTCACCAAATCAGCAAACCGCATCCTTGGCGTTTCAAACGGGAAAAGGACCCCGGTTTCTTCAACTACTACAAAAGTCGGTACGGCAAAGCCGAATCCATCGCCTCGGGATACTTCACCTCCGCCTGTTCACCCTTGGTTTATAGAGACCATGCCTTGCCCGGACTACACGGTTCTTACTTTGTTTGCGAACCTTCCACCAACGTGGTCCACAGAGCCGTAATAAAGAAAGACGGCACCTCCCTCAAGCTGGAGCGTGCGGCTACGGAATCCGACCGGGAATTTCTCGCCTCGAGCGACGTTTGGTTCCATCCAATCTCATTGGCTCATGACCCGAACGGAGCCATCGTCATCGTGGATTTCTACCGCGAAATCATCGAGGATTACTCGGCCATTCCACGGTACCTGCAACAGCAATACCAACTGGAAACGGGCAAGGACCACGGACGCATCTGGCGGCTCACGCACGAAAACATACCCCAAGCTCCCCAGCCCGATATGAGCAAACTAAGCGTGTCTGCCTTGGCCAAGGAAGCCGGAAGCCCATACCATTGGCGAAGAACAACCGCCAAAAGACTCCTGACCGAAAAAGCCACCCTCGCTCCGGAAGCCATAAGCTCACTCGAGACAATCGTCACGCATGCAGCAGGAAAAAGAGGGCCGGCAGTGAATGCGCTTCATACCTTGGAATCCTTGGGGAAGCTCTCTCCCAACAGCCTAATGGCCGGATTGGACCATGCCGATTTCGGTGTTCGTGTCCACGCCCTGCGCCTCAGTGAAGGATGGCTCGATCGCTCAGTCCAAGTACTCGAAAAAGTAGTTTCAATGACGAAGGAAGACGAGCCTTTGATTCTTATCCAACTAGCCCTCAGCTTGGGGGAAAGCCGCTCCAAGAAAGCAACCCAAGCCTTGGGGGTCTTGGCCAAACAGCATGGCGGTATGCGTTGGATGAAAACGGCGATCCTGAGTTCACAAGGGGAGCGAGAGGGTAATTCCGCCGAAAACATTGCTCAGGACTTGGGCAGCCTGAAGGAAGCGGCCGATAAATTAGGTGACGCAAAACCGAAGTTGAGCGACAAACAGTTCGCCCAAACCTACGAGCGCTACGTCAAAGCGCTAAAAGGCAAACGCGACGCAAAACGAGGAAAGGAATTGTTCCAGAACGCATGCGCCGCCTGTCACCAAGTCCGCGGCATAGGCAAAGCGATCGGACCCGACCTGACGGGTGAGCGAAACCGAGCCGAGGAAACCATGGTATTGGACGTCCTCGACCCGAACCGCGAGGTCACCGCGGGGTATGGCACCTACCTCTTGAAGACCAAGCGAGGCGACTCCCTGGCCGGCCTGTTGGTGGCGGAAGCGCCGGGCAACCTCACCTTGCGAGACCTGACCGGGAAGGAACAAGTGATTCTTCGCGAAAACCTAACCACGATGGAAGCCCTCAAGGTATCCCTCATGCCACCGGGCCTCGATCAGGTACTTAGCCCAAAGGATCTGGCAGATCTCATCGCCTGGTTAAGGCAATAGGATGCATGGATTACGAGGATCTGGATCCTTGGCCTTCATGCCCGAGCAACCAGTAAGCGGCAGGGGTGAGAACGAGTGAAAGCAAAGTGGAACTGACGAGCCCGCCGATTATGACGATGGCCATGGGTTGCAAAATCTCCTTCCCTGGAGCGCCTCCCGCCAAGGCCAAGGGAACGAGGGCAAAGGCTGCGGTGAGGGCCGTCATGAGGATCGGAGACACCCGTTCGGTGGTTCCACGTAAAATCAGTTCGCGCCCAAAAGGCATGCCTTCGTCGCGAGCAAGGCTTTGGTAGCGCGTAAGCAGCATGATGACGTTGCGAGCCGAGATACCAGCCACCGCGACAAGTCCCACCAAAGTGGCGATGGATACGTCCTGCCCGGACCACCAAGCCGCCACAATGCCACCCGACAAGGCAGCGGGCACGCTGAGAAGGGCTTGGGCAACCATGAGCCCATTGCGAAAATGCAGGCCCAAGGCGCCAACCACCACGAGAAACACCACACCGGCCATGAGCAACATGTCGCGAGTAGCCTTTTGGCGACTCTCGTATTGTCCCTCGAAGTGAACGGAGTAACCTTCGGGGAGGTCGAGCTCGCGGTTAAGCAGGCTTTCGGCTTCTTCCGTGGCCGATGATACGTCCCGTCCCGCCACGTTGGCGGAAACGATGACGCGGCGTCGACCATTCTCACGCGAGACAGAACCGGGGCCCAAGGTTTCACGTACGGTGGCAATGGAAGCAAGAGGCACGGGTGGCGAGTCCTTCGTTCTGACCAAAGCATGACCGAGGGAAGTAAGATCATCGCGAGCCTCGGGATGAAAACGAACAATCACGTCTCGAGAAATCAGGTTGTCCATTACCTCACCCGCCTTGACGCCTGCGAACCCTACCCGGGCCACCCGGTTAAGGTCCGCCACCTGCAAACCATGGGCCCGCAAGCGAGCGGGGTGTGGAAGGATTTGAACCTGTGGCACGAGGGATTGGCTTGCGACCCTCACGTCGGTGAGGCCGGGTGTTTGCTTGAGCAATGCCGCCGCTTCCGCGGCTAGGCGTTGCAGTTCGGCAAGATCCTCACCGAAGATCTTGACCGCAATCGGAGCCTCCACGCCGGAAAGCATATGGTCAATACGGTGACCAATGGGACGCCCGACGTCCACCGCAACACCGGGTAGCTCACCTACCCGTTCGCGAATTTCCGCAAAGACCTCTGACTGAGATCTTCCCTCTTCGTGAAACTCGACTTCCAATTCATTCACGCTGACAGGCATGACGTGCTCGTCATCCTCCGCCCGCCCCGTGCGAACTCCAACGGATTTCACCTCGGGGGTCTTGCGTATCAGGGCCTCGGCCACACGACCAATTTCCCGGGAAGCCTCCAGTGAGGTGCCTGGTGGAGCAGTCACCGAAACAATGGCGCTTCCTTCGTTGAAAGCGGGTAAAAAGGAACGTCCCATGGAGGGAAAGAGGCTGAAGGCCGACAAGACGAGAAAGGCCGCGACGAGACAGGTAGAGATGGGCCAGCGCAAGGCGGGACCGAAAAGAAACTTCCTTGCCAAGAAAGAGGTTTTCGCTGCGGTCCACGGCTCGGTTCCCATGGCTTTGCCTGCCCGGCCGAGCAGCAAACGGCAAAGGGCGGGACCAAGGGTGATCGCGACGAGGAATGAAGCCAACATGGAAACAATGGTAGCCTCCGCCAAGGGACGAAACAATTGGCCCTCCATTCCACCAAGCCCAAAGAGAGGGGCGAAGGTAGCGACGATGATAATGGTAGCTTGGACAATGGCTCCCCTCACCTCGCTCGTTGCCTTGACGATGACGTCGGTGGAGGGAGCGGGACGGGGCAGGAGAGCGTTTTCACGAAGTCGCCGGTAGACGTTTTCAACCAAGACGATGGCATCGTCGACCACCATGCCTGCCGCCACCGCAAGCCCTCCCAACGTCATGACGTTGATGCTCCCTCCAGTAAAACGGAGGTAAAGGAAAGTGAGGACAAAGGAAAGAGGTATGGCCACCAAGGCGATGAGCGTCGTGCCAACGCGAAGGAGAAACGCAAAGAGCACGATGGCCACCATGACGGAACCGTCACGCAAAGCCACCGTGACGTTGGAAACGGCATGGTCCACGAAATCGGCTTGCCGAAAAAGGATTTGAGTCGAGACGTCGGAAGGCAAGGACAACGACTGCAAGCTCTCCTCCACCTGACGGGTGACTGCGCGAACGTCGGCGTCAGGTTGCTTCTGCACTCCTAGGATGACAGCGGGACGGCCTTCGATTTGGGCGTCCCCGCGCATCGACCTGGCAGTCATTACCACCTCCGCCACCTCGCAAATGAGTACAGGACGATCCCCCACCTTCTTGACGACGGTGTTCTCGAAGTCACGCAAAGCCGAACTCCTGCCAATCGCCCGTAGCATACTTTCGGATGAATCGTTCTCGAGAAAGCCACCGACGTCATTGCCCTGAGCCTTGCCCGCAGCCTCGATCAATTCCTCGAGAGTCACTCCATAGGCGAGCATCTTGTCGGGCAAGGCATGGATGCGATATTCGGCCAACCCACCGCCCAAGGCGAGCACTTGGGCGACACCCGGCAAAGCTTGCAAGGGGCGAACAAGGTCGCTTTCAGCCAAGGTCCGCAATTCCATGGGAGAACGCTCCGGATCGCTCGAAGTAAGCCCCACCAGCATAATTTCTCCCAGCAAGGACGTGATTGGACCCATCCGAGCGGATATCCCCTCGGGCATATCTTCCTCAACCGAGCGCAAACGTTCCTGGACAAGTTGGCGCGCTCGATACGGGTCTTCTCTCCAACCGAACTCGACGTAGATCAAGCCAAGTCCGGCAATCGACTCGGTCCGGACTCGTTGAGTGCCCGAGGTTCCGCGCACTGCGTTCTCGATGGGCAGAACGACGAATTTCTCAACCTCTTCCGGAGCCATGCCCGGCGCTTCGGCCATGATGGTAACGGTGGTACGAGTCAACTCAGGCAACACTTGGGCAGGCATTCGAGAAGCCTCGAACAGTCCCCATGCCCCTAGAGCAAGCGTTCCCGCCAGCACCGCCAGCGGGTTGCGAACGCAATAGCCAACCAATCGCCCAATAAAACTCATGACGAAGTTTCCGGTTCAACCGGTCCACCCCAACGGCCTCGCAGCAAAAAGAGATTGAGAAAGACGGACAACCCGAGGCCTCCGACCAACCACCAGAAAAAATAGGCATCCCATTGAAAACCTTCACCCTGATCTGAGCCATGTCGCTCATGCCCGTGCCCACCGTGCCCGTGTCCGCCATGATCATGCCCATGGGAATTATTGGGAGCGCCTCCGCCGGCGCTCAACCCGAGAAGGTGAGCATTGACGTACACCACACGATTTCCGGGCGCGAGGCCTTCGAGAATTTCGACGCGGTTTTCGCCTCGAACACCTGTTTTCAGGAGAACTCTGCGGTATTCCAAGCCCTCTTTATCTCGTCCGACGTAAACGAAAGGCGCGGCGGCGTTGCCAAGCAAAGCGGTTGCTGGAACCGTGATGCTGGCGTTGGTTTCCGCGGTAATCGCCTGGAAGCTCGTCAACATCCCAGGCCTTAGAAGATGCTTGGGATTGGCCACGCGAAACCAAGCGGGCAAGGAACCATTGGCGGGGTTCACCTCCCCACCCAAACGTTCCAAGGTACCTGTGAAAGATTCCTCGGGAAAGGCTTCGACCTGAATCCGAGCTTTCGCTGCGTCGGGAATTTGGTCAACCAAGCTTTCAAACACTTCCGCACGAGCATAAACTGCGTCCAAGTTCGCCAGTTCGATCAAGGTCTGCCCGACTTCCACGCCTTGTCCCCGAGTAACTGAAACTTGGGTTACTACACCGGAAAACGGTGCTCGCAAGGTCAGTTTGGGAGGTGGATTGCCTGGCTGAAGTGTTTCGATTTCAACGAGGATGGCATCGGTGTCCACGTTTTGCCCCTCCACTACCGACAAGGCAATCACCCTACCGGCAACTCGACTGGAAACGAAATAATGCTTTTGGGCAATAGGTTCCACGCGACCTACGAACGAAAGCGTCTTGGGAATCACGGAAGCACCGACCTTCACGGTTTCAAGACCCATGACGTCGCGAAGTTCCGGGGAAATCCTAACGATGTCATTGGCATGCATGAAAGGAAGCCATGACGACAAGCAGACAGTCGCCGTCAAAAAAATGGTGAGAAACTTGGGCAATAGCCTTGATTTTCTAGTTGAAAGCGTCGTTTTCATAGGAACTCCTTTTATTCACCGAAGGCTGCCCGAAGATTGGTTGCGGCAAGGTGATATTCGAGCAACAGGTCAAGGTATTCACCTCTCAGACGGAGAGCCTCCTCACGCACTTGAAGGGCTTGCTGAAGGCTTATTTGTCCTTGGGAATAAGCTTCCAACGCATCTTTTCCGTTTGTCTCTGCCAAGGGAAACAAAAGGTCGCGAAAATCGCTGAGTCGCTGGAAAAGAACTTCCTCACGACGAGTGGCGCCTTGGATCTCCACGATGATTGATTCGGAAAGGATTTCACGACGCAGAGAAGCAACCCCCAACTCCGCCTTAGCCTCCCGTTCCTCTCCTTGCAGACGGCCCCACCAAGGAAACTCGATGGAAAAACCAATCCCATGCGACTTTTCCCTCTCAAGACCGCCTGGCGCATCTATTTCGCGCGCATTTTCCATAAAACCTTCCAAACGCCAAGTACCCCACCGAGCGGATCTCTTTTCTCGCAATCCGGCGGCAGCTCGTTGCTCCCGGCTGGAAGCCATAGCCAAATCGGGTCGCCTATCCCGCCACCTCAATTCCTTGCCTGGAGCAATCGGCCTTACTTTCGGGAACGCTAAAGTTCCCTCGAGAATGATTTCATCATCAGGGCTGGTTCGCAGGAGCGACCGGGCTTGAGCAAAAAGTTCGATCAATTCTTGCTCATGAGCGACCTGTCTTTGCTTAGCAGCAAGGGATTTCAACTTGGTTTGTCCGGCATCGATACCGGACGCTTCCCCACGACTGACAGCGGAAGCTACGAAGGTCGCTAATTCTTCAGCCAAGTCGCTCACTTGCCGGGAAAAACTCAAGCGTTCACGGGCTGCGAGTATATGAAAATAAAGGGTTTTGGCCCGAAGAGTGGCTTGTCTAGTTGCCTCTCGACGTGATGCGTTGGCCAATGCGGTGTCCGCGTTGGCGATTTCCCTCAATGCTTTCTTTTGACCGGGGAGACGAATGGACTGAGACAAATTGAGCCCGACTGCCCGCTCGCCTTCATCATTACCCAAGGCGTCGGTACCGTAAGACAGAGACATTTCGGGATCCGCCGGAGCCAAGGCAACGACTTTTCGAGCTTCGGCGAGCTCTTGAGTATAGACGGACTCGCCTACACTCAAATCCTTTGCCACGGCTCTCTCGACGAAGCCTTCCAACGTCAAGCGCAAGACCTCACCTGAAACTAAGGGGACACACACTATCCCTGCAAAAACCTGAAAATGTAAAATAGAACGCAACTTCATCGACGTGATTCCTCCATGTACCGAGATAATGACTGGCACCAACCAGCCAAACTAAGTGAACTCGATCGGGCGCGCCTTGAATTGAAAAGGGCGCGCAGAGGAATCAAAGCCGCAGCACGATAGTTGAAAGCTGGGCTTTCCTGAAAGAAGCAGCAGCGCGAAAACGAGGCCCCTCGGAGAGAAGCAGCGCCGTTTGCTCGAAAGCAGGCAGGGTATGATCGCAAATCGATGGCAGGACTGCGATCAACCGAGGTTCGACTTTTTTCAAGGCAAGACGATGAGGGCAATGATTGAGGGGATCGGTAATCGAAAGATCAACGTGCGAATGATTGTCCGAATGATCGGAATGGGACGAACTCGGTTGGTCGACGGGATGGGAATGCCCATCACAGTGATCGGCATGTGAATGAACGATCTCCCAGTGGAAATGCCCATCCTTGCCGATGCACGCTTGCACTCCCTTCATTCCGCTGATCAGCAGCAATCCTGTCATTAACAGACGAATCATCATTGGGAAAAAGCTTACCAGCAGGCATCAAATAGTCAACCAACGAAGCTTTCAAAGAAGCGACTCCGAAATTTCGATTCTCTGCCCTGAAACAAGCCGGTTCAGGGAAAGTTCACACCTTTACTTGCAAATGACTTGCACAAGTGGTGTGGAGAGAATACTTTGTTGCTTTCCTGTTTCAATCGATTCCCCAACCCGATGACCAAAGTACCAACACGAACCATGGTTGCCGCTGTTCCCAAATGGCAGTACCTGTTGGATGGACTGGCGATGTCATTGGCTGGAGTCTGTGGCATTCATTGCCTATTGATGCCAGTGCTACTGATCGTCTTTCCATTGATCGGAAGTAGTTTTTTCGCACACGACGCTTTTCACCAATGGATGTTGCTCGCAGTCCTTCCAACCACCGGTTTGGCCATTTTGCTGGGATGCAAAAAACACAAGGACCTGTTGGTTTTTCTGCTCTCCATTGGTGGCTTCGTCCTGCTCTGCTTAGCTGCCTTCGATCATGGTCATAGTCATGGTCATAGTCATGGTCATCATCATCATACCTCGACTGCATCGGCTCATTGGCTGACGCGGGAAAGCATCATGACCAGTCTTGGAGGACTGATCATGGCATCCGCCCACTTTAGGAACTTCCTGCTTTGCCGCAGAGCGAACCGAATGGAAGCGGACGAATCATCCTGCTCCTGCGGACATTGATCGAAAACAAGGCTTTGGGAACGCGTGGCCTCTCGAGAAAGAGTATCGGATACGCTTGCTTTTGGCTAAGTTCCTTCTCAACTTTTGTGTAAACCAACTCAATTATTGGTTGCCAAACCCTGCCTGAATAATCAGTTCCATGAGAATGTCTAGCAAGAGAACGCCCCTGTTCAATTGTAACAAGTATATCCCAAATTCGTCATGTTGAAACCACAAGAGGTCCTAGACCGATATTATTTGGAAACCAGGTGCATGCTGTTGGAAACGGCAGCGGTGCTGGATCGATACGACGCCGCGGTGGAACGCGAAGGCTCGACCGCCACGGATGAGCTCAAGCTCGACGTTCTCCACAAAGCCCTGCAAGTTCTCGCCGAACCCAAGAGCCGAGACAGAGCAGAGGAATTACTGAAAGTTTTCACCGAAGTGCCCACCTGATCCAAGGCCCGTCATGCAGATCATACAACCGCACTACCACGCCATCGCTCGCACCGCCCAAGACTACGAGCGCATGGCCATGTCAGGGGTCGTTTGCGTAGTCGAGCCTGCCTTTTGGGCCGGATTCGATCGCGATTACCCGGAAACCTTCATCGATTACTTTAAGCAAATCAGCGAGTTCGAACCCACCCGAGCCGCCCAATTCGGGATTCGTCACTTTTGCTGGGTCGCGGTAAACCCAAAGGAAGCGGAGAACCGGGATCTGACCCAAGAAGTGCTCAAGAAAATGCCTGATTTCTTTGCCAAAGACACTTGCCTAGGGGTCGGGGAAACCGGTTTGCACAAGTCGACCAAGAACGAAATGGACGCCTTGCAAGCGCATGTGGAGCTCGCCATGGAACATGGCCAGCTCGTTCTCATCCACACACCTCACCTCTCGGACAAGGCGCACGGCACCAAGATGGTTCTGGAAGTGCTCGAAGGGCTGAACGTGGACCGGAGTAGAATTTGGATCGACCACGTGGAGGAACAAACCATTCGTCCCGTACTTGACGCCGGTTATTGGGCGGGCATGACGCTTTACCCGATCACCAAGTGCTCACCCAGACGAGCCATCGACATTTTGGAAAAGTATGGTCGGGAAAGGCTACTAGTGAATTCTTCAGCTGACTGGGGTCCCAGCGATCCTTTCACTTTGCAAGAGTCCATCGTGGAATTTCGCAGTCGCGGGCATAGCCTGCAGGAAGCCATCGAAATCTATCACAACAATCCCTGCCGCTTCCTAGGCCAAAACCCAAAGTTCGACATCAAGCCGATCAAGGTGGAAACCTTGGAGGAGTAGATGCTCCGGAATCAGAGCTTGGTCAGCTCGTATCCGTCCGCCTGATCACGCATTTCCCAACCAGCTTTGCTAAGCTCGTCGCGCAATCGATCCGCCTCAGTCCAATCCTTGGCAGCCCGAGCCGCGGAACGTTGCTCGGCCAAATCCTTGATTCCATCAGGTGCTTCCTCCCCACCTGCATCGGCTTGAGGCACTTCGATTCCGAAAGCCAGAAGGGCGTTGTGAAAACCTGAGGCAATGGCAACCATTTCATCGGGTTCCGATTTACCCGCCTTGAGGTCGGCGGCGACGTCCTGAGAAATACTGTGCAACAACCCCAAGGCTTTGGGAGTGTTCAGGTCATCGAGCAAAGCATCCAAGACTGGCGCGAAGACGGAAAAACCAGGAGTGGGCTCGAGGCCCACAGGCAGCAAGTCGGCAAATTGCCCAAGACGTCGACGGGCGGAACGGCAGGCATTTAAGCTGTCCTTGGTGAAATTGAGCGGTTGACGGTAATGACCGGCCAACAAGGAATAACGCAAATCGTTGGGCTCGAAGCCCCAGGACACGATGTCGTCCACCGTGTAGAGATTGCCGAGGGACTTGCTCATCTTTTCGCCTTCCACCTTGAGGTGAGCGACGTGAAACCAGTGCCGAGCGAAGGTCTTCCCGGTCGCTCCCTCGCTCTGGGCAATCTCGTTCTCATGATGAGGAAAGATCAGGTCGACTCCACCGGAATGCATATCGAAGGATTCGCCCAAATATTTCATGCTCATGGCACTGCACTCAATGTGCCAACCGGGACGACCGCGACCCCAAGGACTGTCCCAAGCATTGTCGCCATCCTCCTCCCTCCAGGTTTTCCAGAGGGCGAAGTCGCTGGCGTTCTCCTTGTCGTATTCGTCAGCGGTATTAAGACGTTGGTCCGCATTATGGCGAACGTCGCTCTTGTTAAGGTGACAAAGCTTGCCGTATTCCTCGAAGGCCGCGATACGGTAGTAGATGGACCCGTTGTCGCTTTGGTAAGCGAGCCCTTTCTCCATCAGTTGTCCGATGAGCTCGATCTGTTCGGGAACGTGAGCGATGGCGGAAGGCTCCTCATGGGGCTCCAAGATGGACAAGGCCTCGCAATCGACATGAAGCAACCGGGTCCAGTATTCGGTGAATTCCTCGAGGCTTTGTCCGGCCGCGATGGATCCCCGAATTGTCTTGTCGTCCACGTTGGTGACGTTGCGGACGTGAAGGGTCTCCATGCCCGCCGCCTCCACTACCCGGCGAAACACGTCCTGCATCACGAAGGTACGAAAGTTGCCAACGTGAGCGCGCCCATAGACCGTGGGGCCACAACAATAGAATCGCAACCGCTGCCCGTCCATGGGGCTCAGATTCTCGGCTGAGCGAGTCAACGTGTTGTATAAATTAATCGGGTGCATGAAAAAATTAAAGAAAGGCGCAAGGCAATGCGAATAAGCCAAAAAGTCGATTGTTTCCAGCAAGCGGGATGATCGTGAGAAAGCTTAGGCGTTATCTTCCACGCATTCCCTGCACAACCCGTATACCTCTAGTACGTGAGCGATGTGAGAATACCCGTTGGCCTTGGCCACCTTGCGCATCTCCTCTCCTACGCAAACATCGAGACGCTCGGCTTGATGGCACTCTCGACAGACCAAGTGATGGTAATGTTCGTCGGGTGCGGTCAGCTCGAAGATTTGGGTGCCATTTTCCAAGGGAATGCGCTGCAGCACGCCGGCCTGCTCAAACGCTTCGACGTTGCGATAGACGGTCACCAAGTCGAGATCGCCGCGCTCGCGAATCTGCTCTGCATTAAGAGGTTTTTCCGCAGTCAACAAGGCCCCGATGACACGTTCGCGATTCTTGGTAACACGCATCTTGCGTTCCCTCAAACGATTGAGGATGGCCTCTAAATCCCTAGTTTTTGTGGCTGGCACGATGACGGAAATTCCCTTAGCGAATTCCAATCATCAATAGAGTTGGAGCCTAGGACAGGCAACCTTTTCCTAGGTTTGTAAAAAAAAGCCTGATGATTTGGCTTGGCATTGTCTTGAACGACGACGTGAAAGCCTTAGGATGTCCATTTGCATTAAAAGAGCATGAGTATAGAGCAAAAACGAGACCAATTGGTCGATGAACTGATACCTTTCGAGGATCCCTTCGAACGCTTTGCCTACGTCATCGATCGGGCGAAGGCGGTTCCTCCTCTGGATGATGAATACAAAATAGATACGTTCCTTATCAAAGGATGTATTTCCCAACTCTGGATCTTCCCTCAATTCAAGGATGGCCAATGCCACTACCAAGCGGATTCCGACGCCGCCATCACCAAGGGAACGGCTTCTTTGCTATGCGAATTGTACAGCGATGAAACACCGGAAGCCGTCATCGGCCTGGAACCCGATTTTCTGGCCGAGGTCGGTATCACCCAACATCTTTCACCCAACCGTCGCAACGGCCTCACCAGCGTGCGGCAACAGATCAAGGCCTACGCCGAGCTCTGCCTTCGAAACCAATAGACGATCCTAGCCGTGCATGGAAATGAGAGAAGAGAAGTAGTTGTAGTGGGATGAATCTCGAAGCCGAGCTTTCATCACAAGTAAATTGCGAATACTTGGTTATTGGTTCCGGAGCTGGAGGATCCGTGCAAACTCCCTTTTTATTTTATTGAGAAAGAGCGGCCTTTCCAAATTGACCGGGAAACGGTTGGAATTTCACATGAACTGCAAGGTAGTGTCCAAATTCGACCACGTCGCTGATGCGGAGGAATCAACCGTTAGCCTAAATTTCGTAAGGGAATTCGAGGACGAAGGCGCCTTGATCAGTCCCGCTAACTTCAGGCTGCCTTTCGTGCTGTCCACCTTGGCTCACCATGACAATTCCATGCTCAAGCAAGTCGTGGCGGAATCCAACCGCTACGGGCTTTTCGTAACCCAGATACAACCCAAGAGCGTGGCTCGTGTCCGATGGGCCAGCAAAAGAACGGGGCGGTCGTGGATGAAAACGGAAAGGTTTACGGATACGACAATTGATTTGTCTGCGACGCCAGCGTATTGCCCACCAACATTGGCGAAAGTCCGCAAGCTACGATCATGGCCTTTTCGCACGAAATCGTTGCTCGACACCTCAATACGCTTTAAGAACCTGTTGGACTAGAGCTTGAACCAACAATTCCAAGACCCTAAAAAAA
>CEVA01040311.1_pt1 | contig 15824 bp, 9 predicted proteins | sample 361521 | NCBI WGS metagenome assembly CEVA01 (sample SAMEA2622823, study PRJEB7988) | marine metagenome | isolation source: saline water (ENVO:00002010), including
AATGATCTGTCACGCGGGCTTCGGCGGTGTCGACCCACGAAGTGGCGAGTTCTACTGCTTCCTGGAGACACTCGGTGGCGGCTACGGCGGCCGGATTGCCAGCGACGGACCCGATGCCGTGCAGGCTCACGGACAGAACACCGAAAACGCTCCGATCGAAGAGACCGAGATGAGTTATCCGGTCCGGATCACCCGCTACGAACTGGTCGACGACTCCGAGGGACCGGGTGAGTTTCGCGGCGGCCTGGGACTCCGGCGCGACTACGAATTCCTGGACCACGAAGCGTCATTCACGGTTCTCTCCGACCGCGATCGCTGGGGCCCGTGGGGCCTGTTTGGCGGCGAGGCCGGACAACGAGCGTCCTACATTCTGAACCCCGACGGGGAAGCCGAGGAGCTCGGCTCGAAGGTCACGGTCCCACTGAAACCCGGCGACGTGGTCAGCTACCGCACCTGCGGCGGCGGCGGTTATGGCAGGCCATCCGAACGCGACCCCGAACGTGTCCTGCAAGATGTTCGCGAAGGCAAAGTCTCGGCAGAGCGTGCTGCCGAGGTCTATCGAGTCGCCATCAATACCGGGACGTGGACTGTCGATGAAACCAGAACGGCCGGGCTACGATCAACATGAGTTTCACACACCGACTGGGCGTCGACATCGGCGGGACATTCACCGATGCGACATTGATTGACGAAGCGACCGGCGAAGTCCGCATCTGCAAGGTCTCGTCGACACCCGACGATCCGTCACGGGGATTCCTGGAAGCCACCGAACGGATCCTGCAGGAAGCCGGTTTGCCGTATGCCGACGTCGGTTACGTCGTTCACGGCACGACGGTTGCCACCAACGCCATCATCGAAGGCAAACTCGCCCCAACCGGATTCGTCACGACCGATGGTTTCCAGGACATGCTGGAGATCGCCCGCCAGATCCGCCCCTCGCTGTATGACGTGCATTTCGAAAAGCCGAAACCACTGGTCTCGAGACACCGATGTTTCGGTGCCACAGAACGGCTCGACGCTCGCGGCAACGTGGTCGTCCCGCTCGACGAAGACGCGTTGAGACGCACGGCCGAAGCGTTGCAGGCCGACAACATCGAATCACTGGCGGTTTGCTTCCTGCATTCCTATGTCAACGCGGATCACGAGCGACGCGCGGGCGAGATTCTCCGCGAAGCGCTGCCCGATGTACGAATCTCGCTGTCATCCGACATCGCGCCGGAGTTCCGGGAATACTTCCGGGCCAGCACGACCATCATCAACGCCGGCATTCAACCGATCGTGGCTCGATATCTCGATCGGATTGAAAACCGGTTGCGGGAAAGTGGCCTCTCGGCTGAGTTGTTGATCATGCAGAGCAGCGGTGGCGTGTTCACGTTCGCCGCTGCCGCCGACAAGCCGGTCTACATGGTCGAATCCGGACCCGCTGCCGGAGTGATCGCGACGAGTTTTCTTGGCGAGAAGCTCGGACATAAGAACCTGATCTCCTTTGACATGGGCGGCACAACGGCCAAGACGGGCTTGATCCAGGATGGCAAACCCGGCGTGACGAAAGACTACGAAGTCGGCTCCGCAGCAAGTTCTTCCGAACACGGCGCGAAGGCGGGCGGCTACCCGATTCGCACGCCGGTGATCGATCTGGTCGAAATCGGAGCCGGTGGCGGATCAATCGCGTGGGTCGACGGGGGCGGCGTGTTGCGAGTCGGCCCGCAAAGCGCCGGAGCGGACCCGGGTCCAGCCGCTTACGGCAAGGGTGGGCGGGAGCCCACGATCACCGACGCCAATCTGGTCCTGGGTCGAATTGATCCCCAGAATTTCCTCGGTGGAGAACTGGAACTCGACGTGGAATCAGCTCGCACGGCCATCGAAGAACGTTGTGCCAGCCGGCTGGGCATGGACGTCGTCGAAGTGGCCCACGGCATTGTCGAGATCGCCAACGCCGCCATGACCGGTGCGTTGAGGAGAATCTCAGTCCAACGCGGCTACGACCCACGAGATTTTGTGCTCGTGGGATTCGGCGGCGCCGGCCCTCTGCACGCCAATCGACTCGCAGACGAACTGGAGATCCCACGCACGCTGATCCCGATGAGTCCGGGAATCTTCTCAGCCATGGGACTGCTGTCGACTGACCTGAAGCACGATTACAGCTCCACGTTGGTCACACGGCTTGATGAGACGGTGCTCACCAACATGATGCAGGAATTCGAAGCAATGGAAGCCCAGGGACGCGGCGCACTCGAACAGGATCAGGTCGACGAGCAACGGATGCAATTTGTGCGCCAACTGGATCTGCGGTACTTCGGACAAAGTTACGAACTGACGCTGTCCATCGAAGATCCCGAAATGCGGCCAGACGAAATGCAGCGCCTGTCGGAGAGGTTCCACCAAGAACACGAACGCGTTTACGGTTTCAGCGCTCCCGATGAACCGATCGAACTGGTCAATCTCCGCCTGAGCGCCATCGGCACGATCGCAAAACCCAGTCTTCGCCAGATCGCCGGCGACGACCAGGACCCGGGTTCAGCAGTGCTGACAACGCGATCGGTTTACTTTGCAGAAACCGGCGGATTTGTCGATTGCCCCATCTACGACCGGTATCAGTTTCATGCCAACGCCGCGATTGACGGGCCGGCCATCGTCGCGGAAATGGACTCCACGACGCTGATTCACCCCGGCTACAAGGCCTCGGTCGATGACATCGGCAACCTGCTGATCAGCAAGGCCTGAACACTCGTGGAAACCGGAAATTGGTCATCGATTCAACTCCTGGCGTCCAGTCATCTCACCCTGCGTTACTGTAGTGTCTTGATTCGAATATTGCGGTACTGGATGTAGTGGCCTTTCGGCGAGTGGGAATCCTGCAGTCCGATGTAACCCGTCAGCGGTTTCTTCTTGGTCTTTTCGTTGGTCGACTGATCGAAGTCGATGCATTTTCGGCCGTCGGATTTCACCGTGACCCGATTGTCCTGGCAGCGGATCTCGAACGTGTGCCACCGATCGGCCGATTCATCCGGCCGCGGCTTGACGGCGACGAAACCGTACAGCGCCCCGGTGCAATGGCTGTCGTCGCGACGGGCGTTGGAGATCTGCACTTCGTAACCGGTTACAAGCAGCATGTCATCGGGCCTGAGAGCCAGGTCGGTGCCCGAGCGAATGAACACCCCACTGTTTCCCCCCCTGGAGACTTTCCACTCGACTTTCAGGATGAAGTTCTTGAAACGCTTCTTTGAACGTAACCACTTGCCACTCTGGCCGCCGTCAGAGTGGATGACCCCGTCCTTGATCGCCCATCCTTCCTTCCTGCCCATGATGTCCCAACCATTGAAGTTCTTGCCGTTGAAGAGTGACACAAAGCCGTCTTCGGTCTTCCTGGCACCGACGATCTTCACCGCAACCGCCTGGCCCGCGGAATTCTTTGGCTGAACCCGTTGGCTTGAGCCACGCCTGGATTCGAACCTCTGCAAAAGTTTCCTGGAGACATCGGTGACAATCATGCCCTCGGTCGGGCGGTGTTCGCCCACGAGTTTCCCGCTCGGATCCAGCGCCAACGCCAAGCCCGGATACCAGTAGTCTCCCGAGCGTCCTGCCTGGTTGGCATAAAAGACGTACAGGCCATGGTCGGCAGCCCTTGCCGGCAAGAACTTCATGTGCAGATTGCGATGGAATTCGGCCTGGCGGGTCTGATCACCTGTCTTCTTGTTGACCAGGGAATCCCGTCCACTGCCCCCGATGGGACAAAGCATCATCTCCGCTCCATGGTGAGCGGCCGAGGAAAAGTAGCTCTGGTAGTTGATGTCCGCACAGATCCCCACGCTGAATTTCCAGCCCTGCGATTCAATCACCGGCAGGCTCTTCCCAGCCTCGAACCACTTTTGCTCGTTGGCATTCGGCAACCAGAGCTTGTGGTACGTGGTGCGATAGCCGGATGGATCGATCACCATCGCGCCGTTTCGAAGCCGATCGGCCGTCGGGTCAACAATACCCACGACAAGCGTCATGCCCAGTTTCGCGCACAGTGCTTCCAGCCGTGGCCGTGCAATCGACATGGCCTTCGTGGCGATCGCGCGTGCCGATTCTTGTGTCATCTTGGAATTGCACAGCGAACCCGTGACGCACAACTCCGGAAACACGGCAAACGTTGCGCCGGCCCCTTGGGCTTTCGCTGACCAAAAGGCAATACGGGCGAGATTGGTCTCAAATTCACCAAGCTCCGAATGCATCGCGACGGTCGCCACACGAATCCTGGCCTCGGCCTGTTGTCCTCGCTCACCGGCAACACCATCACAGGCGATTGACGACAGAATCACGGCCAACCCCACCGTCATGACATGACCAGTAAAAAGCCGTTGCATGGTTTTCATCTCCAGTTGCCAGATGGGATCGCGTCGCAGCGGATTTTGTGTCATCCCGGGAAAACAGGAATCCTTGTCTCGGACCTCTTCGATTTCCCGGGCGCAAACATCGAGATCCGCCAGGGACATCTTCATCGCCAGTCTCCCCGGCGGAGTCCCCGCGTTCAACCCGGCAACTCCAGACGGCTCGTTCCATCATCGTTTTACGGCGCCACAAGCGGGCTTCTCGCGTTCATCGTCGCCCCGTTTTGCCATCCCGCGGTCACGTTGATACGCTGGAAAGCTGCCTTACCGCTTCCGTGGACGGGTTGAGATCTCCACCGCGCAACCTGTCACCGGTTCGTGCTACCGCCTGTGCGCCTCGTCATCAAGTGGCCGGTCATGACCAATACCCCCAACGACAAGGTGAACCTCGTCGACAAACTCCAGCAGTTCACTGAACACTGGAGCCCTCGAATCGTCGGTGAACTCAACGGCCAGCATGTCAAACTTGCCAAGCTCGAAGGCGAGTTCCCCTGGCACCACCACCAGCATGAGGACGAACTCTTTTTAGTCCTCGACGGTCATTTGACGATCCATCTTCGAGACAGAACCGTCGAACTCGATGAAGGCGAGTTCTTCATCGTCCCCAGGGGGGTTGAGCACAAACCTGTCGCCGACGTCGAGACCCACGTGATGCTCCTCGAGCCAACCTCGACCCTCAATACCGGCAACGTCCGGAATGATCTCACCGTCGATGAGCCGGAGTGGTTGTAGCTAGCTGGGCAGGAAACACGATTGGCAGTTGTCGAACCAACTACGGGATCGACGGCCCCAGGCGACACGTATATCATCCGTATCAAAGCGGGCGTTGGTGGAGCACACTCATGAGCATCCGGTCCGGCAGCGGACAACATGCGGTTTCACGGCGGACGGCAATCCGGAATGCCGGATCAGCCTGCAGCGTCCTGGGACTGGCGAATCTCCTGAGAGCCCGTGCAGTTTCAGCACCGTCCGCAGCCACCGCTCCCGACACCTCGGTGATCCTGGTCTGGCTGCCTGGCGGCCCGTCCCACATGGAGACTTACGATCTGAAGCCCGATGCGCCGTCCGCGTACCGGGGAGAGTTTCGGCCGATCGCCACGAAGGTTCCCGGACTGGACCTTTGCGAACACCTGCCTCGGCACGCCCAGTGCGCCGACAAGTTCACGGTGATTCGCTCGATTCACCATCATTCAGCCAACCATGATGCGGGTCACAAACGAGTCCTCACCGGGCGAATTCCGAAGAAGCCCGATGGATTCGTGAATGACCATCCGATGGTCGGGTCGATCGTCTCCCGGATGCGAGAGAACACGCCGGCTCGCAGCGGTCTCTACAACTACATCGTGACCGGCGACGGGCGGGTCAACAACGTTGACACCTTCAGCTTTGGTGCGGCGTACCTGGGCAACCGGACACATCCATTCCGAATCTCGGCCGACCCAAACGCGGACGATTTCCGGGTCGAGAACCTTTCACTGGCAGCAGGGGTTTCGGAGGCAAGGCTGGGAGAACGGGCGACCCTGCTCACGACCCTCGACCGACTGCGCCGCGACATCGATGTTGGCACGTCAATGAACGCCGCCGACGCATTCAACCAGCGAGCCATTCGCATGGTCACCTCACCCGAGGCCCGTGCGGCCTTCGACCTGTCACAGGAACGGGATGACGTGAGGAATCGCTACGGCCGGCACCAGTGGGGCCAGCGAGCGCTGCTTGCACGTCGACTGGTTGAAGCGGGCGTGAGTTGGGTGACGGTGGTACTGGAGAACCCGTTCGTTTCGGGTGTCGATTCGCTGAAGAACGGAACGTACAACTGGGACAGCCACGCTGTGAACGCTCACATCTTCGATGACCTGCGTGTCCGACTTCCGATCTACGATCGCACGATCACCGCGTTGATCGAGGACATCTACGCTCGCGGACTGGATCGGCGCGTCCTGCTGATTGTCACAGGCGAGTTTGGACGCACGCCACGCATCAACTCGCAGATCGGGACAAATACCGGCATCAAGCAACCGGGCCGTGATCACTGGCCTGATGCGATGAACGTGCTGGTCAGTGGAGGGGGTATGGCCACCGGCCAGGTTGTCGGTGCGACAACGAAAAAAGGCGAAGAGCCCGTGCAGCGGCCACTGTCGCCGAATGATCTGTGGGCAAGTGTCTACCAGCACCTGGGGATCAATCCGGAGATCGCTTTCCCGGATTACAGCGGCCGCCCCATGCCGATCCTGCCCTTCGGCGAGCCGATTCCGGAACTCGACCCGGTCGGCTGATGATCACCGGGGACGACTGCGACGAAATTCCTGCAGATATCGTCGTTCCTCAATCATCGGCAAAAAGGGCTGCAGGTAGGACCAGGTGAACATCGAGACACCATTCACCTCGACTCGTTTGGCCACCTTCAGGTAGTCCGCCACCTCCTGCGCCCGCGTGATATGGCCGTGGCTCGTTCGGATGCCCAGGCAGAACGTGATCTCGACCGGGGAACCGAGGGCCTTGTTGATTTCAACAGCACCGCGGAGACGCTTCTCGAACACCTTGAGATACCGTTCTCCATAATTCTTGCGGTAGCAGTACCCCGATATGTTGACCATGTCGATATACCCCTTGCTCGCCCATGTCCTCCAGTCCTGGGCGACGCGATGTCCTTTCACAACGTGAGGCCCCCAGGAATAGATTGCGACAGGGATCCCGGGCTGAATTCTGCGAACCTCACGGCTGATCCGGCTCATCAAGCGAGTGAGTTCGACTTCTTTGAATTCCTGGATCTGATCCGGACTGAGCTTCGAGTATTTCAGTCGGTGTCGTTTTTCCAGAAGGGCGACCGAATGTGGGTCGAGTCGCATCGGCCGATTGTTGAATCGCATGTAGTCCAGCAACAGACCGTCCGGCCGATATCTGGTCACGATTTCCTTCATCACCGAAACGACCCAGGCTCTCGCGTCCGGATGCCCCGGACTGATATGGCCGATTGGTCGACCGCCGGGGCAGCAAAGTGCCCATTCCGGATGCTTTGCGAGAATGCCGGTTGGCTTGTCACGGCCGCAGGCAAGTACGCAGGGGACCGGGTAAACGCGCAAACCACGGACCGAGGCTTCCTTGACGATCAGCCTGAGTGGATCCCAATCCGAATACACATGGTTTGGGAGAATTTCGCTGGGATACAGAGCGGATCCGGATGTGGTGGTGGCGTACGGCATGACGACGTCGATCCCACTGGCCTTGACCCGATCCAGGTGATTCCGCAGAGCCTGCTCGCGAACCGCGATCGAATCGCCAGCCTCGCACAGGTGGTGGATGTTCACGTAGGTGCCCACGAAGGACTTCCCCTTGGCATCAACCATCGGCGAGCAAGCCAGGACCAGGCAGACGCTCAAAAGACCATGACGAGTGATCACGGCAGAGAACTGCAACGACGACATTGTCCAATTCCGTTGTGTACGCCAGTCATAAGACAAGACACCGTCCGTCTCGTCACGTTCCTCGAATCAATGCCGGCTGCGGACTCGACGTCACAGTCTCACCACTGCACCAGCAACGTTCACTTTGCGAGTCCTCAACCCTGCCAGGGACTTCATTCACCAGGTGCATCAGCCGTTTCAGCCACCGAGAGAAATCTCTCGGTAGACGACGTACGCAACCCCATCGACTTTGTCCGGGCTGGCCTGCAAACGAATGCTCCGCTTGCCGATCGGCTGGGACAATTGGGTCTTCAACATCTGCCCGGACCTGATCGAGGCAAAAGGAATTGCATGCCGCTCCTCACCACAGAAAATCACCAGAGCCCCCGTGCCGGCAAGCCCAAGGACATCCAGTTGAACCACGGTCGCTTTCGGATTGGGGTTCTCCAGCAGAACCACCACCGGGCCATAGTCCCGATGGGCGCGATTGCGTCCGACGAAGTTCGGTTGGTGAAGCGGTCGAAACAGCTCCCGCTGACCGTCTCGGGCTGACACCCGCAGACGAATTGTCCCACGCCCACCACGGAGGATGTCCAGTTGCGGGGCGTCCAGGTATTCCAGCGGATCCAGCTTGCTGGCAACCCACTGCTGGTACCAGAGGTTGGCCTGGTTGGTGACGGCCCAATCACGGCTGCGACGTTCAGCTCGAAGCCGTGACACATCAGCCAGGTCGTCTCGACGACCACCCGAAATCGGGAAGTAGGTCCCCCAGGTGATGTCGAACATTCGCCAGTGGCCCCGGTAAAACACCTCGGCACAAATGTGGCTGTGGTTCTTCTGAGGCTTGTCTCCGCGAAAATAGAACTCCACCGGCCTCGCCCGGAGTCCCAATCGCTTCGAGATCTCAAGAAAAGCGGCCACATGGTTGCCACAGATTCCCGCCTCCTTTTCCAGGCACTGTTCGACATTCGTCGGCAGTTTCTTTTTCTCCACACTGAGAATCGAATAGTTCAACGAACTCATTCGCGCCTGCACAAAATTGGCCGTCGCCAGGGCCGAAAAGAACTCGGGAGCCAACGACCGGCAGCCCAGGGCCATGTGTTTCGCCTGGCGGCGAATGTGTTCGACAGCCCGATCGGTCAATGGGGTTTTCGAAGGCCCCTCAGCCTGCAGACCCATCGGCACAACGGGGCAGATCACCAAAGCACACACCCACAACCGGATCTTTCGCAAGTCACAGATCATGGTCACCCGTCTCGGCTGTTCGTCGAGTCTTTCCAGCGTGTCATCGCTCGCTCTTCAGCACCCAGTAGCCGCCGTGCGTCTTCAATGTCTTGTCGTCACGCGCCCCGTAGTGCGGAATCGGCTGCCCCCGTTCGTGGACCCCGAGGTCAGGAGCCTTCCCCGTGAAACCGTTGTCGTGGATGTTGGGCAACGCCACCCCCGCGTCGATGGACGTGGCCCCGGCCTTGAGCGTAATCAGTTGCGGCGGAATGTCTATCACCTTGCCACCGGGCTGGCTCCGCCACAGATCCGTCGGCAACGACCAGTTTTCGAACGTCGAGCTTGCCTCGATGTCGATCCCGTGTGACTCGACACCGGGCAGGAACCTGGCAAATGACCTGACATCGCTGAAATGCGTCTGTCGTTTGGCACGCGTGTCGTACCAGCCGAAAACGTCGCCGATAAAGACACCCGGGGGCGGCTTCTGTTTGCCGAAAGCGTCGTAATCGAGATCGGTCGCCCAGGAGGGAAGGAAGCCGGACTCGGAAAGCGGGTAGTTGGTATATCGACGAATCGCGTCAACCTGCTTCGGATCGGCAACGTGAGCGATCCACAGGTAGTCACTGTGAGTGAGGTTGTACCAGATGTTGTTTCGTGAAACACAGTTGAGTAACAGGTACGCAGCACCCACGCCCGCCTTGCCCACGATGAAACTGTTATTGATCATCACGAACCGGTCGCAAACACGCATCTTGAACATCGTCGTGTCACTGACGATCTGGTTGCGGATGATGTACCAGGGCGACCCGAGCATGGGCTGAAAACTGATCCCCGCCTTGTGCGTTTCCTGAATCCGATTGCCCCACATGCGAACGTTGCCGTAACCGGAGTCGGGTTCGAGACCGTCATCAGACACCTCGAAGATGTCATTCCCGAAAATGTCGCAGTTGCGCCCCGGGTAAGACACACCATCGGCGGTCTTCGAGATCGTGTTGTAAGAGACGACGTGATGACTCGAGTGATTCAACTCCACTCCTTCACCCGCCGAGTGCTCGGCACCGTACCCCTTGCCGGTCCGACGGTCCTTGTCTCCGATGATCACGTTGTCGGTGATCACCCACCGAGTGGCCTTGTACCGGCCCACGAGCACCCCGTAATGAAACCCCTGGATCCGGTTTCGTCGCAGCACGATATCGGTGGCGTTGATCCGATCTCGCACCCCATTCCGAGCGGCCTCGACAATCCGGGTGATCCGGAAACCCTCCAGCCACAGGTGATTGGCGTAAATGTTCAGGTGATGCAGGTCGACAGGGCCGTCGCCGGCGGGAATCCAGTGCACCCGCCGTCCGGGCTGCCCCGAGGTCTTCGGAGAAAACCGATCGTAGTCCCCTTTGTGCATCAGGAAGACATCGCCCGGTTTCGCCTGGGCGTCGGCGGCGGCGAGTCCACGAAACGGGTCGACCTCGGTTCCCGTCCCACCTCCATCACCCGGGACCACGTGCAACCGGCGTCCGTCCGAGGGAATCGCCAATCGCGACCACGTCCTCACCTCGAACTGCTCAACCACGCCACCACCGTCAGGGTCCTGTACCGTCAGCCGCACCTGGTAGGTCGTCCCGGGCCGGAGAAAAAAGATACTGCCGGCCAGCATGTTGTAGCGACGGTCAGCCTTTGTCGTGTTGTAGTAACCGTGGTAGTCGATTCTCAGCAGGTCCATCGCTTCGGACCACTTCGAACGTCCCGACCGCCGGTACTCGACCCGACAGGTCGCATCGTGATCAGCATCGCCCTCGATGTCCCACTCGACGCCGATCGAGTTGAGTGTCGTATAACGACGAAGCGTCCCCACCCTGGTCGCGGTCTTGCCAGCAGAAAACACCGGCGACATCCAGAGAGTCGAGATCACAACCAGCAACGGAAGATGACGGCAGAAGGCGGAGTTGGACACGGCACAGATCCCGACGCAGCCGAAGAGAGATGACCTCATCGTCGCAGCGTATCAAGGCTCACCGATCATGGCAAAACGGTGTGGCGTCGTGTGGTCGACGCCCACCATTTTGCCATCTCTCCGCGCCACTGATACGCTGGCAAGTCGCGTTTCGGCTCCCTCGACCGTGCGGAGGTCTCCACCGTGTACCGTGTGCCAACTCGCTACCGCTTCCTGCTGTTTGTCACGTTCTCTCCGCTTTCGATCTCGTTGGCCGTTGCAGCTGGTGACAACCCCGGAACCCGCAATCCCGCCGTCGTCTGCCAGGCCCTGAAGTCGATCGATACGGCTGCAATCAACCGCGACTTGAAGTCTGGCGTCCCAACCGTGGATGTTGCGATTTATCTGGGGGAAACCGACGGAAAGCCACATGGTTATGTCGCCTCCCCCGATGAACTGGTCGCATCCTTTGTGCGTGCCAGGGAGATCTTTGCCAAGGCGGGTGTCCAACTGAAGCTGCTGTCGGTCAGACGGGCCATCGTCCCCTCATCGTGGCTCGCCTTGCAGGCCAATGACGTCACGGGATTCCCTGCACCTCCAGAGACCAACACGTACGTGGGCTTTCGCTCAGCCGGCTGGAAATTGACAAAGGAAGCCACAAACGCCTTCGAGGGCATCATTGAGCGTCATGCCCAAAATCATCGAACGATTTACCTGCTTTACCTGAAACAGGTACGGATGGCCTATTACGATCGGACCGTAAAAGACCGGCCGCGAATCAAATCCATTCCAACCGGTGGCCTGTCCCTTCCGGCCTACTTGTTCGAGACACGGATCCCTCGTCGAATTCGCGGTGTCATCACGTTGTGTCGGCAGGGAGGGAAGGGCGGTCGCACGATCGCTCATGAACTGGGTCACAAGCTCATGAACGTGAGCCACGAACACCGCAAGATCGGTCCGCAATTCGAAGTCCGGGGCAAGGGCGGCTTGATGATCTACGGGCGAGGCACAGAAATCCCGTCGGGCAAGACCGGGCGATGGCACAAAGAGCGGTTACATCTCTCCCCGTTCATCTACCGCACAAAAGAAGACGGCACTCGTCAGTGGAACGCCGATTACCGCGAAGGCGGCCACTACTATGATCCGCTCTACGGTGACAAGGTGATCCGTTTTGGTGTCATGACACGTCCCAAACGACCAAAACGGCGGCGACCGTCGAACGAGTGATGCCGGTTACCGGGTGAATCGGAAGGAGTACAGGTCGGCGTCCTTCAACTCGAAACAGAGCCTCACAGCTTTTCCAGCAAGTGCGGAAAGTGCGGCGCCGCCGGTCCATGTCACCCGACGGTCGATGGTATCACCAAACATCACCGGACAATCCGACAACCGGAAACCGTCGATCGGAGTCCCCTGTTGGTCCTGGATCTCAATCCGCAACGAACCAGCAGCGGATGTCGAGAAGTTGATTTCCAGAGCGGTTCCGTCAAACACGAGCGGTTTTGTCAGCAGTTGTCCGCCTTTCCACCCAGCCGAGGCGGACACAAACCCGTCCATGCGCAGCGTGTATCGTCTCAGCACGCCCCCTTTTCCTTTCCAGTAACGTTCCGGACCGTAGATGGACAGCTCTGGGGCCGCTCCCGGCAACGCGGACCGTGTCTCGACAATCTGCCACGCCACGTGTTGATTTCCGTATTGCCAGGTTCCCGGTCGTTGAGCCCCTGGCCGCAAAAACGCCTCGTTCCATCGCTTGAAATGGACTCCGTCTCGGCTGGCCATCAAGAGTGTTTCAGTCAGTGCGGTCCCGAATCGTTCGCTGAGGGCTGCACGCTCGGCCCTGTCTTCGGGGTCGGGCAGGGCTTTCATCGATGGGGACCAGCCACGTTCGATATACCGGGTTGGCAGTCCCAACAGGATGTGCGGTGCCCGTGGATAGGGAAACACCCGATTTTCATAGAGCTCCTCTTTCGGCGAATCCGCGAAGGTGAGATCGGCCGCCTGCTGCCAGTGGATGAGATCGTGCGAAGAGATCGTACGAATGGCCCGTCGCCCCCCAGTGATCCATCTCCGATAGGCCCGATATTTTCCAGCCATCGAATCCCAGAATGCGAGATTGACGGAATCGAACGGTCCCTTGGTCAATACGGCGTTCTGCTGGATCGGCGACCAACGGATTCCGTCCTTGGACTTGAACACATGCATTCCCCCTTCGGCGAGAACGCCCCCAACGGCTTTGTAGCGAGCTTCAGGAGGGCAAGCCGGGTTGTGGTCAATGAACGGAGCAAAATTCAGACCGCCAATTCCATTTCGGATGATGTTGTTCTTCTTTGATCCTTCGAATTCGACCAGGCCCAGGTCCGGTTTCTTCCAGTGAATCCCGTCCTTGCTCTCCGCGTAGCACGTAACAGGCTTACTGAAATGGAGCATGCCCTTGGCAAACCAGAAGTTCCACCCACGGTAGTACATCCGGTAACGGTCACCGTCCTGGAACACGGTGTGAGACCCCGACGCCGTGCCCTCCCATGGCGCATCGTGGACGATTGAGACCTCCCTCGGAATCGGGTGGTGCAATCGCAGTACTCCCGTTCCACTGATACGTTCGATCAGGTGATCATCCACAAACAGCTCGCGTCTCGACCCAATATCGATTGGCTCTGCCGCATTGCCACTGACGACCGAAGCGAAGACAACGATCAATCCCATGGTTAGTGAAAGGCGATTCTGCTTCGTGATGTTTCGATCCATTTTCTGGTCTCGATCTGGGCCACATTGTGGACTCAAGTGCATCCGGAGCCCAACCGGCACACTCGTAACAGCGGACTGGCAAGCTCCAGTCCTGTTCGGGAGGCAAGTGCCACCATCGCCCCAGTCTCTAACCCTCGGCTGAAGCTTTCGACCGGCCGGCTCAAGGCCTGGCGACTCTGACTGCGATCTGCGAAGCGGCGCGATTCCAGCCATTGTCAATCGCGTGGACAGTCACGGTGTGATGCCCTGGATGGTCGCCTCGCAAATCCCACGTGTATTCCGGTGTCTTGGTTGTGGCGACAAGGCGATTGTCGATGAACCAGCGGTATCCGGTGATCTTCCGCTTGTCTTTGGGCGTCGCACGGGCCTGGATCGTGACATGGGGTGTCGTCAACGTCTGTCCGAACATCGGCGTCTGGATCAGAACATTGGGGGCCGGGGCGACAAAATGTTTGTGGGCCAGGCGGTCACAGTCCAAGGCCAGCGTCTCACCCCCCAGACCGTAAAAACCAATGCCCGGCATTTCCGGAGCATACCGCCTCAATTCGCCGATCATCTGGTCGATCTTCTCGGCAGTCAGCTGATGGCCGGGATGGTATTCGTTCGACTTGCAGATGTGCCCGAGCATCACCACGTGACGTTGGATGGCACCATGTTTGCGGGCCATGTCGATGCGATGCTTGATACCTGCCATACCGATGGCAAATCCCTTTCGGGGAATCTTCTTGTACATGTGCGTGTACCCTTCCTGGATCAACAGATCCACATGACCTTCCCCAGCCAACTGGGCCATGTGAGACTCGCCCCTGTAGTAGTAAGCCAGAAAGCGATCCGGATAACTCCGCTTCGCCGCCCGAAAAGCGTCCGACAGCCAACCGGCCTGCTCGCCTTGCAGATTGGACTCGTGTCCACAGAACCCCAGCGGGTGGTTTCGTGCCGTGCCGGTGTAGTACGTCGAGTAGGCCGCCTTGGTGCGGAGCCAGTCGACGGGGCCCCCGTCTGCCCACGCCAGGTTCATGACGCCGCGGGGCGCGAGCCACGTGCCGAAACTGTCGTAGGTGGTCATGTTGATCGTCGGCAGTTGTTTCCACATCTTCTGCGATCCGACGCTGTAATAGACGAAGTGGTAAGGATCCCGGACCGGGGCGAGTTGAGCAGAGGGAAACAGTGCCAGCGCATTCTTGTTGGCCTCGGCGGGATCCGGCGGAGTGCCCTGCAGATCGATGACCAGGGCAGGGCGGTATTTGCTCTTGGCCTCGGTTGAGGCGAAAGCCAGCAGCCAGCTGCCCTGATCAGGTTGACCGAAAATCGGAGGACTGGCCGTGATCATCAGGCCGAGGTTGTCCATATCCTGAAACAGCCAGCGTTCCACTATGCCGGTGACGTCAAACTCCACGACCCCCGGTTTCTCGATAACGCGACGGGACACCAGACCCGGCCGCATCGCGTAATTGATATTGGCGTGCTCCTGACGAACGGGCCAGGTGGACTTGTTGCCCAGTGGCGAGCGAAAGTTGGCCTTGTGGTTCCACGCGATGTCCGTCGGTGCGACGGTCGTGATTTTCTTTTTGGGATTCTTGGCGCTGACCACGTGCAACCTGAGAACAGCCTTCTTCAATCGGCCATGTCGGGACGGCGCAATCCGGTCCAGTTTGAAACGCATGAGCACGGTTTCGTAGGACGACCAGGCATAGCCGTTGGCCTTGAGCGTCGGTTGAGAGAACGAGGCCGAGTTGGTCGTACTGACCGAGCCGTCAATGACATCGTCGGCCCCCTGGATCACGATGCGAGTGTGTCCGGAGACCTTCTCGGCCGAGTCGGCACGTGAGGGCTTCAGCGGAACACGCGCCAGAAAGATGTCCGCCGCATCCTTGAAACGAAACTCCCCCGCGTAGGGATGAGCCGCCCGGTGAAAGACCACCAGCATATCGTCGCCGTCCTCGACCGCGGCGGCGTAGGAACTGTCGTGGTTGCCGTCGAGCGGCCCCAGCAGGCAGTACGGACGGAGCTTACCGCTCTCAAAGGTGTAGATCATCGTGGCCTGGTCGAGACGACGCCCGCCAACCTGGGACCGCGGTGTGGAAGCCGGTACGGGTGGGTCGTAGCCCAGGTAGCGGCCCATCAGGTAGGTGACCCCGCCAAAAGTGTGAACGGCTT
>CEVA01172814.1_pt1 | contig 15802 bp, 7 predicted proteins | sample 361521 | NCBI WGS metagenome assembly CEVA01 (sample SAMEA2622823, study PRJEB7988) | marine metagenome | isolation source: saline water (ENVO:00002010), including
CTTGGTAAAAGGAACTTCGAGAGGTGCTTCTACCGATTTTGACGGTAAGTTTACCTTAGAAGTTAACCAAGGAGAGACTGTTGTAGTTTCTTATGTAGGTTACAAAACACAAGAAATAACATTTAGCGGTCAATCTAGTCTTGATATTGCACTTGAAGAAGATGCAGCACAATTAGACGAAGTAGTACTTATTGGTTACGGTTCTACTACTAAGAAAGACGCTACAGGATCTGTAGATGTTGTATCATCAAAGGATTTTAATCAAGGTGCCATCGTTTCTACCGATCAACTATTGAATGGTAAAGCTGCTGGTGTTAGAATCACCAATAACGGAGGTTCGCCAGACGCTGCACCAAATATTAGAATTCGTGGTGGATCGTCCTTAAACGCACAAAACAATCCATTAATAGTTATAGATGGTGTACCTATTGGAAACGATAATCCTGCTGGTGTATCTAACCCATTGACTTTGGTAAACCCTAATGACATTGAAAGTTTCTCAATATTAAAAGATGCTTCTGCTACTGCAATTTATGGTTCTAGAGCATCTAATGGTGTTATTATCATAACCACAAAAAAAGGTACTTCTAGTGGAGCACAATATAATTTCTCTACAGACTATTCTGTATCTACTTTAGGTGATGGATTAGATATGATGAACGGAAATGAGTTTACAAGATTCATCCAAGAATATCACCCAGACCGTGTTGATGACTTAGGAGTTCCTGCTGGTACAGTTGCTACTTCAGAAGCCATAGCACAAACAATAAACGGAAGAAATATTTACAACACAAATTGGAGAGATGCTATTACAAGAACTGCAACAACCTCTAACACCAACTTTAGTGCAAGAGCTAATCTTTGGGATGCTATTCCTTTTAGAGGTTCTGTAGGTTATACCTACGCTGAAGGTGTTGTAAAAAACGATGACTATGAAAGACTAACAATGTCTGTTAAACTTACACCACGTTTGCTAAATGATAACCTTAAGTTAGATGTTAACGCTAAGAGTATCTTTGCTTTTAAAAATGCTGTTGATGCTGGTGGTGCTATAGGTGAAGCTCTTAATTTCGACCCTACTAAACCTATCTATAATAGAGCTCCTAATAATAGATTTCAAAATTATTACATAACACTAAACGGAGGTGGTAACTTTGGTATTTTCCAAGCTAATCCATTAGCAAGACTAGAACAGAGAGAGCGCCCAGAAAATGTTTATCGTTTTGTAGGAAATACTGAATTAGACTACACAATGCCATTTTTACCTGAACTTAGAGCTGTTGTAAACTTAGGTTTAGATGCATCTGGTTCTAAAATAGAAGAACGTTTTACTAATGGTGCGTTTGAAACGTTTAGATTAGACAATAGCACAGGGCAAGGTGTATTTAATCCAGGTATTAACTACAAGGAACAACAACACATTACTAATACTACCTTTGATGCTTTCTTACAATACAAAAAAGAGCTAACAGGTAAAATTGTAGATAGCTATGACGTTCAGGCAGGTTATTCTTATCAAAATTTCAAAAATGACGGTAACCAAGTTCGTTATCAATATAATGCAGATTCTGGTAGAAGAGAATTAGTATATAACGAAGCTAATCCTAACTTTAGATACTATAACGTTCTAAATTTACAATCATATTTTGCGAGAGCTAACATAAGTGTATTAGAGCGTTTCTTATTAACTGCTTCTGTAAGAGCCGATGGGTCTTCATTATTTACCGAAGATAATCGTTGGGGTTATTTTCCTGCAGCTGCTTTAGCTTGGCAAATTGATGAAGAAGCGTTTTTAAGTGATTCTAAAGTCTTTAATTCTTTAAAATTAAGATTAAGTTGGGGTGAAACTGGACAACAAGATATTACTGGTGTAGTAGGCTTTTATCCTTCAATTCCATTATTCTTAGCGGGTGACGCTAACAGTCAGTATTTCCCTAATTCATCTTTATATTCTGCGCAACCTTTTAATCCCAACTTAACATGGGAAAAAACTACAACTTATAACCTAGGTTTAGATTTCTCTTTGTTTAACAACGGAATGCTATCAGGTTCTTTTGATATATACAAGCGTAATACTAGAGACTTATTAGCTCAAGCTCCTGTTCCTCCAGGACAAGCTTTAACCAATGCTTTTATTGACAATATTGGTGAAACGGAAAGTGAAGGTTTTGAACTTAACCTTAACCTAGTTCCTGTTAGTACAGAAGATCTAACAATAAACATAGGTGGAAACCTGTCTTATAATAGCACAGAAGTTACCGACTTAAATGGTCTTGACAATATAAATGCAGGTGGTACACTTAGAGGTACAGGTGCAGACTTATTAAGACATGCTGTTGGTCAGCAAGCAGGGAGTGCTTATGTATTTAAACAAGTATATGATTCAAACGGCGACCCTATTCCAAACGCATTTGTTGATTTAAATGGTGACAATCAAATTACTGATGCTGACCGTTATTACGAGCAAATTGCACCAAACTGGACTTATGGTTTTAACTTAAATGTAAACTATAAAAATTGGGACTTAAGCTCTAGCTTCAGAGGTCAAATTGGTGGTAACGTGTACAACTTTGCACAACTTAACTACGGATGGACGGATGCTGCAGTATTTAGTAGTCAGAACAACTTAACTAATGTTCTAAACTTCTATGATGGTTCTGCTAATGATGTTATTCAAAATGTAAATGGTAACATTCAGTTCTCAGACTATTATTTAGAAGATGCAACATTCTTAAGATGTGATAATATTGCTTTAGGGTATCGTTTTAGTGATTTAATAAAAGATGGCTCTATGAGGTTATATGCTGCCGTAACTAATCCGTTCTTAATAACAGATTACTCTGGTGAAGACCCAGAAAACTTTGGTGGTATTGACAGAAACTTTTATCCTAGACCTACTGTTTACACATTAGGTGTTAATATAGATTTTTAAAAAAAGAATTATGAAAAAAAGAATTTTAATTTTATTCAGTTTAACAATTATAGGGTTCTATTTCTCTTGTACTGACGATTTAGACACAAAGCCTATAACTGAATTAACACTTGAGGAATTATTAGCTTCCGACCCTAATGCTGTAGAAGGACTAGTCTCTAGACTATATGCTTCTTATGCATTAACAGGCCCAAGCGGTCCTGGTAGTTCAGATATTGTAAGTCCAGATGCTGGTGAAGGAGCTTTTTTGAGAGCTATCATCAACTTACAAGATTTTACGGCAGACGCTATGAAAAATCGCTGGGGAGATGATGGTTTAGACCAGCTTACTACAACATCTGCTTGGGACAGAAACAATAAGTTTTTTAGATTATTCTATGACAGAGCTTATTACACTATCCCACAATGTAACAACTTCTTACAAGCATTAGAGATAGCAGATTTCCCTAATGAAGAAAACATTGTAGCAGAAACAAGATTCTTAAGAGCACTTGCATACTATAATATCATTGATGTATTTGGAAAAGGTGTATTAGCTACGGAAGAGAATTTTGGTCAGTCAGAACCATTACCTGAGGCTTCAAGACAAGAATTATTTAATTACGTTGAAACTGAATTATTAGCTATAGAACCTGTTATTAGCGAGACTTCTAACTATGGTAGAGCTAATAAATATGTAGTCGATATGCTTTTAGCAAAATTATACATCAATGCAGAAGTATACACAGGTACTGCAAGATGGGATGACGCTGCTACCTACATTAATAAAATTATTAATGAAGGACCTTATAGCTTAGACAATAACTTTATTAGAATGTTCTCTTCTGATAATGACATGTCACCAGAAATTATCTTTCCACTTATAGCTGAATCTGTAACTAGTCAAAGTTATGGTAACACAACCTACATTGTTAACGGAAGTTTAAGTGCAGACACTATGCCTTTAGCTCAGTTTGGAGCTACTCAAGGATGGACAGGTCACAGATCTTCTAAAGGATGGTACGGATTATTTGGGGATAACATTGCAGAACTACAAGCTTCAAATGATGTAAGAGCTAGTTTGTTTTGGACAGATGGGCATAACTACGAAATGAATGATTATAGAGAATGGACTGATGGATTCCCTGTAACTAAATTTAGAAATACAGCTTCAGATGGATCTGGTGGTGCTGTTGACTTTTCAGCTACAGATTTCCCTTTCTATCGTCTAGCTGATGCTTATTTAATGTATGCTGAATTAGCTTTAAGAGGTGCTGCTGGAACATCTATGGGAGATGCCTTAGATTATGTTAATGCTGTTAGATCTAGATCTGGCGCTAGCACAATAACTAGTGGAGACTTAACATTAGATTTTATTATAGACGAACGTGCAAGAGAACTAAACCTAGAAGGTCATCGTCGTTCAGACTTAATACGTTTTGGCATGTTTACAGGAGGTAGTTATATATGGCCTTGGAAAGGCGGCTCAGCTTCAGGATCATCTATACCAGACAGTTATAGATTATTCCCTATTCCGGCAACTGCCTTACAAGCAAATCCTAACTTAACACAAAATCCTAATTACTAATAAACAAAAAACAAAGAATGATGAAAAAAATAAAATTAATTTTATTGCTATTTGTCTCTGTAGCTAGCTTTACTGCTTGCCAGCAAGATGACGATTTAGAGTTTGTGGCAAATGAAGCAGAAGGACTGGTGTTTAACACTTCATTTTTAGATAACTATGTATTAAACTCATCTGTTTCAAGCAATCTCGCAGAGCGTTTCACATGGGGAAGTGCAGATTTTGGTGTACCAACTAATATCACATACTACTTACAAGGGGCTACAATGTCTGATTTTTCAGATTATGTAGCAGGCGAAAGTCTTTATGATTTAGGAAGTACTACAGCAAATCCTGAAGCTAATGAAATCCCTGTAACCGTAGGCCAAATGATTGCCTTAGCTAATGCTGCAGGACTAGACAATAATGAAGGTACAAATACAGGCACACTTTATTTTAGATTAATGGCGGTTATTGGAGATGATGGTTTACCATCATATTCTGCTATTCAAGGACTTAATGTAGAGTTACAACAAGAAACTTCAGGTGGAGGCACAGGAATAGAGCCTTCTATGTGGGGAATTGTTGGTTCTGGTTATAACGATTGGGGAAGCGCTGGCTTAGATGGTGTTTTTTATACTACTTCTGAGGAGAATGTTTTTGTAGCTTATGCTAATTTAATTGACGGTGAAATCAAGTTTAGAGCAAATAATGATTGGGGAACTAATTATGGAGATACAGGAGCTGATGGTACATTAGATGATGGAGGTGACAATATCGCTGTTACAGCTGGTTCTTACAAAATAACTATGAATCTTAATGACAACACTTACACAATGGAACCTTTTTCATGGGGAATTGTAGGTTCTGGTTATAATGATTGGGGAGCTACACCAGATGCTAAGTTTTACTATGATTATACAACAGATACTTTTAAAGTTGGTGTAAAATTGATTGATGGTGAAATTAAATTCCGTTTGAATAATGATTGGGGAACTAATTTTGGAGATACTGGTGCTGACGGTACTTTAGAAGATGGAGGTGACAACATTGTTGTTACAGCAGGATTCTATAATATTACTCTAGATTTTAACAATAATGTTTATACAATGGAAGCTGGAGATGTTTTTGGTATTGTAGGTTCTGGTTATAATGACTGGGGAGCAACTCCTGACTATAGTTTCACACAAGTACAGCCAGATGTTTACATGGCTGAAATTGTAACTATGTTAGATGGTGAGATTAAGTTTAGAGTTAATGAAGATTGGGGAACTAACTACGGTGACACTGGTGCTGATGGTACTTTAGACGATGGAGGAGATAACATTGCTGTTGCAGCTGGCTTATACCGTGTAAAAATGGATGTTGCTAATGGCACCTATGAACTGAATAAAATTCAATAATAAAATATCTTATTATTAACCCAAAAAGGGCTGATTAATGTCAGCCCTTTTTTTAAATAATGCGTTATGAAAAAGATTTACATATTTACATTACTTGCTATAATTTCCTTAGTAGGCTATAGTCAAGTTACAATAACACCGAACCCGTTTGAGGTTGACGAATCTATTACTATCACATTAGATATAAATAGCAGCTCTTCCAATTGTAACGGATTTAATAATCCATCAAAAGTATATATACATTCTGGTGTTGGTGACACTACGGACCCATGGACTCATGTTGTCGGTAATTGGGGCATAGATGATGGTATTGGAGAAATGACAAACCAAGGAGGTGGTATATGGACCATTACCTTTGTACCTGAAACTTACTATGGTCTTAGTGCTTCAGAAGCTGCAAATGTTGTTAGAATGGGCATGGTTTTTAGGAATGCAGATGGTTCAGAAGAGCTTAAAGCCAATGGATGCCAAGATTTCTTTTTTGATGTTGGGACATTTCAAATGAGCCTATCGTCACCAAGTTCTGAAACAACAATACTGAATTCAGGTGAAAGTCTAAGTATTTCTGCTACTAATATAGGTGGTCCTGCTACTTATACATTATCTGCTAACGGATCCGTTATTAATACGGCTAACTTCGTTTCAAATTATTCATATACAGATATGAATATTACTGAGAACAAATCCTATGAATTAACTGCAACTTTAAACGGAACCACAATTACAAGAACTTTTAGTGTATTAGTAGACCCTGGTTCTAATTTTGGTATAATGGCTGCAGACTATGAAGATGGAATCAACTACATAGATGACAATACTGCTTTGTTAGTGTTATATGCTACTGGAAAAGATTTTGTGTACTTGGCAGGTAGTTTTAATAACTATCAGCCTGATGCTTCGTACGCAATGAAAAAGGATCCAACAAGAAATAACAAGTTTTGGATTGAACTAACAGGGTTAACTCCAGGACAAATTGAAACCTACCAATATTGGGTAGTTGATAAAACTCCAGTTGCCAACTCGCCTGTATTAGTAAAAACAGCCGATCCATACTCAACATTAGTACTTTCTCCTTTTGACGACCCATATATACCTACAACTTCTTATCCAAATATGCCTACATATCCAGTAGGTCAAGAAAGAGAAGTTACAGTTTTACAAACTGGACAAACACCATACAACTGGCAAGTCACGGACTTTCAAAAGCCAAAGAAAGAAGACCTCATAATTTATAAACTCTTAGTTAGAGATTTTGATGCTGACAGAAACTATCAAGATGTGATTGATAAAATTGACTACTTTAAAAGTTTAAATATTAACGCTATTGAGTTAATGCCTGTTATGGAATTTGAAGGTAATGAAAGCTGGGGCTACAATACATCTTTCCATATGGCATTAGACAAATTCTATGGTACAGAAGACAAGCTAAGAGAATTAATAGACGTTTGTCATCAAAATGGTATTGCTGTAATTTTGGACTTAGCCTTAAATCACGCTTTCGGACGTAACCCGATGGTGCGTATGTGGATGGATGATCCTGATGGTGATGGTTGGGGAGGACCAAGTTCTGAAAACCCTTATTTTAATGTAACAGCTACACATACTTATAGTGTAGGTAACGACTTTGATCACTCTAATCCAAGAACAAAAGACTACACAAAACGTGTTATTAAACATTGGGTTGAAGAATTTCATATAGATGGATTCCGTTGGGATTTAACAAAAGGTTTTACTCAAAATTGTACTTCAGGAAACGAAACCTGTACAAATGGTTACCAACAAGACCGTGTAGATGTATTAAGAGAGTATGTTGACTATTCGTGGTCTTTAGATCCTTATCACTATGCTATTTTTGAGCATTTAGGAAGTGAAAATGAAGAAAAGGAATGGGCTAATTACAGATACTCTGAAGGTAAGGGTGTGATGATGTGGGGAAAAATGACAGATCCTTACAATGAGTTAACAATGGGACAGAATGGAAATAAAAATATTAATGGTATTGGTCACAAATCAAGATCTTCTTTTGATGGCCCAAGAGTTTTAGGTTATCCAGAGAGTCATGACGAAGAGCGCTTAATGTATAAAAACCTTCAGTTTGGAAATACTAGTAATAGCAGTCACAATGTTCAAGACTTAAATACAGCACTATCACGCATGTCTGCTTTAGCTGCTGTATCTGTAATGGTTCCTGGGCCAAAAATGATTTGGCATTTTGGAGAATTAGGAATGAACAATTCTATATTTACTTGTAACAATGGTACTGTAAATACACCTGATGATGCTACGCCTGGTGATTGCAAATTAGACACTAAGCCACAACCTCAATGGGGTAACAATTGGATTACTGATGCTGTGAGATCACAAATTTATGATGATTGGTCTAGACTACACAAGCTTAAAATTGAAGAACCGGTTTTTGAAGGCGAATACACCATTAGTTCAGGGGATTTCACTCCTAGAATAGATATTTTTGATACTTCAATTCCTACAACTGAACTAAGAAATGTTATAATTTTAGCTAATTTTGATGTTAATACACAGTTTGTAAACACCAACTTCCCTGCAGGAGTAACTACAACTTGGTACGATTTAATGGATCCTACAGGTAACACTACGGTTTCTAACTCTACAACTACTATCACAATACCAGCAGGTCAGTTTAGAATTTTAGGAAATAAACCATCTAGTATTCTAAGTGTAGATGACCAAAATTTTTCAGTATTTTCAATATACCCTAACCCTACACAATCATTGTTTAGAATTAATTCTAATGTCTCTAATATTGAAATTTATGATTTAACAGGGAAAAAAGTAAAATCTTATAAAGGTGATTTTACTAAAAATGACACTTTTGACATTTCTACTTTAAATACAGGTACGTACATAGTAAAAGTTGAGGATAACAACAATAAAACTAAGACAACTAAGTTAGTAAAACTCTAATTTATTAAGTGTTTATTTGAGTAAAAAGGCTTCTTATAGAGAAGCCTTTTTTTATAATATTAATTAGTGGCTGTTAATATAATACACAAAAAAGCTAACAAAATGACTATAAACAAAAAACCTTCAACATATACGTTGAAGGTTTTATTTGTACAGGCGGCGAGACTCGAACTCGCACACCTCGCGGCACTAGATCCTAAGTCTAGCGTGTCTACCAATTCCACCACGCCTGCAAAAGGACTGCAAATATAAACAATAGTTTCAATATTCAAATAGGTTTTATTTAAGAAAATAATCCTTTCATTATTATTACTTTTGTTAGAAATCAAATAACTACTATGCAAAACATAAATTCTTACATCGATAAACACAAACAACGCTTTATCAACGAGCTAATTGATTTACTAAAAATTCCTTCTATAAGTGCAGATTCAGCTTACAAAGAAGACGTACTCAACACAGCAGATGCTATTAAAGTGAGTTTGGAAAAAGCTGGATGTGATAAGGTTGAAATTTGTGAAACAGATGGCTATCCTATCGTTTATGGTGAAAAAATAATTGACAAAAACTTACCTACAGTTTTAGTTTATGGCCACTATGACGTACAACCACCAGATCCGTTAGATTTATGGAATTCCCCTCCGTTTGAGCCTATAATACAAAATACAGAAAAACACCCTGAAGGTGCCATTTTTGCAAGAGGTGCTTGTGACGATAAAGGGCAAATGTATATGCATGTAAAGGCTTTAGAATACATGACAAACAATAATGAATTACCATGTAATGTAAAGTTTATGATTGAAGGTGAAGAAGAAGTTGGTAGTGCTAACCTCGGTAAATTCGTTGCAGCAAATCGTGAGAAGTTAGAAAACGACGTAATACTAATTTCTGATACGGGCATGATCGCTAAAGATGTACCTTCTATTACGACTGGATTACGAGGCCTAAGTTATGTTGAAGTTGAAGTAACTGGTCCAAATAGAGATTTACACTCTGGCTTGTATGGAGGTGCTGTAGCAAATCCTATAAATGTTTTAACTAAAATGATTGCCTCACTTCATGATGAAAACAATCACATAACAATTCCTGGGTTTTATGATAAGGTTGAAAACCTTTCGAACGAAGAACGTGCAGAAATGGCCAAAGCTCCGTTTTCGTTAGACAACTACAAAAAAGCTTTAGATATTGATGCTGTTTATGGTGAAGAAGGTTACACTACTAACGAACGTAATTCTATAAGACCAACATTAGATGTTAATGGAATTTGGGGAGGTTATACTGGTGAAGGAGCTAAAACAGTTATTGCGAGTAAAGCTTACGCCAAAATTTCTATGCGCTTAGTACCTAACCAAGATTGGGAAGAGATTACACAATTATTCAAAACCCATTTTGAGAGTATCGCACCAGAAGCCGCAAAGGTGAAGGTAACACCTCATCATGGTGGTCAAGGTTATGTAACACCAATAGATAGCACAGGATATAAAGCAGCTTCAAAAGCCTATGAAGAGACTTTTGGAAAAACGCCTATTCCACAACGTAGTGGTGGAAGTATTCCTATCGTAGCTCTTTTTGAAAAAGAACTAAAAAGCAAAACAATCCTTATGGGTTTTGGTTTAGATAGCGATGCGATACATTCACCAAACGAACATTTTGGTGTATGGAATTACTTAAAAGGTATTGAGACTATTCCTTGGTTTTACAAGTATTTTACAGAGTTAAAATTGGCTGAATAAATCTATTCTTTAATAATTTTAAAAGTCGAAGCTTTAGTTTTAGACTTAACATTTACAAAATAAACTCCTGAAGCAGTGCTATCAAATTCAATTTCAATATGTGCTTTTCTGGAGTTTATTTTTTTAATCACTTTCCCAGAAATATTATTGATTGTGATATCAATTTTTGATGCTGTAAAATTATCAACCTTAATTACTGAGTTAACAGGATTTGGGTACACCTTTATCTCATTGGGTTGAAATTCTTCCGTAGATAAAACAGAAAAATTAATACATACACTCATTTCAGTACAACTTCCATTGGTGGCTTCAACAGCATAATTCCCACTAGTTAATGGTGTAAAGGATTGATTTGTTTCACCAAAAATAGGTGTATTAGTATCACAATTATACCATTGGTATGTTCCTGTAGCTTGGTTAGATGTTAAAGATGTTGTTGTTTGCGTAATAGTATTATCTACACCAATTAAACTAGCTTTAGTTGCTGTATATGCCAAAACTAATTTGGTCAACTCCGTCATATACTGAAAATCGATATCCTCAACCCTATCGTTAGACGTATGATAATCTGGTGTTTGATCATTAGTTTCCCAAGATTCACCAACCAAAACCGCTGAATAGCCTTGATTCCAAAAACGAGAATGATCACTAGCTGTTGTTCCTGGATTAACAACTATTTCATGTAAATCGAAGGTATAAGTATTCAAAAGATTTATTAAATCATCTTTTATAGCAATTGAATTCGCAATATCTCTTACATCAATATCAAACTGATTATCGCCAGGTGCTCCAGGTGCATCACTATCATAACCAATCATATCCATATTAATCACACCCAGAATATTATCTCGTGTATTGCCATTGGTTTCGTCAGCAGCTTGCTGTGCATAATAGTTAGCACCTCTTAATCCTATTTCCTCTTCGTCCCAAAGCGCATAAACAATTGTATTATCAATACACTGTGTAGAAAGCAATCTTGCTATTTCTAAAATCGCAGCAACTCCAGTGGCATTATCATCTGCACAGTATGTGGTTACAGAATCGTAATGCGCACAAATTATGTAGATATCATCAGGATTTGTTTGTCCTAATTGCGTTGCAATAACATTCTTCCCAACCGAATTAAAGTTCTGAAATTCAACATTTAGGTTAGGCATTGCTTCTAAACGTTCCTTTATATAACCTGCTGCTAAATCATTATTACTTTGTACTCTAGTCGTTATGGTCTGTGTACTTCCGTTTATGCTCGTTGCTTGTTCACCTGATAACTCAGCAACTGTAGTTTGTAAGTTAGAATTGATGACTTGACTCATTAAATCTTCTACAGATTGCGCTTTAACAGTAAGCGTAGCTAATACTATAAAGCCTAATAGTAATAAGGACTTTTTCATTAATAAAACTGCATTAAAAAGTATAGTCAAAGATAGTGAAATGTAAAAAATTGATAATCAAATGTTTTGAAATTAAAATTTTTATTCTACATTTGTAGAGTTAATTCTAACTTTGTAGAACAATGGAACTCTCTAAAACCGAAGAACAACTCATGCAATACTTGTGGAAGCTAGAAAAAGCATTTATGAAGGATATCTTAGAAGTCTATCCTGAGCCAAAACCAGCAACAACAACCGTTGCCACGTTATTAAAGCGCATGATTGGAAAAGGTTTTGTAGATTATAAAACCTATGGTAAATCTAGAGAATATTACCCACTCGTAAAAAAAGAAGACTACTTCTCTAAGCATGTAAATGGGTTAATTAAAACCTTTTTTAACGATAGTGCGTCTCAGTTTGCATCATTCTTCACACGAAAAACTGATTTAACAAAAACAGAGTTAGAAGAATTAAAAGCAATCATAGACAAGGAAATTAAAAGTAAGTAATTATGGAACTATTTCTGTTAAAATTTTCGGCTTGTCTTTTGGTGCTTTGGCTAACCTATGTGCTATTCTTAGAAAAGCAACAAATGCATCACTTCAAAAGATTTTATCTGTTGGGTTCGTTTGCCATGGCTTTAATAATTCCGCAGCTTACCATTGTTGCATATATAGAACCTATTGTTCAAAATTTTGAAATTTCAACTGCATTTATTCCCATAGAAGCAGAATTTACACCTCAACCCATTGAGACCTCACCTGTACTTACTTTAGAAACTATTCTTTGGTCTATCTACATACTTGGAGCAACGCTATTTGCAATTCGTTTTGCGGTTAACCTTTTTAGACTATACAGACAAATTGCAACTAACGATAAACAACGCAACCGTAATTTTATCTACGTATTACTAAAAGCGTATCGCATACCACATTCCTTCTTTAAATACATTTTTGTTAACCAACACCAATTTGAAATTAACCAAATACCCGAAGAAGTTAGGCTACACGAAGAAACGCATGCCAAGCAATGGCACAGTTTAGATATTTTGTTGCTAGAACTGTTACAAATTGTCTTTTGGTTTCATCCATTGGTGTACATTTTAAAACATCATGTAAAACTAAATCACGAGTTTTTAGCAGATGACGCTGTATTGCAACAAGGTGTTACCACTAAAAGCTATCAGCATATATTATTACAATTTTCATCAAACACTCACAATCATCAATTAGCGAGTGCCATCAATTATTCATCATTCAAAAAACGATTTACAGTTATGAAAACACAAACCTCCAAAACCCGAATTTGGTTAAGTACCTTATTGGTCTTACCTGTTTTAGCTATTCTTTTTTACAGCTTTGCAGAACGAGAATATGTTGAGAAAGAACAAACAAATCCTGTTGATGCTATTACAGAAGAGCTAAAGGAAGCTAATAAACTAAAAATGACTTATGTTACTGGTGCTACAGATGCCATGATGCAAGAATATAGTGCTTGGATGGAAGCTTTTGAAAGAACAAATTTCATTAATAACACTACATATCAAAGAATTGTTGCTATCTATGATATTATGAACGACACACAACGAAACAGTGTCAAAAAGTATCCTGAAGTCCCTACAATTAACCTGTCTAAAGTCGAACCAAAATCACCTTCAAAAATACAGTTTGAATCTTGGAAAGATGAAACCGTATTTGCACTATGGCTTGACGGCAAACACATTGAAAATTCTATTTTAAACGATTATTCTCATAAAGATATCGTCTATTACACTGGCAGTAAAGTTTTAAATAATGCTATGAGTAAAACGCATCCGCAACCATATCAATTTAATCTCTATACAAAAACAGGATTCAAATCAACTTATCAAGATTCGCAAATAAAACGTTACGAGAAAATCTCGAAGGTATATTCTAATGCAATTACAGAATATTTAAAAGGCCCTCAAACCGATAATTCTGAGTTATTTATTTTAAAAGCACAGGCAGACAAAATCTATAATTCGTTCACTAAAGAAGAATTAAAAGAACATAATATTCTACCTTGTCCACCTGTTCCTGCTAAAAAAAGTGATTGGCAAAAAGTTGAAGACATTTTAGATCAACAAAAAGCAACTGAAGAGGAAATTTCTGAATACAATACTTGGGCAAAAAATATAAACGCAAAAAGTAAAAAGCTCTCAAATGGTACAACATGGTATCCACCTGTTGATGAAAAAGAGCTCAATAAATTCACAGGCATCTACAAAAAAATGTCATCACAGCAGAAAAATAAAGCCGTTGAATTTCCTTTTCCATCGCTTGATGTAAAAGCTAGTCAACAAAAAGCCACAAAAGAGCAAATTGCAGAATACAACACTTGGGCTAAAAAAATGAATTCAGCCATAAAGAAAGCTGAAGCCACTAACAATAAAAGTTCTTATCCAATAATTAAGAAAAAGGAATACGATAAATACTATAAGATTTACAGAAACTTAATGTCTGAAGCGCAACGCGAAAATGCCGAGCCATGGCCAAACATTCCACCTCCACCACCTCCTGCACCACCAGCACCTGAAACACCCAAGAAAACATCTAAGGGTGGACCAAATGCTAATGGAGTGTCACAAACTAACAAAATTGAACCTATTGAAATTTTTATTGATAGTGAAAATAACATTCTATTTAATGGAAAGAAAGTTGAAGTAACTAACATTAACAATGAAGTAAAAAAGCTCAACAAACATTTATCTACTGACGAGCATAGAAAATATGTTATGGCTTCTATTGCTATTGAAAAGAATAAAAGTGCAGATTTAGCAAAGTCTATTCAATCTAAACTTAAAGAGGTAAATGTTTGGTCTACATGTATATCTTATAATGAAAGTATTGCTAAATCTAACCTACCAAAAAGATTATTAAATTTATACGCTGGGTTAAACGTTGAAGAAGCAAAAGCTAAGGAAAAGAAAATTTTCAGTAATTCTGGAGACACTGAAAAAAAGATAGATAGCATCAATAATTCTAACAGTCCATGGAAAGTTAGAGTGTCAACCGCTTCTTACGAATTTATAGATGATAATGGGAATAGCACTGGTAAAGTATACTTAGACCAAACTGAAGATACACCATTTGAATCTACTCTAGATTTCGTTATAAGAATGGCTAAAGAAGGTGCAAAATTCTTTAATGAAGGACAACCTATAAGCTCTGACGAAGCTATAGCATTAATTAAAAAGAACAATCAACTAAACGTTAATGCCAGAGAAAAATCTAAAGATGGAAAATCTTTGGTATACATTACTAAAAAACCAATCGAAATTAAAACTGACGAATAAACAACAAACGAAATAGTTACCGTATTAAGAAAAAGCTTCGAGTATCGAGGCTTTTTTCGTCTTAAAAATGTAACAAAACCACAGTTTTAGCGTTCTAATAGCCTGTAAGACTTGTATTAAACTTGTCTTATCATCAATCAATCAAAACAAACAAGTTATGTTAAAACAATTCTTTATCCTATGTTCGGGAGCAGACACCAATATTCTCGATAACTGCTCTAATGGCGAGCAAAATAAATATGCTGGTATTGGAGCTACTGTATTTTTCACCGCATTAATGGCAACTATTGCTGCAAGTTATGCGTTGTACACAGTTTTTGATAACCTCTATACTTCCATTGGTTTTGGGCTGGTTTGGGGACTTTTAATCTTTAATCTAGATCGATACATTGTTTCAACTATTAAAAAAAGAAATAATATTTTAGACGAATTACTACAAGCCACACCACGAATTTTTCTGGCTGTGATAATTGCTGTGGTGATTTCTAAACCTTTGGAACTTAAGATTTTTGAAAAGGAAATCAATCAGGTGTTATTAGAACAAAAGAATGATTTAACACTT
>CEVA01067803.1_pt1 | contig 15770 bp, 11 predicted proteins | sample 361521 | NCBI WGS metagenome assembly CEVA01 (sample SAMEA2622823, study PRJEB7988) | marine metagenome | isolation source: saline water (ENVO:00002010), including
TTAGTGCACCTGTATCCACTGTTAAGGCGGAGCCTGTTGAATCTTCACTCACCCCTGATGTCTTGGAAAAGTTAATACAACTTGAAGACTTCCTTAATGATATCCCCGGCAATAACTTTAATAGAGATCAGTTTATTGCCAATGCAATTATCAATGCAATAAATAGTGCCCTTGCAATACAGGGTGTTACACTCGTAACTAAAGACTAACATTTATTTAGGAGGAATATATGTCAGACAATTTATTTAATCCAACAGGTGAACCAGAACCACAGATATTAACTGGTGCTATGCTTGTTGAGTTAAACCTGAAACAGTTCGGGTTGACTCGCAAGCTAGGCTGGGAAGCGGCACGAGCTATATCGAATGACAGTGGTAACAAGGAGTCATTCACTGGTGGTCAGTCACCTACAACTAAGGCATCCAAGTGGATTATACCGAAGCATCTGTATGATCCCATTCAAAAGTACCAGAGCGAAACACGTAGGATTCATAATGATTATACGTGTGGTATGCGATGGACTACTAACATGGATATCATGTCCACTAGGATGTACTCAGGTGGTGGGCATGGTATGAAACCCTATGCTGAGTTCATTGAGGAAAGAAAGTTTGGACTTGAATCCTTGAAGCATGACTTTGCTTACAACATCTATCCTCAGGCAGTTATCACTGCAAAGAATGATCTCGGTGGGTTGTATCAGGAAGAAGATTACCCATCACATGATGAGGTCTATCACACTATCAGTATGCAGGTTAATGTAACTCCGATTGCAAAGGGATCAGACTTCAGGTGTTCACTTGATCCTAAGGTGCAGGAAGAGATGGCACATGAGCATGACAAAAGACTTCTCGAAGTACAGAAGGACAGCGTTATGAAATTAATAGCCGGACTATCGGAGAAGGTACAGCATATACATGACAGTATAGAGAACGACAGGGTCTTGCATGATAAGACTCTGTCTGACCTGTATAAGCATGCTATTAACCTACCTGCTATTGACTTTACTTCTGATGACACACTATCTGACATAGCATCTCAGGTAGCAATGTCATTGATGGATCAAGGCAACCTCGATAAAGAAAGTCTTAAGGATAAGTCAGTGAGGGAGCGTACCAAGCAGGAAGCAGATGATCTGGCAAGGAAGCTGGATGCATATGCTGATGTTAAACAACAGGAGGCAACATGACTCCGAAACCTAAGGGGCAGTCTAAGTATGATGATCCTAACTCAGGGTATACAGAAATAGATAAGGAGTTTATGGAGAAACGTGCCAAGCAGAGGTATATAGAGGCACAAACCTACCTAGTACGCAAGATACCTGTACTAGGTATACCTCTCTTGGAGAAGCTTCCACCTAAGCAATCATACAAGGTGCAAGCGATGGCAACTGATGGTACTTGTATCATTTACAATCCAGAGTGGGTAGTACAACAACCACTCCTTGAACTTGTACATGTCATTGCACATGAGGTAGCACACGTAGCATTTAAACATATGACTAGACGTAAGAACAGGTGTCAGAAGTTATGGAATGTAGCAACTGACTATCAGGTTAACTCCTACCTCCACTTGATGGGGGTAGGGCAGATGCCTAAGAACTGTTTATATGACGAGAAGTATAACGGGATGCTCATGTCCTCGGATGCTATATATAATGACCTCGTTCAGAACTCTAAACCTGATCCTAATGGTGATGAACCAGACAAAGAACAGGAAGAGACTAGCCAAGGGGATGGCGATAGCGATAGCAGTGGCAATGACACTCCACAAAACAATAACTTTGAGGAGGAAATGGAAATTGCTGCAAGCTATGGATGGGTTGATGACTATGATGGCAGTGATCCAGATGCATTCGGTCAGGATGAGAATGGTGATAAGCCTGTCAACATTACACCTGCTGATCTGCAAGAACTTGAAGCAGAGATTGAAGAGGCTATTTCTCATGGTGAATTTGCACACAGTAAGATATCTGGTGATCAACCACCAGTATCTATCAATGAAATCATGGAGCCTGCCAATGTAGAAGTTATAGATTGGGAGGATGCACTGCAGGAATTCCTAACTGAGAAGGTAAAAACATTTAAGAACTGGAACAGACCACATAAGAGATGGTTGCAACAGGGATTCTGGTTGCCTTCTAAGGGAGCATATGGACTGAAGGATATCGTTATAATGAATGACGAGTCTGGGTCTATGTCTGAAGAGGAAAACCAAGCATGCCTTACTAACATAGATGAGTTGAATCAACAAGGTCTTGTCAGCTTTGACAGGGTTGTGCTTATGCACTTCACTACTAGGGTTTCACATATAGAATACTTTGAACCCGGTGATGACCTGATCTATAGACGACACTCATCAGGAGGTACATGCTTTGATACAGTATTCAAAAAGGCTAAGGAGTTAGAGGAAGATAGTCTGATAGATCCGTCTTGCTACATAGTAATGACTGATATGTATGACTGGTTCCCACCTGAGCCTGAGCACCCTGTTCTGTGGATGTCGGTAACAAGCCCACAAGAACTTTACTCTAATGAAATGATCCCAAGTTATGGGAAGATAACACACCTACAAATATAAGGTACATATGTCAATAATATTACACGATTTTAACACTGAAAAATGGGAGGATATAAGGAATCGCTACTCTCTTGGAGCTTTCATTGGAGGTAGCGAAGCCCCACCCATTAATGGTACATCATCTTATGGGGGAGGATACTCCCTCATGAGGAGAAAGCTAGGGCTTGAGGAGTTTCCAGACCTGTCCGAAAAGATTAACGTACAGCGTGGCAATACACTTGAGCCTATCCTTTTAGATGAAGCAAGCAAGATGTTAGGTGTTGGTATTAGTAAGCCTAACTATATGCTTCTCAATAAGGAACATCCATTCATGATAGCAAACTTTGATGGTGTTACTGAGGAAGCGGAGCCTTACATAATAGAAGTAAAGACTACGCAAAGTAAACCTAAGATTGACCTTGCTAAGAAGGGCATCGTTGCAGATGACTGGCTTACACAAGGCGATCATTACTTACACTTCACCCAGTTTAAGGGATGCCCTAATGAAGGACAGTATTTCAAGGGGATTATCTATGTGATAGCTTACCATATACATCACGAGCCTATCCTCATAGAGGTATCTCGTGAGGAAAGACTAGAGCATATGGAGAGATTGCTTATCAAAGAGAAAGCATTCATAGATATGTTCAATGATAAGATTATACCTGAGCCTACAGGATTAGAGGATGATACTAAATCAATTAAGAAACAGTATCCAACCTATGGCCCTGATGAAAGGGAAGCTACGCAGGAAGAAATTGAGATGCGTAATAGGTATAAGGAATTAAGTAAAACTGAAACAGATGCCAAGAAGGAGAAGGCTAAGATCAGCAACATCCTAAAGGATAGGATGGGGGTTGGTAATTACAGAAAAATACAAAGCGTATGTTTCATAAGTCATGGTGAGTCCTTTGATAAGAAGGCTCTGGTTGAGAAACTTAAGAAGCATGAACTGGATCATCTCGTAGATGAATCCAAATCACAATACACTAAATTTAGTATAATGTCATAGGAGGAACATGAGAAAAATTAAAACAACAAAGATTGGTAAGAAGGAATATGTAGAGGTAGACGAAAGGATACGTTTGTTCTGGGAGTTACATCCTAATTGGACAATCCTTACCGAGATGGTCTATAACTGTGAAGAACAAATGGTTTGTATCTTCAAGGCTAAGATTATAGATGAAAATGATGTGATCAAAGCTACTGGTCATGCCCGTGAATTCCAAGCAGATAAAAAATCTATGGTTAATAAGACCTCACATGTAGAGAACTGTGAAACTTCAGCTATTGGTAGAGCCTTAGGTATTAAGGGTATCATAACTGAGTATGGCATCGCATCTGCAGACGAGGTTAGGAATGCTATAGAACAAGAGAAGGCTATGGATAGGGAAGCTAAGGAAGCGGAGCAGGATAAGGTTATTAAAATTGTAACCGATGCCGCTAAGAAAAAGGTGGAAGATGAGAAGCCTGAAGTTAATGTAGCTAGTGACTATGCTTCCACTACCCTTACACAGGATGCTACCCCTGAGCAACTTGAATCCATCTTAGGCAAGAAGCCTAAGCAAAAAGAAATAGATGAACTTGAGAAGGAACTTAGCACCGACAATGCTGAGGAGGAACAGGAATACTTAGTTGATTTAAACAAAAGGGTATCCATGTTGAAGAACTCCAAGGATGCTAAGGCTCTTGCTGAAGAGGGTCGCAAGTGGAGCAAGAACTGGACATACAAGAAGGATGAATACCAGACATTGTATAAATGTATTGCTGAATCATTTGCAACTTACAAAAGATCTGAGGATCAAGCAAAGGCTGCCAACTCTAAAGGAGGTTCATGATTAAGATCAACAACAATATAGGTGTTGGTGATAAACTTACAGGGGATCTCCTCAGAGATCCTCTGGCATGTTCATTGCTAATGTATTTTATCTTCGACCATTCAAATGGAGATGAGCTAGGGTCTGTAATTTCTGTACAGGAGCTGTCAGATTATGTATTACAAACCCCTAAGGTTATAAAGAAAAGATTGGAACGACTTGAAGAAGCAGGTCATATCATATCCATAAAACAATTTCATAATGAGGATAGCGGTAAGAAGTTAGCTAAGTTATACATGCTTAACTTTGATAGTAAGTTATTCCTTAAACCTGCTAAGAAAGCTGATCCAATTAAAATAACAGAGGATCATGATACGTTGATTAAAAAGTTTACTGAAATTAATCAGCGGGTTCATGGTATGGAATTTAAACCTGAGTCATCAGTTGAAAAACAACGATGGGTTAAGGGTGCTCAAAAAGTTCTGACACTTAAACCCGGAGGCAAGGAATTTGATATAGGAACATATGAAAAAGTTGTTGAGTTCCTTGCACATCAACTCAAGGACTTTAACAACACAGGAGATAAGTTTAAAATGCGATGTAAAGACATGGGTAATCTTGTATACAAACATCCTAATGCAACAGACTGTAAATATATTAAGGCATGGGAGATGATGAGAACAAACTCAGGTCACCGCAGTAATCTAATTAACAACATGGAGGAGAAGAATGTCCCAGCAACAGTCAATGATACAGGAAATGGTCATCAATCTCATGGAAGCATATGGGAAAAGGCGTGACGATGGCGATAAATTCCTTATTGGCATATGGCAGAAGGCTCTGGATGGGTGTAGTGAGGACGATCTACGTATAGGATTTCAGAATCTTATCTCAACTAGGGTCAAGTCAGGTATGCCAGTACCTGCTGAGTTCTTTGAAGCATTGCATAAAGATCTATACGATGATGCATTGATGGCATGGAACCAGTTATTCCAAGTATTAAAATCACATCCGGGTAGACCTGTAAGTTTTTCAGATACAATTCTAGCCGAATCAGTCAGGAGACTAGGTGGATTAAACTTTCTAGGTAGTCTCAATGCCAGCGAGTTACACTTTCAAAAGAAAAGTTTCACAGATACTTACTGTGTACTAGCAAAGCAGAGTCAGGAGTTTGATATGCTTTGTCAGGGTACGTATGATGCTAAGCCTATAGAGATGGCTTCATTAGCTAGACGTAAAACTCTCAGGCAGGCTGAGGAGGAGCATGAGTAACTCAGCAGAAAAGTCTATCGTTGCTTTATGTATTAAGTATCCGGATATGATACCAGTAGTACGTACTTCTATAATGGGTAAGATGTTTACCAGTCAGAAGTATTCTGCAATTTATAAAGCATGTTTAAAACTAAAAGATAATAATAAACTTGTCGATTCAGTAACCTTATCCGACCATATTAAATCCAATAAAAAAGCCAGTGTAGTATTCGATGGTGAGGATGTATTATATAGCACCCTCTCAGAGATTACTGACACAGAAGTAAAGGCAACATCTTTTCAGGATTATACAGACATAATCGTTAACAATTATCGCAAACAATTTGCGGTAGATGAAACACGAAAGTCTGCTGATAAGATGAAGGATGGTGAGGATGTTACAACAGTTGTTGAGACACTCGGTGAGAACCTTCGTGAAACTGAACGACTAACATCCAAGCCCTTCAAGTCCTTCCTTGATATAGCACAGGAAGAAACAAACCAAATTGAAATCAGAGCGAATCGTGGCCCGGTAGGAATAGAAGAATTGTTCGTACCAATGGCCTTCGATTCCCTTGGTAAATTCATTAAAGGGTTTCGCTATGGCAGTCTGTCTCTGTTAGGGGCACGACCTGCTATGGGTAAGACTACATTTGCTGTAGCTCTAGCTGCTGATGCTGCCCGTAGAGGAATCAAAACTCTATTCATTTCTATTGAGATGGATCAGAGTGAGATTGCACAGAAGATGCTCAGTCACACAAGTGGCATCCACTTCAATAAGATTCTGGAGGGGTTCTCGTTGGAACAGTCTGATTGGGATGGCTTAACACAAGCGTTGAGCCAGCACAATGAAGGCTGGGGAGAAAACTTGGCAATAGATGACGAGTCTAGTACACCTTCTGAGGTACTGCGGTCTATCAATTGGGGCATTAACGAAGGTTATAGATATATAATTATAGATCACCTTCATGAGTTAGTGTTCGATGATAGGAGATCACACATCTCACTAACAGAGGCAATGGGAGATTATGTGAAGCGTCTGCGTAACATGGCTCAGCGAAATGCTCTTGCTGTATTAGCACTATGCCAACTCAACAGGGAGGTTGAGAAGCGTTCATCTAAGATACCACTCCCCTCAGACTTGGGGGAGAGTGGTGCTCTTGAACGTGTAGCACATAATGTAATCATGCTATATCGTGACGAAGTTTATAACAGAGCTTCAGAACATAAAGGAGAACTTGATGTTGTAGTTGCCAAGGCTAGAGGCGGACAAACAGGTATTGCTACTATGGATTTTGATGGTGGCAAGAACCTAGTACAGGATCAGGTATATGAACTTAAACCTAAAGGGGAATTATGAATAGTGATAGGAAAAATTTGCCTAACAGGAGGCGTGGCTTCACCCAGAAGGCTCGCATAGGGGGACACAAGATATACTTACATACAGGTGAGTATGGAGATGGTTCCCTTGGAGAGATCTTCTTGGATATGAATAAGGAAGGAGCTACATTGGGAGGCTTAATGAATTGTTTTGCAATAGCGGTTTCACTAGGCTTGCAGCATGGTGTGCCGCTAAGAAAATATGTTGATGCATTTACTTTCACAAAGTTTGAGCCGTCAGGTATGGTTCAGGGTAGTGATTGTATTAAGATGTCTACGTCACCACTGGATTATATATTCAGGGAGTTGGCAGTAAGGTACGATGACAGACAGGATCTGGCTCACGTACCACCTGCCCAGATCGTAGACAAAAAGACTGAGAAGTATATACCAGAGATAGATGGATTACCCCTGCCAATAGAGGGAGCATCTGTCCCTGAGAAGATTCCAGTTGAGGTAACACCAAAGACTACACCTTCCAAAGCAGAGGAGGCAAAGGTCAAAGGGTATGAGGGTGAGGCTTGCACCTCATGCAGTCAGTTCACTTTAGTTAGGAATGGATCTTGCTTAAAGTGTGTATCATGTGGAGAAACTAGTGGGTGTTCTTAAGCTAATACTATTATTGCTTATTGTATATTCATACATTTCATTCTATCCAGAATGGAATAGTTTTATTCTACAATTTTATAAATAATTTATTTTATTTATTTATTTATTTATTTATTATAAAATAATATTTATATTATTATAAAAATAATCCTACCTATATGAGGTTGTTCTATGGATGGAACATATAAACTCAGCAGTTTTCCTAAAAATCTTAGGAAATTAATGTTTGAAAAAGGCATGAGTTCTGCACATCTAGCAGAGGAGTTAGATGTGGTACGGATGAGTGTATATAATTGGAGGGCAGGCCGTGCCGACCCTTCTTTACGGAGACTCTTCGAGATCTCCTCGGTGCTTGACACCAACATAACTAATCTATTAAAGGAGTAATAAAATGCCCAGTTATAATAAAGTAATTATCGTAGGAAACATGGGAGCCGATCCCAGTATTAAGGAAAGTTCAACTTATGTAAGCGTAGCAACTAACGAGTCATGGAAGGATAAGGAAACTGACGAGTGGCAGGAGAGAGTATCTTGGCACAAGGTTATGGCTTATGGCTACACTGCAGAGAAACTTAACAAGCTGTCGAAAGGCACAAACATAATGGTTGAGGGTAGCCTTGACTATTTCACACCAAAGGAAGAAGGTGAAAATCCTGCGGCCTTTATTAAGGCACAGAAGATTACCAACATGTCCCAAAAGTCTAAAGATGATGGCGGGAAGGACGATATTCCATATTAATTAATGCAAGATAAGAAGTCTAACATAACGATACGGCTCCCTGAGAGTGCACTAGAAATATTCAGAGATCGAGCTGCCAAGTCAGGGGAGGCCGTATCTAAAGTCGTAGCAGATGCCTGTGTTTCAGTGATTGAAACACCAAAGCTCATGGAAGAGCAACAGGCTATGCCGATGGAACTGGCAGAGGGTGAGGCTCCTCCACCGGAGAAGACCTATCTGTCAGATCCCTTTGCATATAAACCATTTGTATTTGTTGACTCAGATACTGAGTGAGATTGACGGCAGGCAAGCGAAGCAGAATTCCCTGTGTCTTTGTTAAGGTTTCAATTACCTTCCTTAAACAGAGGCAACTCCACTAGACTGTTCCACAGGATCATATCCTACAGGGCTAGGACAGGGAGGATGACATAATACATTCAGAGTTCGTCTGTGAAGCATAGAAGGTGTGTGGATAAACCTAATGTTGCGGTTGCTTGCCGACAAACCCTACCCCTAATTGTACCATTTAAAAACCCTACCCAAAGTACCAATCACCCCAGAACATTGCGATACAGAGAGATCTGAGCATCCAAATCTAGCGAAGAGCAGGTGATTCTGCTATTCTGTCTGTGATTTGGTTCCTTAACAGGTATAATTGATCCATCCTCTCTCTTTTTTGTTCAGCCCCCATATATTTATCAAAGCGAATGATCCTTATACGTTTATTTATTTCATTAAGCATGCGTTGCTTCTTCTTAATGAAGTCCTTCCACTTTAATAAATCCTTTTTCTCCTCATATATTTCCTTATACCTATCCCAATCTTCCAATTTCTTTGACAGGTTCAAATCATTATGTGCTTGTTCTACATCTTTAAGCCTTTCATAAAATGCAGTACCTGCTTTAGTGTTACGGATAGGCGATGCCTGAAACATTTTTCTTAATACAGGATGATCCATAAACTTCTGAGCTGGTCGTTCAGGAAAATCCCTAGCCTTGGATACAATCATATTAGATAGCCCTATACCTAGCTCTCCTACCCAGCCAAAGTATCCATTAACTAAATGCTCTAACTGCATAGGCGAAATTTCTACACCTGCCCAATCGAATGCTTCCGACATAGTAATCATTGTCTCGGAAGTATACAGGTCACGCTTCTCCTTAGCAGACATATTCTTAAAGCGGTACGGCTCTATCGGTCTATCAAAGAAGAAGTTCTTATTCATTCCGACTTCTATTAAAGGTTTAACTACCTGTGGTATGGGTGTCATATCGAACTCCCTAAGAAGAACTGATTTAACAGCACTTACAAATAGCTCCCCATTAACAGGGTCTTTCTTCCTCGCCATGTCAAGTCCACGCCATGCTAGGTTAGCCACGATAGCAAACTCATGAGGCTTAGGCATTCTAAAAGCGGTATCAGTGCCGGGTATATTAATCCACCAGTACATATCCTTATCCCAATCCTGCCTTCTTTGCCACTCTTCGTTATCCTCATACATAAAATACTCAGCTATTGAAGCTGCAGTTATAGCACTAGACACAACCACAACAGGGATAGGATTATTTATTAATGCACGACCTGTCTTGTACTTACCTTGAAGCATAGCATTTGCAAACGGGGTTAGTGACGTTACTAAATTAACCCACTTAGCACCACCATGCAGGGTGAAGTCCATTAAATCTCTAGCTTCAAACGCAGCCTTTAGCTGCGAATCACCTTTATCTAAATGATGTCGGAAGATTGCGGCTCTGTTAGCATTCTCAAGCTTGTCACCAAATCTCTGGTATCTATCCCAGACACCTCTTGCCATAGCGGTATACTTCCTCACCGCATTCATATATCCATCATGTGCTTCAGGATTTGCACCTATAAAACCTGACCTCATTTCTTTAGTGAGAAGCTTCTTCGAGAAGTTAGGATCATCAGATCTTATATTACCAAACTGTATATAAGCACCTGATACCAGCATGTCTGCCTCACTCCTACCTAATTCTTTATAACCACCAACAGCATTCTTAAATACATTATATCCAACTTCACTTTGTGCTGCGGCATTCATTGTATCTCGAAGTACGTTCCTTACTTTGAATACTGGACTGGCTGTAGTAATTCTAGTGAATAAGTTCTTTGCATATAAAGCCCAACCCATACCTGCAAAATCATTACTTACATTCATTGACCCAAGTGAATCGAACAGCATGGGATCTGATATTTCATAATGAAAATCCTTCCCATCTTTAATAACTCTCAAGGAAGATTCTGAAGGATGCCTAACCCTTCTAGCTAAGAACTCTCCTGATATTGGATCTTTTATTTTCGATGCTTGTTCTAATGTTAGCACTGCAGAATCGTTCTTAAGCGATGCCGATATGATGTGCATGGCATTTCTTACAAGGTTATCTAGTGGATTATCCAGTGCTCTATGGGAACCCTTTAGCTGTTTAATACCTGTCTGCCCTGCTAGTGACTTATAATTACGTGTGCCTTTGGGCACATCTTTACCAATCCCCTCTTCAAAATGTCTGAAGAATGGTAGATACCAATCTGTATTCCAGTTGGATGCTGACTCAGCATTAAACAGGCCCATATCAATACCAAAATCAACAATCCCTTTGTTCCACTCAGCTAATTCCTTAGCCATTTTTGCATAGAGATGTTTCCTAGATACTGTTACACCTGTTGTTGCATCCCTAAGCTCACCTTTATCAAATCCATTTACCGGATCAATAGCGGCATCAATATGTTTTCTTTGTATGCCTAAGGTTTCTTCACCCATTTGCTTCTCAAGAAGGTCTGCTCTTTTGTATGCAACCCAAGCAACAAACCTGTCAATCTCAGATTTATAGTCATCCTTGTTGCCCATCTTACCACCCAATGGACGGAGAATTTCAAACAACCCCCTACCTTTTGGATCGAACTTGACTTCATTTATAGTTACACCATCTACCTTTTCCCTCTTTACAGTAATACCTCCATGCCTTAGCTTAACAGCCATCACCCCATCTTCTCTGTTCGAGAGCCTAGCCTTCATGTACTCTACATCACCAACCTTTGATTTAACAACTCTATAGGGATCTGTAACCTTATGTATTATCTGAGCACCTAATCTACCCCACCACCCTGACATAGTTTTTTCGTTAGGATTATAGGAGGGATACATTGCATCCATAGCTTCCAGTTGGTCAACACCTACGTCACCCATATTCCTAAACTTTTCGTGAGGCTCAAGGATTTTCAAGTGCCTTTCACCAAGTTTAGTTTGTCTCATTTCCCTCACGCTTTCTATATGAGAGATGTCTTCAAGTGGCATATCAGATACGCCAAAAAAATCTAGCTCTGATCCTAGTTTTTCTTCACCGGGTTTTGCTGGCCTATTTAAAGCTGCTTGTTCATCTCCTTCTGCATAAATAACTTGCTTAGGATAATTTCTCCATGCTCTATCTTTTCTTTTCCAAGCTTTTGCCATATCAAGAAGTCCAAGCTTAACCTCTGCAGGAGTAAGTGCAGTTTGTTTCCAGCCTAATGACTCCATGAATCTACCAAATACCTTCCTAAACCAAAAAGCAATCTTGTCTGTGAATGTAGGATCTTCAGCAAACTGCTTACTGGATTCTTCAGTAAAGTATTCACGCCCCTTATCTACATCCTCCCTACCTAGATACTCTGATATCCTAGCTACAATTTCTAATGAAGCCTCAGTCTCTGCATGTAATTCAAGATCCTCCCCAAACTTTTTATTATACTCAGAAAATTTAAAGTTACCGCTAGTTCCTTCATTATCAACCTTCATAAAATAAACTTCTGCAATAGCCCTAACCTCTTCATAAGTTTCTTGTGCCTTAGCTTTGGAGGTAGCTGAAGTTGTATTTACATTGCCAAACTTCCTAAGAAATTCCTGATGTGGTTCATATGGTATTTCTTCAAACATTTCCTCAAACCATCTATCTCCCCTTGCATCTTGATTACTTTTAAGCCAGTCTCCATACATAGGCTTACTTAGTTCTTCTGTGATGAAAGCCTTATATGGATGGGACTTCATCCTTTCATTTTTAAGAGCATCATAACCATGCTGCATAAAACTTTTAATACTGTTTTGATAGTGAGGCCCAAGCATTGATGCACCATAGCCCGGAGTATTCTCATAATATTCAGCAAACTCTTCAGTCATATTGTTCTTGACAAGCTGAACAAGCTCATCCTTTGCAGGCTTAGGAAGAAGCTCAACAACTCCATGACCTACTGATTCATGCCATAATGTTTTAGCTAGTATGATTTCACTAGTCATCATCCTCTGGTTAAGGTAGACACGCCTTGTTTGTGAATCAAACCATCCAGCTATTGGCAGAGTACCCATCATTCCATCTGATAATACACTTATTCTTGGAGCACCCGGATATCTATTGGTAAATTTTTCAATCATTTCTTTTATTCTAGGCATAGGTAGGGGTGCAGGCATAGCCTTATCAACTATGTCACCGGGTTCGGCTTGTCTATTAGGATCAGCTATCCTTAATTCTCCTTCTACTCTACGCCATCCTTGACCTATATTTCTTTGAACTTCTTTTACAGCCTCCCACCACTCGTCACTAAATAGAGTGTGATCTGCTGTAGCTTCTTTAATTTCATTGGAGATAATGATTCTATCAGATAGCAGGTGAGCCTGTAATTGGAATGGACTTGTTTGTTCAGCTTCTATTAACCTCCAAACTGGACTATCTTTTAGTTGCTGGTATCTATTCTTTACGGCCTCCCATTCTGCATCTAATTCAGCTTCAGTCATCATATCCGACTCACCAACTTGAGAAGGATATTTCCAAGATCCTGCTTCTTCAGATAATATTTCTTCTACTGTAGCATCGAATGCCTCTATTTCTTCTGGAGTTAAGTCTGCCCTTATAGAAGAATCAACAGGGGTTGGAAGTATAATGGGGATTGCTCGCCCATCACTTATTTGATCCTTTAATTTACTTTCATACTCTGCAATTTCCTCAGGTGTATATTTTTTCTCCTTATCTTTAGCAGCCTCAACTTCATTATAGTAATCAGTTGATGTGCCTACATCTGTGTCAGTAACAAAGTCATCATATACTGTGCCGTGATCTTCTGCATTCTTCTGGACTAAGGCAGTTAATGTTTCAATCTGTGCCTCACCATGTGCTGAACGATTGATATTCTCCTTAGTCATCTGCTGAACCAGCTCATCTTCATCCTGCTGTAGTCGTTCCCGATCAGGATTAAGACTCTTAACTGTTTCTACATAAGTACTTGCAGTTGCCTCATCTTTGAATTCAATATTAACTACTGTAGGCTCTTCCCCCTTACCACGCTCATACATGTATGATAGTTCAACTAAGTTACCTGTATTAAATGCCCACACTATAGGCGTTCCTGCAATATCTTCCTGCATAGTAATAGCATCAACTTCATCAGCCAGCTTATTAAGATTAACGTCTACATCTCTGTCAACTCTAGCAAGTATATCAGATGGCAGTGATGGAGAGTCTTTGGTGGTTTCTATCAGGTCAGTCCTGTCGAGTTTCCTACTAATAAACTTGTTGGCCTTCCTGTCTTTACCCAACATAACACCATGTTGATGCAAGGTGCGTTTAATAAAGTCTGGAACAACCTGTGGCTCTGGATCAAGGGCGGCTAATAAGGAGCTGCCACTCTCATATCTAGCAACAGAATCAGGCTCAGCAACATCGATGTCCATATTAAGTCTGTAGATTTTCCAGTCATCACCCTTAGCCAGACCCTTACTGACAATGAATGAATCATCACCACCTAAACTATCAATGAATGTTTCTATTTCGTTTTGCTTGGCATCGGAAAGGTATGGTGCAAAGATACGTTCAACTTCTGAAGTAACTATTTGCCATACATCAGGGGTCTTTGGTTCTTTGTAGGGTACTTTTTTGGTTGCTTTGACAGCACCTCTGGTGAGCTTTGATACTAGGTCTTCTGGATTGGTAGGTTCAGCTTCCTTTTTTGTTTCTTGTTTTTCCTCCCTTACTTCGGACTTTTTTTTTAAAGTTTTCTTGGGCTTCCTTGTAGCCTTTAGTTTCTCAGAAGCTTCCTTCTCTTTGGCAGAGTACTTATCCACCTTAGTACTAACAGTGCTACCACCCTTCTTGGCTAATGCAAAATTAACTTTTTCCCTTTGCTTTTGTGTCAACAGTGGGAAGTATCTATCCTTTAGGGACTGGCTATTATCAGGTGTTACTTCACCTTCCAACCAAGTTACTAATGCATTGCGTATAAGTTCCTTTAAATCAGTTGGAGCTTTTTTAACACCACCTAGATCCTTCTTTATTTGTTCAGAGAAAAATTCTGTAGTTTTACCTGTCGCATCCCAACGGGATACATCAGTATACTTAGGATCATCTTCTATTTTCGCATACCAATCTTCTCTGAATTTTTCAGGTAGGGAGTTCTTTACGGCATCCGCATCTAACACCCTTCCAGTTTTCTTAGCTTGGTTTACTCGCTCCTGTAGTATCTCTAATGCCTTGCCAATAGCACCAGTACCTTGCTCTAAGGCATCCCCTACTGTTGCCATCTCACCTTTTGGGGGTCTGACGGGGGCTTTTGTTTCTTTCTTAGGAGCAACCTTTGCCCTAATCTTTTCTAAAACATCCATTGGCTTATCAGTTTTTTCAACCTTAACACCAACACCTTTAGCTACTCTACTTACTACATCTTCGAGTTCACTTAATGGTACATCGCCTACGTCAACTGTCTGAATTAATGCCCTAGCTTCTTCGGCTGCATCTATCCTGTCCTTTATCTTTTCTTTGCCCTTCTTACCCCTTCTAGCGGCAAGCTTATCCTTCATATCCTGTTGCTTGGTACGCTTCTTTGCGGCATCATCTGCCAATCCTTTATCTGTTACCTGCTCAGGAGATTTAAGGTCTGCTGACTTCTTCCTATTGTCAACCATACCCTCTGTCAAGGCATCTGTATGTACCTGCTCCTCAACATCTGCCTGAGTTACTGGTCTGGTGCGAGGTGTTCTAGGTTTCTCAGTACCTTCAGCTACTCTCAGTGGCGTGTCAGCTTCCCTACCTTCAGTAATGAATCCGTTCCTGTATTTACCACCCTTTTCTTTAACACTATACGTATCAGCTAATCCTGACAGCAGGTGTTGGAGCATAGCTTCTGCTTCCCTAGTATGCTTACCATTCTTGCTTATAGCATGTCTTCTTACAGTACTATCTGGTCTATAATTACGTCTTTCTTCAGGTGTTAATTGATTGTAACGATGCGTTTCTATTAGTTCTTTTTTAACTGTTTGTCCTAGCTTACCTGCCCCCCTCTTTTCAGTAGAAAAGAAAATATTACCATCACGATCAACCCCATCGAACCTCCACTTCTGTACTTTCTTCGGGAAACTATTGGGATCATCATTACGGAAGCCCCTATTCTTAGAATAA
>CEVA01122108.1_pt1 | contig 15765 bp, 13 predicted proteins | sample 361521 | NCBI WGS metagenome assembly CEVA01 (sample SAMEA2622823, study PRJEB7988) | marine metagenome | isolation source: saline water (ENVO:00002010), including
ATTACCCCTACCCCCGCCGCAATTGTTTACCGACGCTGCATCAAAGACCTCACGTCCACGTCTGGAGGGATGGTATTTCCCAGCGAGGCTTCAGTGTCCATCGCCAGTCCCACGCTCCAGACGGGGGCCGTGCCACACAATCAGAATAGATTGTAACCCAGCGGCACAGTGCTGGGCTATTCAAAACCAAGCAGTTGCTTGGCATTGACTAACGCTCTGACAAATTCCCTCTTCCCTTTCTCGCTGCCATCCTCTGCCAGTTCAGACATACGGGTGATGAAATGCAAAGCCTTGCCGTACTTCCCATCGAGCTTCACCCTGTCCAGCACTGTCTCGACTGCGTTGCCGTCATACTTACACCCCTTGTTGTTGAGCCAACTGCGAAGCTCACCCTTCCTCTCCCCGTTGTCCAGCACCTTCAGCATTCCAACCAAAGCATTCAACTCGCTGTCCGCGAAGTCCTCTGGTGCTACGGAATCCAGCAGCGAAGGCTTGGCCAGCAGCATACCCACGGCAATCAACTGAAGTTCATACTGCGGTGTCACAAATGAGTTTGTGCTGCACCTCACAGGTGCCTCCAGTTGTTGCGAGCCAGACGACCGATGAGGTACGACGCCTTCTTGAATGTCAGGTCTTTGGTTCCAACATTATGTTTCTTCAACAGCTTGCACTGCTTATAGGTGGCAAGGCCACGACGAGACCTGTCGATGAGGGAGTCCAGTGCTTGGCTGGCCTGATGAAAAGACATCGACTCCACGACGTGCGGCTCGACCTTGAACTTCTCCAGTGCCTGACGCTGCTTGGTGGTTGGCTGCCTTCCCTTGTGCCAGCCCGGCTCCCGTGTGGAGACAACACCGATGGCACCGAAGACATCGACAGTACGAGTCTTCACCTTGGCGGTCGCCCGTATCCTTGCTCGCTTCTCCTTCTCGACCCGAACCTCCTCCGCTGCCTTGCGAAGTTCCTCGGCCACATCCACTTCGTCCCGCTCATCCTTAGACTTGGCGTTGCTCTTGGCCCTGTCGACAACGTCATCGTCGTAACTGCCACCCAGTATGTCAGCAGCAGACACAAGCGAGTGCCGAGAGTTCCCCACGAAATCTAATATCGTGACGTAGGGCTTATCACTATCTTTGATAGCCGCCTTCCTCTCGTCTGGTGTGTCGAACCTCCAGCCATCACCCTCAATAACATTGGGAAGGACTCTTGTGCCACGCCCTGCCATCTGTGCGTACAGGCTGCGGCTCCTTGTCATCCTTCCCATGGACAGGGTGCGAACGGCAGGTGAGTCGAACCCCTCGGTCAAGCATCCAACATTCACTGCAAACTGAAACGCCCCCTTGCTGAAGTTGTCCAGCATCCGGCGTCTGTCCTGCTTGTCGTGAGACAGGATGACTGCGTCGTGCTTGTCGTCCTTGTCAACCCGGCTGACCAGACAGTAAGAACTGGCTGGCTTGTACCGGTTGAATATCTCCGTCATCCGACTGGCCTGCTTCACCCCAGCCGAGAAGACAAGTGTCTGCCCATCAGACATCTGTATGGTGGGGGAGGTGAGCCGGTGGAGAATCCGTTCTCGCACCAACTCTCTCTCAAGGGCAGCGTCCACGAAGTCACCACCCCGGCAGGAGATGCTGTCGAAGTTTAGCTCCTCGACGGTGACATACTGCTGCCGGATGGGGCACAACCACCCATCACTGATGGCACTGGGTCCACCGTTGGGATCCAGTAGCGGGTAATCGAATAGCACCTCGTCGAATGTTTGACCGAGAGCCTTCTCGTCTGCCCGGTCAGGGGTGGCAGTCACCCCCAGCACACACAGGTCTGGGTGGTCGAAGTAATCCAGTATCTTCTGGTAAGTCTTGTTCGACCGGACGGCATGGTGGGCCTCATCTATGATGATAAGCCCCACCTTCTTCGGGTCAGGGAACGCACCCCTCAACCTGCGGTCCCGGTACAGCGTGTCCTTTGAGGCGAATGTTATGTTGGAAAGACTGAGCCTTGGTCGGCGGTACTCAGCCATCTCGATGTCGCCGTACTCTCCGGTGTTCTTCTTCCACCGTCGCCACGGTTGCCAGATCAACTCCTCTCTGTGAGCCAGAACAAGGACGTGTCCTTGTGGCCAGTTGTGTGCAATGGAAAGGAAGGTCTCTGTCTTCCCTGTTCCTGTTGGCATAACGATCAGGCCGCTTCGAACCCCATTCGAGAACCTCGACATCGAGTCCTGCTTGGCCTGCAACTGATAGTCCCGCAGTGTTGCAGCCACTCTACCCCTTTCTACACATCTCCATCCAAGTGTTGATTGCCTCTTGCATGTTGTGTCCAACTGTTGTGCGTGTACACGCCTGACATCTCACGAAGAACCAGAACTTTCCGGTGGTTGGGTCTTTCTTCAACTCCTCCAGTAGAGGATGGTCCCTGCACTCAGGGCAGTTTGGAATCCTTTCCACGATACGCCTCCCTTTTGTGGTCCTGCTCAACACCAGTTTACCACATCGGGTCACGCACCCTTGATCTCCTTCGGGAACCCGTCGTACCTGTTCTGGTGTACCCAGCCAAGCTCGTCACACTCAGCACATCCATTGCCACCACAGTAGGGGCAGACGGTGTGCGGTCGTGCAGCCTTCAGGTGCGATGCCACGTCGTTCAGGTAGATGTCCACCTCTGGGAGGTGGATCCTCTCCCCGCCCTCGCAGTCAGACAGGTTTGCAATCTCAGACTTGAGGTTGCCAACCTTGGTAACCAGTGACTGGAACACAGGTAACGAATCGAATGTTGGGTCCAAGGAAGCGGGGATGCCCACCCCGTCTGGCTTCGGAGTGTCTTTCTTTGTGGCTTCCCGGTGCGCCTTGGCAACATTCTTGTTCAGGGTGTCGGATAGCTTCTTGGCTGCGTCTGAGTCACCACTCTCTTCCGCTGCTTCAATGACATCCATAACCTTGGATGCCTTGCGTGCAGTCTTGACGTTCATACCAGCCGAAGCTGCCGCCCGTTCATCCGCCCGACCTTTGTCCCCCTCTGGGGCGGGGGTTCCAGACTTCTGCCTGATGGCAGCACGCTGCTTCTCGATGTCGAGGAGTCGCCGGTACTCACGAGTCTTCTGCTCGTTCGTCTTCTCTCGCTGCTTGTTTGCAAGCAGGAGAGCCTCCTCAATATCCAGAGGGTCGACAAGGTCTTCCCGGTAAAGAACAGGGACAGCCTTGTGTTGAAGAATACGGCTGGCCTGAACCCGGCGGTGACCACTGACGATGACATCGTCGGAGGTGGCTATGATTGGCTCAAGGATTCCGTTGCGGCACGAGTCAACAAAGTCGTCGTCGGCAACGTCACCATAGATTTCAATGTTTGTCGGGTGGTTCTTCAGTGAGTGCGGATCAACCTGAGTGATTTCCATTCGTGGTGCCGTCCTTGCTATTCAGTGTGTCAACAAGAGCGATACTCTTTCGCGCCCCGGCGGTCCCGCCAAGCTGCTCAAAAGCACGCAGAACTTTCTTCGCAGTCTCAATCCCTCCGCAAGTGCGGACGAATGTCGACGCCGCTTCAATCCTGTTCATGGCCCGAGTCGTCGTTTGGGCCTTTGTCTTGGTGGTCTGGCGGTTCCTCCTTCTGGTGATCCACGCCTTGCGCATCGCCTCGGAGTGTGCCTGTCGCCTGTCGTCGCTCCACTTACCCATCAGATTCAACCTTTATTCTGGTGAAAGTTTCTCGCTTCATCCAACACTCTGTTCAACGGAACCCCGTTGTTTATCTTTTCCTGCAACATCCGGACAGTCGTGCGTGCTGTTTCATAGTTGCCACGCGCCTCGTCAACGGTGATGGACACCCCTTCCCAGATCCAAGTGCATACCATCCCGGCGTCCTCTGGGTTGGTACACCCTGCACGCTGAAGCTGTGTGTTCAACTCCTTGACGTAATCCCTCTTCTTTGGAGACGACTCCTCCTCTGCCGCAGGCTCAGGCTCTGCCACAGGCTTAGACTCCTTGAAGTCGTCGGCCTCAATGTCGGAATAAACATACCCATGAAGACCGGCCAATGAAAGGATGACCCGATCTTTTCCTCTCTTTTCTGCCATGGCATACGGGTAGCTATTCTTATTGTTGTAAGGGGAGGCTTCTCCGAAGGACCACTCCTCCCTCACTGTGTCATCGGCGGGCATCGAGCCACGGACTAAGAGGACAACTGTCTTCTTTTCCGGATCACTGTGGATAATCTCAGGTTGGTGCCACTCGATGCCCGCCTTGATGGCGATGATCTGGCATGCCTTGTGAAGGATGACCCACTGTCCGTGGCAATCCCAGCATGCTGTTTCCAGATCAAGGTCATACTTCTTCAATGTTGCCTTGATAAGCTCTGTCGCCTGCTTCTTCTTCGCCATTATCTGATCCTTACACCTTGTGAACGAACCAGCGTGGCCCCCGGAACTTCCTCGCCCCGCTCAATAGCCAGCTTGATGTCAGCCTTGGACACCTTCCTTGGGACAGCCACCGTAAACTCCTCTGGGATGTTGTCAATGTCGAACACATCCACAGCCGGTGGGTTGTCAGCAATTGAGATGTTGAACAGCGAGGACTTTACACGCAACATTCCAGAAGAAAGCATGCACTCCTTGACGTATTCCTTCAGGGAGTCTGCGTTGCGTGCGAACGAGCGTGCGCGTTTGGTCAGCCGGTCGGCCTCACTGCGACACACATCTGCCTCGGCGTTGAGGGTCTTCAGTACCTTCACGCAAGAGATCAGCTTGTCTTCGAAGTTGCCCTCTGCCTTGCGTAGCCTTTCCTTGAGGTCGTCCGAGAAGTCCTCGTCTGGATTAGCTTCAGAAATCTCCCGGTATATCTCGTCGAACTCCTCAGCCAACTCGTACAGCTTCGGCATGGTCGCCCTCCTCAACGATCTCTTCTCTCAGGACGGGGATGGCGGGAGGGGCGTCGAACCCCAGACGCACACAGTTCTCTCGGATCTCCAGCACGGTGACCCAGATCCCGTCGCCTATACGAACTCGCTCCTCTTCACGCCTTGCAAGAACCAGCATCCATTCTCTCCTCTCACGCATGCGTTCTGTGTGGGACGCAACTATAGACGCATGCGTGAAAGGTGTCAAGCAGAAAAAGCTAGGCGTTCGGAAGTATTTTCCGAAGCTGCTGGATATCGTCGTTGGTGAGCAAACGGTCTCTACCCTTCCGGGTGCCCAGCTTATTCTCAAGGCACAGCCTTCTTATGTAGCTGTCCGTTACACCTAGGATGCCCGCCACTTCCTTGACCGTGTGGATCTGGTTCATTACTTCTGAAGACATTGGCACGCTTACGTTACTGGTGGTGGGGAAAAAAACCTGCCATTCCCGTGGAGAAATGGCAGGCTGGAAGCCGGTGGGGCGGCCTCTACTTCTTGACGGCTTTGCCCGTGTCGGCACTGCCTTCAACATTCTTCACCGCACCGGACGGGAAGTTCGGCTTCGGCTCAGCGATGGGAGTCTTGGTTCCGCCGGTCTTGGGATTCGGGTTAGGCATGGATCACCTCGTTTCATTCGAGTCCTTGAAGCTGGTACGAGCGGGACGCCCGAAGATACTCCAGCAGTTCCTGCAATTCCTTCTCTCGTTCCTGTCTCTTGGCCAGATCACCCAGCCGTGCTTTCGACCTCGCCCTTGCTGCCTTGGAAAGGCTGGCGTGCAAGTCTTGCAGTGCCAGCTTCTCCGCAGCTTCTTCTTCAGGCATGCCCGCGAAAGCTGCCTTGGGGTAGTATAGCTTCTGGAACTCTTCCACACCACCCAAACCTCGCATCGCCTGCTCAAGATTCTGGCGACGGACCATCTCACGCTGCCATCCCTCGATGTCGGTGGGCCTCATGCCGGTCGCTGTGCGAGTGAGGTAGCTCAGTAGCCTGCTTGTATCTCCCTCCAATGCGGGGGGAATATTAGACGTGGCCTGACGTAGCTCCGACACCCACCGGGCAAGGGGTGTGTTCATGAGGAGGTGTTCAGCGTCATCGAACCCGGCTGTCCTGTAGGTTTCGGCAAGTTTCTTCCGAACCTCTCGTCCAGTCAGTCCACCCGGACCACCAATCGGCTGGTCGCCTGTCGGAATGCCCCCAAGGTTTGCCAGTATCCCCGGAAGGATCGGGGTTAGGTCAGACAGTGGCCTGCCACCCACTCCCTGTGGCCCCTTCTGGAAGAATGTTTGTCCTGTAATCTCCTCAAGCGGGTACTTCAACAGGGGGTTGGCCCGAGACAGCAGTTCGCGACCCATCTCAGAAGGAGATGAGGAGAGCATTTGGATGGGGTCTTCGAACATGAACCCGAGGCTGGTCAGGTAGCGGTGCGTCTGACGCTCACCCGGACCCGCCTCCTCTGGGGCGAACGGTCCACCCAAGGGGATGCTTGCCGTCTCGGCCACATGCTCAGGAACGTAGCCCTCTACCCGATTAAGACGTGCCCCCCGGATAGCTTGGCCCAGCCTTCCGCCCGGCTGCTCGGCCAGCGTCTTGGCAACCCACTCCCCCTTTTTGCGGGTGAACTTGTAGAACGGGAAGATCCTCTGCATGACATCAGTTTCAAACCGGGTGAACGCCCTGTTTGAATAGTCAACCTGAACACCCTTTACAATTCTCGCCGCCTCAGCAGGATCAACACCTCTCCACAAGAGTTCAGCAAACGGAGACACTCGGTTCAATGTCTCCGTGAAGTCGGCTAGTTCCTGACCGGCAACAACCGGTGACCATGTGGACTCTGAGGTCGCTTCGCGGAACCCCGGAATAGCGTCCCGAATTTTTGCACCCAGCTTGCTGAGTGTGCCCCGTGGCCCACGAACTGGACCACCAGCACCGGGATACCTGCTGCGCTGGAAGTTCCTATCCGCCAATTCTTCAGGAGTCAGCTTCCTGAGAGGTGACGCCCCAGCCACATGTGTCGTCCCGAGGGGGTTGAACGCTGGCACTGTGCCATCGTCTCGGAAGAACCGAGACCTCCAGTTGCCCAGCTTCCTGCCAACTGCGTGAAGCAGCGTTGGCCCCTCGACACCGTACCACCGGCCACCGACAAGCGGAACATTCTCAAGAACATTGAACTTGCGAGACCCAAACAGACCTCTTGACGGGTCGAGCCGGTCGACAGCCCTTCCAGAATCAGCCTGACCAACCACATCACGCATGACGTGCATGTCTGGAGGCACGCCATGCCGCTCGACAATCTCCTCAAATACCCTCAACCCGTTCTCTGAGTTGATATCCATTCCCCGCCGCTTGAGTTCCGCCTTGACGACGGGGATTGTCTCAACACCAGTAGCCTTGCCACCCCGGATAATTCCAAGCACAAGCCCAGTGCTTCGCTTGCTCCACATCCCAGCTACTGCGTTCTCTATCTGTCCAGACACGAGGTTTCGAGACTGGTACATCGCATGAGGGCCAGTGACATTGGCCTTGAACATGTTCATGTACCCGTCCACGAAGTTCAGGACGGACTCCATGCCCTTGCCAGTGGTGTACGCATTCTTCACTCGGCCAAGCTCTTCGGCAAAACTCCCATCAACACGGAAGTTCTTGGCGAAGTAATCGACAATGTTCCTGCTACTCGCCTCCTGCCCTGCATCAGTCAGGGTTTGACGAATCTGCTTTGCCGTCGCCTCCCCCATGAACTCACGGACAAAGTTGTCTGCGTCGGCCTCACCCAGATCCACACCAATCTTCTTCAACGCCTTCTCTGCGGTGAGGAACTCACTCGACAACGGCAGGTCGGACTTGGCGTGACGCCCAACCATACCCATAGACACTTCTTTAGCACTGTTGGAGTCGATGCCCGCGAGAACCCTCTTCTTCATATCGACAATGGGCGCGTTACCGAACACTCCCTTCTTCACCTGCTCGTCTGTAATGTTCTCAACCCAGTGAGAGAAGGCGTCCGTCTGGTCTCTGACGGTTGCGAACACATCTTCTCCCTCGTCAGCCGCACGCCCCATTGCCTCGGCAGAGTTGTGAAAGAATCCTCGCTGAGACTTTCTTGGGATACCCGCAATGCCACCGCCGACAGCCGGTACTCTGGCTGGAAGCACACTCCCCACGTTCGTGGTGGTGATAGTTTGTCTTCCGGCCTCCGCTCCGGGCAGGCGAAATCTGGTGCGCGTCTTGGTGACAGGGGAGGCGTCCGTCGTCACCCCGTATTTTTTATAAATGAGATCCTTGAGTTGTCTCTGGTAATTCTGCAAGTTTGTTTTCGTCGTCATCCTTCCGGCACCGTAGAACGGATTGCTCGGTATGAAGCGACTGATGCCCGGAGCCTTTATCCTTCGGATCGCCTTGCGTAAAGCGTCCACTTCCGGGTCTCTCAGGATGGCTTGGATAGTTGCCTCGCCGCCACTGACACCCTTCAACTCAGCACGCCTGCCAAACACAGCACTTGGATCTTCTACATCAAGTATGGCACCACCGGTTTCTGCTGCCCGGCCACGCTGAAGTCCCGTACCATATCTGGGCCAGTACCCCTGCTCTCCGAATATTCCCACGTTTGGATCAACGGCAGTGGGAGACACCCTTGGACCGGCACCGGTATTCTGTGGAACCCGGTGAAGCAGCGGGGATTCGTCCAGCAGGTGGGCTTTAGCACCAAGCTGCTCAGCCCTCCGATGGATGGCATCGACTTCCGCCATCCCTAAATCACGAACATTGCGTATTTTTCTCAGGTCGGCAGGGTCCAACCTAGAGATATTACCCAAGATGTCAGCACCCTCTTCGCCAAGCTCTAGTATGTGACGCTGGACGCTGGGGTCTAGCACGGCCAAGGCGGATTGTTGCAGCCTAGGCAGGTTTTGCAGAAACGCCTTCCCCCTAGCTGTTGTCTCAGCCACATTGGCCATGTCCATTGCTCTGGTAGAGCCAATCTCCTGTGCCGCCCGAGTGAAAAACTCGTTGGCTCTTCTTTCCGCCTCCTCACCCGCATCTTGCAGGGCGGGTCCAGCCTCTCGCTGGAACAACTCTGTCCCAAACCCACCGGCTGAGGGAGAGAACTTCTCGGACAGGAACCTGACTGGGCCTGAGTAGGCGATGCCGTGGCCAAGCGCGTCCATAAGTGGAGACAACGCCGCCCCTCCGGGGAGCCTCGCCTCCATTCTTGGTAGGTGCCGGGGCTTCATGCTGGTGAACGGAACTTTCAAACCAGCACCAGAGAAAGGAACACCCATGTGGTAGGCACCAATGGGTTCGTTCATCATCTTCATGAAGTCATCAGACCCAACCTCAATCCCCCTCCCCTCGGCTGCACGGAACAGCCTTTCCGCAGCTTCTGCTGGTTCGTCAGCAAACGTGACCATGTCTTTCGGGGTAACCACATCCATGGACTGACGCTTTTTGAACAGCCCGCTGCTGCCATCAACGTCGTTGAGTCCTCTGGCTTGATCCCCCAGTTCGGTGAGGTATCTGTCTGTGTCAGAGAGGGTGTCTAAATGGTCTGCCCGTTTTCCGGCAGCCTCTGCCGCCTCAGCCAGCTTGGACAAGTGCTTTGATTTTCTGGCGGCTGTCTTAGTGACGCCCCGCAAACCCTTGCCAGCCAAGCCAGCACCCTTCATGATCTTGCTTAAGATTCCGGGTCCGACATACGTCAGCGGATCAAGTAGCACCTCGGCAGTGAACCCCGCAGCGAAGCCGGGGTCTTCGCCAGCACCCCACGCCTCCAACATTTCTTCGCCAGTTGTTCTTCTGTCGAAGTCGAATGTTCCCCTGAAGGGGTTGCGTCCAGAGAGGAGGTTCCTGACCCACGATCCGGGCGTGTCCAGTACACCACCGACCAGACCGAGGGCGTTGAGGGGAAGGTCGGCAGCATGCTCTAGAGTGGACCGCTCTGCGGCCTCCTCCTCTGGGGTCATCCCTATGAGGAGTGCCTCCTCCTCTTCCCGCCTGCGCCGCTCCTCTTCCTGCTTCCGCATCATGCGGAGCAGTGCGTTTAGCCGTGACATCAGGGACTCCTACTTAAAGTGAAAGTCCCAGTCTTCAGGGCTAGATGTTCTGTCGAACCAAGTGCCGGGCATAATTCCTGTGTCCTGCTCCTTGAACAACTCCTTCTTGTACACGTCCGACTTTGTCCCGAAGTGGCCATAGGCCATGATGATATGCGATCTAGTCATCCAGCCCGGAAGGCCATATTCTTCCCGGTTTTTCTGAATCCAGTCGGCGTATTGCTCTGCCCCGTTGTCTTGATACCGAGTTTTGAATGACCCGGTGTCAAAGACGTGCTTCAGTTGCAAGTAGGCTTGCTTGTCCCACTTCCCGGTTTCTGTGTCCGTGTCGGCGTTCTTCATGGCAGCGACACGCTTCCAGTGTTCTTTCTGCTCCGGACCTACGGTAGACACACCGGCATTGGGAGCAAGCGTGTCATCTTCTTCGACTGATGTCTGCCAGCGATCTGGGTATTGTTCTGTACTCTTGTAAGCATCGAACCGGCCCGTCGTTTTTGTCGCCACTACTGCGGGGTCATTCTTCTGTTCTTGTAGTTCTGTTTCCGTTTTTTGTGCATCTCTTTGTTCCAAATTTAGTCGCTGTTGTGCAATGTCGACTTGCCTGTTACTCGTTCGTTGTGCCGCATCTGCTCTTCGGCTGTCTATTCCTGCTTGCTTAGCTAATTGTCTGTTTCTTGCGGTGGTTGACCTGTAGGTAGCCGCTGCCCTCGGGTCTTGCCTGAGAAGGTTCTGGTACAGCACTGGGTCGAACCCGGAATCGCCCCCCTCGTCCCCTGTCAGGGATCCGCGAAGCCCGCCCCTGCCCTGATTGGCACGGAGGAATGCTCGCTGCTGCTGCTCTTGGCGACGGGCTTGGGTTAGGTGGGCACGGCTGCCCCTCGTGACTTTGCCCCCACCCTCTTGTGTGGTTTCATATAGTTCTGGTGGCTCAAGTCCAAGCCCCTGCGCTCTAGCCCTTGCGGCGAGGGCGTGGTCCTCTTTGAGGCTGGCGCGAGAACCGCGAGTCCTTTGCCGCTGGGCAATATCACCACGTTCGATGACAGCCCGGACTTCAGCCTCACTCATCCCCGTTTTGATTTTGTCGGCGTAGTACCCACGCCCGTCCATTGCTTCTTGAACCCGCTTGTCCATGTCTGGACGACTGATGTCACCGGTCCAGATTCCTTGGCCGGGATCACGACGCTCAAGGCGTCCCGGCATGCGGATCGGCCTGTCGCCCGGAACAATGCCGACCGGGTCAGCATCCGGGTCTGTCTGTGTCGGACGATCCCACGGGAGGTCATCAGGCGTGGCACCCAGAGGTGATCCGGGTCCAAACTTAGCATTCATGTTGGCACTGCCACCGTGTGCTGCGGTGGGGGAACGCAATTGCTGCTGGCGAGCCGCCTCGCTCTTGGCCATGATCTGCTCGGCATCACCCTGACCAAGCTGCCGGGACACATCCCTCTGCTCAGCCCGCCTGACCCTAGGGTCGTCAGGAGCCAGACCTGTTCTTTCTCCCTCAACAGCCAAGTCTGGTGCTGCGGTAGTGCTTTGCACATCCTCTGTTGGCTTCGGCTCCGGATCGTAGCCTTCCCCGCCTCGCATCGCCGGATCAGCAATAGCCATAAGCCTGCGGTGTAGCTGCTCAGATTCCTCCATGATCCGCATGGCTTCTGCGGTATCGCCATTCTGTAGAGCTTCACGGCGACGCTCAAGATTCTTCTCTAGAAGACGCTTGAGAAGTTCCGGGTCGTCGGCCATCTGCCCGCTAGGTGCGAGTGCCATCAGTATCTCCTACGTCAGGTACGGTGCGAGGGCACCAATGGTTTGGGCATTAGCTTGACGCTGGCCAAGGTTGTGCTGCAACAGGTTCTGCAACAATTCGTTGATTCCGCCGGTTGCTCCAGAGATAGCACTGTGCTGGGCCAACGGACCAAGGTAGTTGGCGGTGGTTCCGCCACCAACACCACCCTCGGGTCCAGTCTGGCTGGCTGTTGCACCCAACATTGCAGCATCCCTGTTGGCCATGGTGTTGCCAACAATGTCGTTCACACCACGGCGAAGGACACCCTCGAATGACGGGGTGTTGTCGGCAATGTTTGGGCCAACCTCTCGGGGCATCCCGCCACCCCAGCCACCGCCCATGCCGCCGCCAAGGAGCCGCTCGATAAGGGGCATGAACATCTCTGCTCTTTCCCTCTTGTATTCGAACGGAAGTCTGGCCCGCTCAGTCTCTCCAGACTCACGGAGAGTAAGCTGTGCCATGTCAGCTTCATGCTGCTTCTGCTGCAACACTCTCTGCTCGCCTGCCTGAAACTCCAGACGGGCCATCTGCTGCTCAATGTTATATCGCTCTAACTCGTTGCGGGCACCAGCCAGTTCCTTCTCAAGGGCCATCTTCTCCCTTGAAAGGCTGGCCTCAAGCTCTGCCCGCTCCAGTGCGGCGGCAATGTTCGCCTCGTTGATCCTTTCGTCGGACCCAAACTTCAGCTTTGAGACCTCGTAATCCATCTGGGTTTTGAACAAGTCGGCCATCACCGGATCCATCTGCCTCTTGATCCGGAAATCATCGAACATTACGTCGATCATTTCGTTGCCGTAGAACTCAGCCCCGCCGGGGGTTCTGATCTTGCCCCTCCCGCCGCCACCGCCGGGCATGCCCGGCATGCCGGGGAAGCCACCGCCACCGCCACGCCGGGACGATTGGTCAAAACGATTTTGCATAGCACCGGGAAACGAAGGTCTGCCTTTATACGACAAGCTGCCGTACATCAGGTCCATCGGCATCTCGTAGGTGCCGGTCGTGGACTCTCTCCACAGTGCCCGGTTGTGCTGTGGCATTCCAATCATTGACTGGAACTGCCTTCGGGGAGGTTTGCCAATGCCTGATCCAGCCCCATGCTCAGCACCGGCTGGCCTGCCTTGGAACAGTTGCCGCGCGATCTCATGACGGTTGGGGTCTCCGTAGATAACGTCACGGTAACCGCCCAAGCCACCTGTTCGCTCAACACCCATTACTATCTCCTAACACCGTAGCTGAATTGTGATTGCGGCTTCCTGCCACTTGCAAACATGTTTCTTCCGCCGCCAGTGCCACCCCCGCCCAGAGACTGGGCCAGACCGCCCGTCTTAGCACCAGAACTGCTGACCACTCCGGGCGTTAGCCACTGTGGTGCAGCCGCTTTCTGTTGCTGGGGACGCATCGGTGCTTGGGGAGGAGCCGGTTGTCCCGGCAATTGTATCACAGTTGGTGGCATAGGTTGAGGCTGGAATCCACCGCCACCGATTGGAATGTTGATTATCGGGTTGAATATTGGGTTGAACTCGTTGATTGGGTTGAACTCGTTGATCGGGTTCACACCAATAATCGGGTTGATGCCAGTGACAATGTCCCCGGCACCTCCACCCGGCGCACCCGGCGCACCCGGCGCACCCGGCGGGCCTTGCGCACCCGGCGGGCCAATTGGTCCCGGCTGGCCAATTGGCCCCGGCTGAGGCTGAGGCTGAGGCTGAGGAAAATCATCAGGCCAAGGTTGAGGCTTAGGCAAATCATCAGGCCAAGGTTGAGGGAAATGGTCATTCCCCGGCCAGCCGCCACCTCCCCACGGGTCGTCGGGTGGCGCGCCGATGCCGGGGTCCGGCCTGATCACACCCGGAAATCCGGGGTCGCGGACATTTGGTTCGTCAACAAAGTGAGGATCGTCTGGTGCCTGAGCATCTGGATCCCACGGACCCGGAAATCCGGGGTCTATGTCGTCAGGGAAATCCGGGTTTTGTCCGGGGTCAGGCTTCGGTGGCTTCATCGCCGGATGGTCTGGTGGTATCCACGGACCCGGACTAACTCCGGGCTGGTCACCGAACCCCCAGTCGTCGCCACTGCCAGCATTAGGAACGTCAAAGTGGGGGTCGTCCGGAATCTGATCTATCGGCCCTCCCCATTGTTGAGAGGGCAGCGTCCCCCTTCTCCAATCTCTATCTTCCTGCTGCTGACCACCGCCCTGCTGCTGTTGTTGCTGGTCTTGAAACCAGCCCGGCACACTAATCTCACCGCTTCTGCCGACAACATTGCCCCTGTCGTCTACGATCCAGTCGCCTTTCCATCTCCACCCACCGGGGAGCTTGTCGCCAGCCGAGTATTTTGCGTTGGGGTTCCCTGCTGGTGCCGGTCTTTGCTGCTGCTGCTGCTGTCTTCTCCGGTCACGCCTCTGGTACACGGCAGCCTTTCTTTGCTTCGCGGCTTCGTGCCACTGTGCCCTTGGATCTACGGGTGGCTGGGGAGGTAATGTATGTGCCATTATCTAGCTCCTACTGCGCCCGGAGGTCTAAAGCTGGGAACGGGTTCCCACGGAATCGGAGGAAGTCCATGTTTCTCTCTCTGCCTGTTCTCTTCTTCCCTTCTCTTTTTTGCCTGCTCTGTCAGTGCCTTTGATGCCTCGTCTATCGCTCTTTGATTTGCTTCGTCGCGATCTCGTATCCGTTTGCGCTTCGCCCTTTTCTTTTCCATTGCTCTCTTTTCGGAACCCATGTTGTAATCAGGGTGTCCCTCGGCTGAGAAAAGACCCATGTGGATTAGACCCAACGCCCTCTGGTACAGGTTTCTAGATTGCCTTGCATACGCCGCAGTGTCTGAGTCACCACCTATACGAGCGACGTATTCTCGCTTTTCTTCCTCGTATATCCTTCGCGCGAGCTTTTCTTCTCCCCAAAGCACAAGCCCCCCACGTCGACCACGACCGTCACCGGGGTCTTTGCCAAGGATTGTATTCTTGGCGTGGGTGACAGATTTATTGGCTCCCCATGAGTAATGCTCCTTCCACCAAGTGGCCCACCCCTGCGTGGTGTTTGGCTGCCGGTAGTTGGTGCTGTTGAGCGGGTTGCTCATCTTGGGGTCTTTGGCCCACGGCGGTCGATTCTTCCCCTTTCCAGCTTGCCTAGGTTTAACGTCGGGCGTATCGCGCCAGTCTGGTGCTGGACCCGGACCACCCCAGATGGGGTCTGGTGCGCCACCGGGCGCGCCACCACCCGGAAGCCTGCCGCCTTGGCCGGGAAGGGGGACGCCGCCGCCGCGCTGCTGGTTGCCAACCCAGTAGAACCCCTCCCCTTGTGGCCCCTGCCTGAACTCGTAACCGGGGATCTGTCCTCCGGGCCGGGACGAGATGAAATACTTTCCGTCCGGCGGATCGTCAGACGGAATGCCGCCGGGGTCTATAGGCTGCTGGCCGCTGGTGCCTGCTGCTGCTGGCCACCAAACGGGTTTGCCGCCCGGATGCCATACCCGGTCGCGGCGGCCGGGAGCAGAAGGCCCCCACCAACCATCTTGGCCACCGCCGGGGTCTATAGGCTGCTGGCCGCGATCGACTCGGGCGTCCTCTTCCATCTTCCTCTGGATCCAGCCTATTATGGAACCCTGACCCCACCCGTAGTTTCCGGGCAACTTAACTTGCGGACCCCTATCTTGCAGTCGTGGCGGTTGGCCCCAATGTTCTGGGAATTTATCCCAGCCACCCGGCGGCGGCGGCGGAATCACCCCGCCTACCGGCGGGCGGCCCACCTGCTGGCCATCGTCAGACGGAATGCCGCCGGGGTCTATAGGCTGCTGGCCGCCGCCCTGTCTAAAGGGCCGCCAACCTTCGCTTCCCACCGGGGGGCCATATCCGGAAGTGACCTGTTTACGCTCACCCGTAATATCATTTATCCAATCGACCATCACCATCAGCTTGGGCTGGCCGGGGCTTAGATCGACCCAGTCGGGAGCGTAGCTTGGTCCACCACCGGGCCGTCCCGGTGGCTTGACGGGTGGACGCTGTCCCGGTGGCTTGACGGGCGGACGCTGCCCCGGTGGCTTGACGGGC
>CEVA01242370.1_pt1 | contig 15742 bp, 15 predicted proteins | sample 361521 | NCBI WGS metagenome assembly CEVA01 (sample SAMEA2622823, study PRJEB7988) | marine metagenome | isolation source: saline water (ENVO:00002010), including
TAGAGTATGGGGAAAGTGTTAGTTATTATACTATTATGAAAAATGCAGAAGTGTTTAATCCGTATATAAAAAATATTTCTACTAAAAAGGAAGATGCTTGGACAGATATAGATAAAGAAGTAAGTAGGATTATATTGGAACTTAATAAGATTGATCAAGATAAATTTGCACGAATTTTAAAAATTATTCCTCCAGAAAATATATCATCAGAAGAGAGTTGGCTATCAGTATGGGAATTCATGGATGGGAGGAAAATTGGTATAAAACAGGAAAAGATTTTAAATAGTTTATCTTCTTTATTAAATGCAAAATTTTATAATAATGAAATTTCATTAGATGCTGCATTGCAAAATTATAATAATGCTTTAGACCCATATATTGAAATTATAGATAAGAAACATTTACAAATAGAAACATGGTATAATAAAGAAAACTTATTTATTAAAAGTATTTCATTATATATAGGTGCATTTTTTCTTTTAGTAATATCATGGATGATTAAGCCTGTTTTATTACGAAGGATTGCATTTACCACTTTGCTTTTAGGATTAGGATTCCATCTGTATGGGATTATTTTACGTATTATTATTATGCAGAGACCGCCTATTTCAACTCTATATGAGAGTGTTATTTTTGTAAATCTTATAGGTATAATTTGTGCTTGTTTTTTAGAGTGGAACAGAAAAGATGGTATGGGAATTTTTATTGGGGCAATATGTGGAACGATACTTCATTTTGTTGGATTTGGATATGCAAATGATGGAGATACTTTAGGAATGTTAGTAGCAGTACTTAATTCTAACTTTTGGTTGGCAACACATGTTACAACCATCACAACAGGTTATGGGACATCGCTATTTGCAGGTCTAATTGGACATGTATATTTAATACAAATAATTAGAGACCCATCTAATACAAAATATTTAAAAACAATTAATGCAAATATGTACGGTGCAACGATTTTTGCTCTTTTCTTTACTTTATTTGGGACAATACTAGGTGGAATCTGGGCGGATCAATCATGGGGAAGATTTTGGGGATGGGATCCCAAAGAAAATGGAGCATTACTTATTGTCATGTGGCAAATCATGATGCTTCATATGCGCATTACTGGATATGTAAAATCAACAGGATTTGCATTAGGTATGATTTTAAATAATATAGTTGTCATCTTAGCATGGTTTGGGGTAAATCTACTTGGTGTTGGATTGCATAGTTATGGATTCGCAACAGGAATTGCAAGGAATATTGCAATCTTTATATGTCTAGAATTATTTATTGGTTGTGGGTTGTATTATTGGGCAATATCAAAGAAAAATAGTATAACATTAAAAAATCTTAGATAGGTATCATATTATTTAAGTCCAAGTTCTTTGAGTCTTTCCTCTAAAAAACTTTTTGCAGTGTATTTGTTAGAAAGTTTTACCTCATCTCTTGGATGGAGAAATAATGGCATAGTATAGCGGGATTGTTTTTTTGCATCACCTGTTGGATTTATTACGCGGTGGCTGGTGGAGGGGAAATAGCCGGTGGAGCATTCTGAAAGCATATCACCAATATTTATTACAAGCCATCCTGGGTCACATTCCACATCTATCCACATATTTTCTTTATTTAACACTTGTAATCCAGACTGTGTGCCTGCAACTAGTAATGTAATTAGATTAATATCTTCATGTGCAGCAGCACGAATAGCACCTTTTTCATTATCTTCATTTAAAGGAGGATAGTGAATAATGCGTAATAAATTTGTTTTACTATTATGTATCATTTCAGATAGAGGCATAGAAAAATTAAGACGGATACTATCTGGAGTAAGATTGTCAATCCATGCTAACAATTCTTGTCCTAGTTTAACTAATTCATAATGTAGTTCTTTGGTTTTATTGCTAATATTTTTTGGATACATTCCCCATTCGTAATAATGGAAGAACTCTTTCAAATCTTTTTCTATATATCCTTTTGCGTTTTCCGATCTATAGGGGAAATATCCATCTTGGGTGTCATAGTTGAAAGTATAAGAATGTTTATAATCATTTTTAAAAAACTCCCCCCATTCCTTATAAATAGAAGATATTAGTTCTTTATTTATTGGGTGATTACGCAATACTGCAAAACCTGTATGATGTAAGGAATCAACAAATTGCTTATTAGCTGATTTATTTTTATAATTAATAGTTTGTACTACATGTGCCATAAATATATATTGATAATTATAATATGATTTAAATTATAACTAAATATGATTAATAAAATTAACATTTTTCTTCTAATATTTTCTATTACTGTATTATTTGGTCAATGACCAATGTGAGGGAACCCCTCTTTACCAGTTGGTAATTCAGATCAAGGTATAGGGTTAAGTGCTGGGGATATTATGGTATCTTCGGACATTTTTTATCAATTTATTGATTGGAGACATGATCAGATTGATGTAGCTGAAGCATATGATCATGAAGGCACATTATCTACGTTTATTATTGCACCTAAAATATCAATAGGTCTCTCTGATTGGTGGAATGTTACCTTTCAACAAATAGTGGGTAGTCGTCATATGGGTTGGTTAACAAATGAACTTTCAACACATCATAGAAATGAAGGTGCACATTCTGATTTTGATAATGCTTTGGGAGGGTATTTAGGTGACACCAAATTAATATTTAGATATTTATCATTAAATGCGGGTAGAGGAGTGGGATCTCGTTTGTTTTTTGGAATAGGATATTTATTCCCATCTAAAAACACATTGACAAAGAGTCCATTTTTAAAGAACAATGATGGTTTATATTTTGACCATAGGCATTTTAGTATGAGTCAGGGTGTGCAAAAAGTTATATTGGAAATGCAATATTATTATAAGAGAAGTAAAAACCCTGTATTTATTGGTGGAAGTTTAAATATTGAAGAGCCAGTATTGGAAAATAAATATGGATTTAGTGGCTCACGCTTAAGTAAACTAACATTAACTATTATGAATAATAATAAAAATTTAATAAATACACCATATTCGGTAAGTATAGTATTTGCCCATGAAAGTGAGGCTTTTTGGGATGGAGTCCCAGCCCCTAATTCAGAAACAAATACTATAATACCTGGATTGGGATTTTTTTGGGATACTAACTTTGCATCATTATCATTGAATTTACAATATCCAATATTCTTAAATGTAGTAATGGCAGAAAGTGGTAGTACAAATTTAAATGCAGAAGCAGATGCTTGGCAAATATCATTGAGTATAAGGAAAGTATTAGATTATACTATCCCATGGCTATATTGGTAAGTGTATTGTTTCTATTAATTTAGGAGGTTTTATGAGCTTAGGTCCTTGGGAAATAGTGTTAATATTTTTAGTAGTTATTATTTTATTTGGAGGTGCAAAAATTCCAGAAATTGCTCGTAGTCTTGGTAAGGGGTTGCGAGAATTCAAAAAAACAACTAAAGATATACAAGATGAAGTTAGTAATATAAATGAAGATGTCAAAAAAACTGTGGATAATACAAAAGAATAATTTTCTATCTTCCCCCCAATGGCACTTTCCCCCAAATTAAAAAAATTATTTGATATATATCACAAAAGTGATGAGTGTAATTGCATAATTGTATAAATAGCTGTATATTCTACAATATATCTAGGAAGAGGTAAATCTATAATAATAATGAAGTTTTTATATACATTAGTATTATTTATAACATCAATAATGGCTGAAGTAGATTATAATTCTGAAATCCAGCCAATATTTGTTGCAAATTGTGTGAATTGCCATGGTAATTCGGGTGGTCTTTCATTGCTATCTTATGAATCTCTTATGAATGGAGGGATTAGTGGTGAAGAGATAATACCATACGATCATATGTCTAGTGAATTATGGATACGAGTAAATTCTGGACAAATGCCACTTGGGGATGATGATTTAAGTGAGGAAGAAGTAGATTTAATTGCCCAGTGGATTGATGAAGGAGCCAATGAATTTGTAGCAAATTCCATGGTTAATTTAATCACACCTATTAATGGTTCAGATTTAAACTATATTCATATTTACTTTGAATGGGAACAATATCCTGATGCATCTTCATATCAATTACAATGGTCTACTACAGTATCTTTTTCAAATTCTAATACTATTACATCTTCCTCTACAGGAATTTTGATTGATGTAGGGTTTGATTGGCAAACAACATACTATTGGCGTGTTGCGCCTGTCATTTCTGGGATTCAAGGTGATTTTTCAGAAGCATTTTCTTTTTCTACAAAAAATACAAAATTTGATATTGAGTTAACTTGTGATGATTTTAGTAATATACAAGATGGAGTAACATTGTTTGGAGACTTATGGGGCTTCCAAAGTGGTATAATGGATGGCTATGGGAATGAAATTTGGAATGATGGAGATGCTAATTTTATGATGAATCATGTTGATGAATATGGCCAGATATTTGGTTTTAGCACAGATGATTATCCAAATAAAACAGGCACTGCTATTAATATGAATACAGATTATGTATGGCAAGCTCCAGAGGGTGTTGTAGTAGATATACATGAAGTAAAACAAATTTCTAATGGAAATTATATGGGATTTGTATCAGAAACAGTATTAGGGCCAATACCAACAGACGCTCCTAATGCTTGGGTGTTTGAATTAAATGGATATGAAGTAGATGGTGTTACACCCGAGTTTCCTTGGACTGGACAAAAATTAGTAGAATGGGATAAAGATACTAATGAAGAAATTTGGAGTTGGAATCCTTTTGATCATTATACCATGGAGGATTATGATAGATATGAAGGTACCTGGTGGTCTGCATTTTATGATGGTTTTCATGATTGGACACATTCTAATGCATTTTATTTTGATGTAAATGAAAGTGCAGTCTACATGTCAAATAGGCATTTATCTCGAATAACAAAGATTGATTATTTTTCTGGTGATATAATATGGATGATGGGTATGCCAGCTGATTATATGTCATCTGGGAATGAACATATTTGTACAGATATTGGTTTTAGCTTTCAGCACAATATTAAACGTTTAGAAAATGGCAATTTATTATTCTTTGATAATGGAAATCTTAGCGAAATGTTACGTAATATAAATAATCCTATAACTCGAATGTTAGAAGTAGAAGTTATAGATAATTCTTATTGTAATATTATTTGGGAGTATGAATTGCCTCAAGATTTATACTCGCCATGGATGGGTAGTGTGCGTTTATTAGATAATGGTAATTATTTAATAAATGCAGTTGGCGGGGATGGACATATTTTAGAAGTAAATCCAGAAAAAGAAATTATTTGGGATATATTTTTAGATTTAGTAGCGCCTACAGGGAATAATTATCGTGCATATAGGATTCCATCTTTACATCCAGAAGCATTTAGTATTGTAGCGGATGGATATACTAATGTGGAAGATAATAATATTATACAAATCTCTAATGGTTCATCAATTGACTTTACTATTTTTAATGAAAGTGGCTATACACAGTCTTATACATACATTTTTACTGATTTAATGGATGGTGGTGAATCTATGTTTGAGTATGAAGAAGGAGACCTAATTATAAGTCCTTGGGAATATGTAGAATTATCTTTTCCTATAATCGGAGATATAGCGTCCACTGCTATTGGATTAAATATTTGGCCAACTTATCATGATTTTGCAATAAAGGAATTAACATTTATAGTTAAAATAAATGACAATATAGTTTCTGGTGATATAAATAGTGATGGGATGATAAATGTGTTAGATGTAGTAATGCTTGTTAATATAGTATTAGGACAAGCAGGAGGAAATCCTTCGGCAGATATAAATGGTGATGGAATATACAATGTGCTTGATGTAGTACAACTTGTAAACTTGATATTAAATATGTAAAAAATAAAAACGATTTTAATTATACTATAGTATTGATGTAAATTTAAAGCTATTGTATTACAAATAAATACACTATGGAGAAAAATTGATATACGTAAAAGTTAAAGAAGATGAGCCTTTTGAAAAGGCATTGCGAAAGTTTAAAAATAAATGGGTAAAAGCAGGGATATTAAGAGAAGTGCGGTCTAGATCCTATTATTTAAAGCCTAGTGAGGCTCGTAAAATAGCAAAACGTAGTAAAAGAAAAAGAGTTCCCTCTCGCTCTTTGTATTAAATAGCTTACAATTTAGGTAGTGAATTTGCATTTGCTATCATAATTTTCAATTAAATAAATGATTTGGTAATTATATAATAAATAATTGTACATTAAGTACCTTCACTTAAAGCAGTCATAAATATTTTTGTATTTTTTAACTAATTTAAGTGCAAGTAAGTAAAACAAGTAAAACAAGTAAAAGGAAATAAAATGAGTGATGTAAAACAAGGAACAGTTAAGTGGTTTAATGATGCTAAAGGTTTTGGTTTCATTGCACCATCTGATGGTGGTAGCGACTTATTTGTTCATATGAGTGAGATTCAAATGGAAGGATTCAAAACCCTGAAAGATGGCCAAAATGTGGCATATAATGAAGGGTCAAGTGATAAGGGTCCTTGTGCTACTAATGTAATCCCTCAATAAGCAAACTGACTATACCTTGAGAGGTGTAGATTTAGTCTGCCTTTTCTTGAATATATTCAGCAGCCCCTTGGTTTTCCAAGGGGCTGTATTTTTTTAGTCCATTTTTAATCCATACTTACCAGACCCTGATAATATTAGAAATAAAAATATTATAGTACATTCTATAGCATGTGAAGCTCCCATAATACCATCGCCTGCACTTAAATGGCTACATGTTGCAATAAACATTGTACTAAATAATAATATAGAAAAATATCGTGTATATATACCTAGCATGATCATTATACCACCAAAAAATTCAGAGAAAGATGCTAGAAAACCCCAAAATGTAGAAGCAAAATGTATTCCAACCGACCCCATTCCATATGCACCTAATCCAGTCCATTTTTCAACTCCACCTGTTATTTTAGGATATCCATGAAAAATAAACATTATGCCTATACCAATTCTTAATACAAGTAAGGCTGTATCAATATTTACAAATTTATTATTACCCATTTTTTTTCCTTTATTTATAATATTATATTATTCCAACGGCTTCAATTTCTAACCTTGCATCCAATGGTAATGCCGAAACCTCGATTGTTGAGCGTGCTGGCGGATTATCATCAAAAAACAATTCAAACACTTCATTTAATTCAGAAAATTTAGTTAAATCTGTAAGAAAAACTGTAAGTTTTATTGTTTTTTTTAAACAAGAGCCTCCTTTAACAAGTACAGCGTCTAAGTTTTGTAATACTTGTGTTACTTCAGCTTTAAAATCTCCTTGAACAAGTTTATTTGTTTCTGGATTTAATGGTATTTGTCCAGAAGTATAAACAAAATTATGATAGCAAACACCTTGAGAATAAGGCCCAATAGCTTTTGGTGCATTGGATGTGTTAATAATTTTCATGGTCTCTCCTTTAAATTAAATATTCATTTATTTTGCTAGATTATAAACTATTTTTTGAATAAATAGATATGGATGGTCCTTTTAATAAATCATGTAATGGCCAACTAAAATTAATATGATTTACAATTTTTCCTGCTGAACGAGATAATCCAAATCTAAATCCAAACCCAATTGATGAATGTAGTTTATCTAGTTTTATATGTTTATAGTTTGTAAAAGTATTTCCAGTTGTTGTAAAAATTGAGATAGCAGGTATAACAGTAAATATTTCTAAATCTGTGATAATATTTATTTCAGATTTAATTAATAATAAAGCATTGCCAGAATAATAAAAATTTGGATAACCTAAGAGTCCTGTTGATTCACCTAGTAATAATTGTTTATAATGAGCTGTTTTAAAATAATTTTTCCAAGATGTAGATATTTTACCATTTATTAAAGGAGTGAATCTATATTGATAGTTAAGGTTTGCGTTGAAATCTCCATCTTCTTTATTTCCTTTTGGGTTTATAAAATATTGGATATTTGAATTTGCAAATACAAAATGCTTATCATTAAAATAGTTTGAATACGTTGCACTCAAACCTATATATAGATGATTATTAATCGCACCCCAATTAAACATGTTTTTACCTATAGTAACAGAAAGAGAACTAATATTATTTAAATTTTCTGTCCATTTCATATTATTTAAATTTTTTGTTTGGAAATAATTATTTTTATATATTTTTATTTTCAGTCCTATAATAGCATCATTTTTATTTGAGATTGAAAGGTCATGAGGTATATAATCTTCATATTGATTATTTAAAAAAATATAGTTTTTCATATTATGATCTCTATTAAAAAACTCTGTAAAAAATTGTATATCCACTTTTTTATCAAATCCATATGACCTTATATAATTTAAAATCAAATAATTTTCATATATATTGTTGAATTCTATTAAGGCATTTGATTTATGCAGATTAAATATTTCTTGCGTAGAGTTTTCTAATAAATTCCCATCAAAATAATACGATAGAGATTTTTTTGATGTACTGTAATGGATTTTAAATCCATGCTTATTATATTTTGATATTAAAGGTTTATGTAGAATAGATTCTATATAGTATCCATTTTGGTTATCTGAAATTTCTAATTGGTATCCTAATCTATATTTTCCTATAGATGAATTGTGATAGTTAAACTTATTACCTTCTGTTAATAAATTTTTGTAATGAGAGATAGAAATAGTTTGTCCTGTTCCTAAAAAATTATTTTCAATTATACCAAAACGATGCGCCCATTCATTGCCTATTTTTTTCATTCCTATTAAAGGAACAGTAGTCCATTGATCAAAAGCCATAACTTGTATTATTACAACTTCGTGAATTTTTTTTAAATATATTTTAGCATCTGCGAGGAATATTTGGTTACGTAAATTCCGTTCACTTTCAATTAAAGTAGTTTTTGAAACACTATCTCCTTTTTTAAATAGAAGATATTTCATGATAGTATTTTTTTTTGTTTTATATCTAATTTTATTTCCTAAATGATATATATGCTTTTCAATAGTTGTATAAGCTTTTACGTTTTCAAATGTATTAATTACATCTATAATAATGGAATCTACTTTAATAGTTTCTTTATCAGGGAAACTATTAATAGAAATTAATGCGTCATTATTTGCAAAAGCATAATTACTTAAGCATAATATTATTATAGTAATTAATTGATACATATTTTAATCTATATATCTTTTCCACTATAATTTTCTACTATCCATAAAGTAAAATTAGATATTACATTTTCACTCCTTGTAGATGTAAAGCTTTGTAATCGGTTGATATTTTTAAAATATGGAAATAAATTTTCAGGAAAGTTTTTTCCTTCAGATAAAAATAAGAAATCATTTCCTATTAGTTGATTATCAGGTTGCAGAAATGAATATAAGGTTTCATGATATCCTATTGATAGGCAACTTGCTTCCAATTCTGGCTTTAAATAAAAATTAATGATTGAAGGTATTTGATAATTATTTGCTACAATTTGTTTTTGTTTTAGATGAGAGTTTTTATTTAGGTATTCAGCTAGATCTAAGTGAAGAGCATTATATGTATAATAGCGATTTGTTATATCGGATATATTATTTAAAGGAAGAAACTGCCAAAAAGTTTGTATTGTAATAATTAATATTAATACAGAGGAATATATTAATTGAAATATAAACCATTTTTTATATTTTCTCCAATTTTCACTTATAAAAATACTTGTAATAAATATTCCTCCCACAAAAATAGGTATAGGCCAATTTAATTCCATCCGTGAAAATAATGAATGAAATAAAAAATATATTGTAGGTATAAATGTAATTATTGAAAAATAAATTTTATCACTTGGAACGGATTTATACTGTATAAGATACTTGCAAGGTAGTAGTAAAGAAAAATAAAACAATATTGGTCCGCATATTAACAAAATCCCCGTCCATAGCTCAAAAAAAGTTTGTAGTGTTCCTTGCGCTAAAATATGTGAGCCTTGATAGCGTACAAAAGCCAAATTATTTTGTATATTCCAATAAATAAAAGGAGAAAATATTAACAAAGCTATTAGCAAAGAAAAATAAAAGTGTTTCTTTCTTAAATAAGAACGTTTTTCTTTTATCATTATGGGGAATAAAATAATTCCAATAGCAGGGAATAGTGCTGAGACTTTTGATAACATGCTCAAACCTAAAAAAATACCTGCGGGAAAAAAATATTTATCATTATTAAAATAAGCTTTATAATAATATATAATTGTTAAGATAAGAAAAAATATTAATGGCGCATCTGGAGTAATGATAATTGCACTTGAATGAAATATCATATTAATACAAACAATCAAACATAAAATAAATCCAATTTTTTTGTTATAGAATATTTTACCAAAATGAAAGAGGACATAAAATAATATGGTTATAAATGTGACACTACCAAGTCGAACTGTAAAACTATTTTCAATTAAAATAGTAAAGAAGTAGATCATATAGGCTATCATAGGCCCATGATCAATATATCCTAGAGCTAAATGTCGAGCGTAGATAGCATAATATGCTTCATCATCAACTAGCATAGTATTGCTAATAAAAAAAAGACGAAGAATAGTTAGAAATATGATGCTAAATAATAAGAAAATATATTTTCTATTAAACATATTTATTATACCTCAAATTACATATGGTTTCTTTTGTAATAATACTATGCTAAGCTCTAATTAATTTAGATATATGCATAATATCAATATATAGAAAAAATAAAAATGTATATATTTTTTAATTTTAACTAGTTTTTATAAAATTTTCTTAAATTATTTTTGAAAGGAAGATAAGTCAATTATTGAAAAAAATAAAAATAATGAGATATTTATTATTGTTAATCCTACAGCTGGAGGTGGCTTAGCAATAAGAAAATGGGAAAAATTTGCAAATAAGTTAAATACAAATAATATTTCTTATGTTTCTACTTTTACAAAATATAAAAATCATGCAACAGAAATTATATCTAAAGCTCTTGCTTCTGGTTATAGGCGTATAGGTGTTTTTAGTGGTGACGGAACACTAAATGAAGTTTTACAAGGTTTGTTTTTGGATGATGTAATTATAGTAAGTAATGTAAAATTAATATTTTTCCCAGCAGGTAGTAGTTGTGATTTTGAAAAAAAATTTGTTAATAAAAGAGATTGGTTAGAGCGTATTACTGCACAGGACTCAATTTCAATTGATATTTTTAAAGTAGAATGTTTTGGTTTTTCAGGAGAACCTATTATAAGATATATTATTAACAATTCCAGTATTGGTATTATAAGCATGGCTAATGAAAAATTTAATACTGTTGCAGGAATTATTAAATGGATTAAACAAAAAAGTGTAGATTTAGGTGCTATCATTTGTGGTTTGCAAGCTATAATTAATTTTCAATCTTTTAATGCAGAAATTTTATTAGATAGTAAAAAGATACCACAAAAGAAACTTTCAAATATAACTACATTTAAGACATCATATTTTGGTGGAGATATGAATTATGGAGTAGATACAGTACAAGATGATGGAAATTTATCTGTAGTTTGTATAGAAGGTACTACTAAACTTGGTTTAGCATATCTAATGCCTAGTCTTTTTACAGGAAAAGTTTTAAAAAATAAAAAAGCACATTATATGCAATGTCAACAATTAGAATTACAAACAAGTGATAAAGTTATTGTAGAAACAGATGGGGAGAATATTGGCATTCCTCCAGTTAAATATACAATTTTACATAAGGCTCTTCAAATTATAATATAGAATGATAAATAAAAAAGCACCAATTTTTTTCAAGAACATAGTTAGTATATTTGATAAGTGGATTAGAAAAATGCCGATAGTACAAAAAAAAATTGATACTTCAATAGATTCTATTATGGAAGATTTAGAATCATCTATTAAACCATATGATCATTCTTATGAGGTGTTTTCTAAATTGCCAAATCAGGGATATGCAAAAAAAGAGATACTTAAACAAATACAAGATATAACTTCGCTAGAAGAGTCCCGTTGGAAAGATGGATATGTATCTGGAGCAATATATCATGGAGATCAAGAACATATAGATTTTTTAAATAAGGTATATGCTATTCAATCTCAAAGTAATCCTTTACATGTAGATCTTTTCCCAAGTGCCGCAAAATTTGAGTCAGAAATTGTAGCAATGACTGCAAGTATGCTTAGCGCTGAAAAAAATAGTAACTGCTGTGGCACAGTAACTTCTGGAGGTACAGAAAGTATATTACTTGCTATGAAAACATACAGGGATTGGGCATATAAAGAAAAAAATATCCGTAATCCTGAAATAATTGTGCCAGATACAGCACATGCTGCATTTGATAAGGCAGGGGAATATTTTAATATTAGAGTGAGACGTATCCCTGTAAATGCATAATATAAAGCAGATGTAATAAAAATTAAAAAAGCAATTTGTTCTAGAACTATTGCAGTGATAGCATCTGCCATAACATTTCCTCATGGTGTTATTGATCCAATTGAAGAAATAGGTATATTAGCAAAAAAATTTAATTTAGGTTTTCATGTAGATGCATGCCTTGGTGGTTTTATACTCCCTTGGGCTGAAAAGTTAGGATATGATATTCCAAAATTTGATTTTAGACTTCCTGCTGTTACGTCTATTTCAATTGATACACATAAATATGGATATGCAGCAAAAGGTACATCTGTAATTTTATATCATAGTGAAAAATTACGTCGATATCAATATTTTACAGCAACAGAATGGCCTGGGGGATTGTATTTATCTCCTACATTTGCTGGTAGTAGACCTGGAGCTTTAAGTGCAGCATGTTGGGCCGCGATGGTTTCAATGGGTGAAGAAGGATATATAAAAATTGCTAAAAATATTTTACAAGCGGGTGAACATATTAAAAAAGGTATAGAAAAAATAGATGACCTATATATATTGGGAGATCCTTTATGGGTAATTGCATTTTCTTCTAAAACATTAAACATATATAGAATTTTAGATTTTATGTCTAAAAGAAATTGGAATTTAAATGGTTTACATAAACCAGAATCTATTCATATTTGTATTACTATGCGGCATACAAAAGATTCAGTTGTAGATAATTTTTTATCAGATTTAAATGAAGCTGTAAAGTATGTAAAAAATAATCCGGATATAGAAGAAGGTATGGCCCCCGTATATGGTATGGCGGCTACATTACCTTTACGCAGTGTTGTAAGTGATTTGCTTAAATCTTATTTAGATATATACTATAAAGTAAAAAAATGAATAATAATACATCACAAATACAAAGCAAAGAGGCTTTATCTTGGGTAGAAGAATTAGTTTCTAAAACAGGCACTAGGCTTACAGGCTCAATTGGATGCAAAAAAGCAGCTAAGATTATTTTTCAAAAGTTTGAACAATATTGTTCCTCTACTATTATACAAAAATTCACTCATAGTAGAGATGCATTTCTATCTCCGGTAAAAATAATGCCTATAAGTTATATTATTGCGCTTATAGGAATATGGTATGGCGGATATTGGAATTATGTAGCAGCATCTTGCATGATTTTTGTATCCATCGCTGTAATTTGTGAATTTATGTATTATAAAGAGTTCTTAGATCCTTTTTATCCTAAAGTAGAGAGTCAGAATATTATTGGTAGTATTAAACCTAAAAAAGAAATTAAACAGACATTAATTTTTAGTGCACACTATGACAGTCCGTATGTGTTTCATTACTTACAGAATATACAAAAATTTTATATTCCAGTTCTTATTATTACTCTTATTGTTTATGGTTTTGGATTATATATTTCGGTTTCAGCAGCTATTTTTCAAATGCAATCAGGAAGTATTTTTACATATGATTTATTTTGGATTACAGGGATGCTATTAGGTTTAATCTTTATTATTCCATATTATTTTTTTATTACTGATGAAGTATCGCCAGGTGCTGGAGATAATTTAATTGCAGTAGGTGTTTTAGAACAGTTAGCAAAATATTTTAGTGTTTCAAAGAATACTTTAGAACATACAGAATTAATGTTTCTAATTACAGATGCAGAAGAGTCTGGTTTGAGAGGTGCTCGGGAATTTGTAAAAGAAAATAGAAATAAACTATTAGAAAGGCCACATATTAATTATAATATGGATAGCTTATTTTCTGTAGAACACCTTATGTTTTTAATATCAGATATTAATAATACTATTAATCTTTCAGAAGACCTTGCAAATATAAGTATTGAAATTGCGAAAGAGCTTGGTTATAAAGCCGAGAAAATGAGAATACCATTTGGAGGTGGAGGAACAGATGCAGGAGAATTTGCTAAAGTGGGAGTTGATGCAGTAAGCTTAATTGCCATGGATACAACTTTTCAATCTGGCTTTAATCCATATCATACTCGTGATGATCATACAAAAAATATTGATCCAAGAGCTGTTCAAGCAAGTTTTGAGATTGCTCAAAATTTAGCTTGTAACTTAGATTCAAATAATTAAATAGAACATAATATGGAAATTACAATTTTAAAAAATAAAAATATATCTGAATATCTATCTTGGTCTATATGGACATGTGAACCAAGTGTTTTTGATTGGAATTATGAACAAGAAGAACATTGTTTTATCATTAATGGAAGTGTGACAATTACTACTTTAAGTAATACGGTAAATATTAAAAAAGGTGACTATGTTATTTTTCCTAAGGGTTTGGAATGTGTGTGGAAAGTGCATAAAACAATAAAAAAACATTATATGTTAAAATAATAATATGAATTTTGAAAGTGATATTATTATTTATATGTAGGCTATTTTGCGACCTCTTTTATTTATTATAAGTTATTTATTTTTGAGCACTTTTTTATGTGCTCAAAAATTTTCCACAAAGGGGCAATTGTGGAGTAATATTAGTACTAATGATAATATAAAACACACCTTGCAATACACAATAGGATATTTACCTACATTTTCATTAGAAAAAAATTTAAAGAAAAATCATTTTTTAGATATGGAAATTAGTGCACGATTAGTTCGTACATATCATGATGATTATATTTTTGATAATTCGGAAGAATTGTACCGCTATTGGATTCGTTATACATCAGAAAAGTTAGAAACTCGAATCGGTATGCAAAAAATTATTTTTGGCCCTGCACAAATATTACGTTCTTTAAATTGGTTTGACACATTTAGTATTCAAGACCCTACTGGCCAAACCGAAGGTGTAGAAGCAATTCTAATTCGATATTTTCCATCTAATGTGTTTTCTATATGGGCCTGGGGTGTTAAAGAAAAAGAATTATCTCCTGGTGGTCGGGTTGAAATATCAATGGAAAATGGAGAATGCGGGTTGACGTTTCATAATGATATAGTTGGGAGTAATCGATTTTCTATTGATTATAGATATGATGGTTTTATTGGTTTTTGGAGTGAGGTTGCTATTATAAGAACTGGAAATAATAAACGAGAAATAATAGATCAAAATAATTTAATAAGCATTGGAGTAGATTATACTGCGCCAATATCAAATGGAATTTTACTTATGATGGAATATAAACGTTCTGATAATGTAAATAAATCTATATTTCCACATTATATATCAGGAAATAATTCAATAGCCTTTATGTCTAGTATTCCTATAGGGATATTCCATAATATAATGTTTTTATCTACTATATTCTCAACTAAGTCAAGAATCAATAGTACAAATAATAGAGTTCATAATTATAATGTGCAATGGAGTAGCATATATGATCAATATAGTATAAATTTAGGGT
>CEVA01046802.1_pt1 | contig 15740 bp, 13 predicted proteins | sample 361521 | NCBI WGS metagenome assembly CEVA01 (sample SAMEA2622823, study PRJEB7988) | marine metagenome | isolation source: saline water (ENVO:00002010), including
ACTTACATAGTTTTTTATTGGTTAACAATTGGGGATCTGCTCTAGTATGGGGTTAACATGAGCCGGTGAGGTTTTGATCGTTGGAGAGGCGATAACTATCGCTTGAGCTATTGCTGGCGGGGTTCCATGTTCCTTGCCACGTATCTACCCCACGGTTAGAATGGCGCATACCATTCTGCAGGGGGATTTTCTCATGTATGACAAACCAATGCTGGGCTTGGAACAGGCACAGGATGCCATAACCGCCATATTAGCAGAGGCCAACAAAGAACCGGATCGTCCGTTGGCCGTTGCCATTGTTGATGATACCGGTAGTATGATCAGCTACGGGCGTATGGACCGTTGCCGTGAGGTCCCCAAGCGAATGGCCATCCGAAAGGCTTACACTTGCGCCCTCTCGGGACAGGACTCCAAAGATTATGCCGAACGCCTTGCCGGCCAGGGTAGAACTGTCGCTGAGATGGGTGATCCTATGCTGGCAGCCGTCCAGGGTGGAGTAGTAATTTTGCACCCTGGCACCGGCTCCATAATGGGAGGCATAGGTGTGAGCGGTCTTGCCGCTGAAGAGGACGAGGACCTGGCAAAGATTGGTCTGACAGCGATGAACCTGTAGTAGCTTTCAGCCGTCAGCAATCAGTTTTCAGATACACCTGAAGGATAAAATACCTCGGATATTATTTATTATCAGGCTAAACTCCGAGCCTGTTGGTTATTTTGTAGGAGCAACGATGTCTAATCCTAGAGCTGAATTTTCTTCCATTTTTGACCGTAAACCCCTGAAGCTGCCTGGTGGCGCCCGGGTGGCAGTGTGGCCTGTTATCAATGTGGAGGAATGGGATATCAATGAACCCATGGCCCGTACGGTGCTTCCCACTCCACAAGGAGTGTCTGTTATACCGGACATCCCCAACTTTGGGTGGTTCGATTATGGATTAAGAGTGGGGTTTTGGCGGATGAAGCAAGTGTTGGATAATTACGGAATCCGAGCGACGGTGAGCCTCAATGCATCGGTCTGTAACAGTTATCCATTGTTGGTGACCGAGAGCATGAAATCCGGTTGGGAGATGCTGGCACACAGTTATATCCAGAGGGTGATCAACAAAGAACCCGACGAAAGGGTCGCTATCCGGAAGACCATCGATACGATCAAAGAGTTTACCGGTACCGCCCCCCGGGGGTGGATGGGGCCAGGTTTGGCCGAAACCTTTGACACTCCAGATATCTTGGCTGAAGAAGGGATTGAGTACGTTGCCGACTGGTGTAATGACGACCAACCTTATCCCATGAAAGTGAAGTCGGGCAATTTAGTGTCTGTTCCTTACACGGTGGAATTAAATGACATCCCGGTGTACATGGTGCAGCATCATCGGTCTCCTGAACTGTTTGAGCGGGCTAGGGACCACTTTGACACCCTGTATCGAGAGGGTGAAGAGAGCGCGCGCATAATGTGTGTTTCCACTCATCCGTACATTACCGGAGCAGCCCACCGTATCAAATATTACGACAAGATCTTTGAGTACATCAAACGGCACGACGCTGTTGTATTTATGACTGGAAGTGAGATTCTGGATTGGTACAACGAGGAGACTCAATCGCGCTAATCCTATTTTACGTAATGCGGATTTGAATTCTTTTCCCTTTAATAAAAGTTGATTGAGAGGAATCTCCCTGACCAACCACACCATGGAGTATTAACCAAATGGCATTCGAACCTGGAAAGATTAGGACCTATGTCGGAACCGGAGAAGGCGGTTACGCTGGAGATGGAGGTAAGGCCTGTCAGGCCCTTTGCAACGAGCCGTTCATGTGCGATTTTGATTCCGACGGGAACCTCTACTACACCGAGGCTAAGAACCACATCGTCCGGCGGGTGGATAAAGTTACTGGCGTTGTGACCACGGTGGCTGGCAATGGCGAGCCAGGCTACAGCGGCGACGGCGGGCCAGCTATACAGGCGACGATGCAAGAACCATACTCACTGCAGGTTGACACTAACCGCGACGTCTACGTAGTAGACCGTTTGAACGCCGTGGTGCGGAAGGTTGATGCTTCTACCGGAACAATCACCACAGTAGCGGGCACTGGAGAGATCGGTTACAGCGGTGATGGTGGGCTTGGTCACCAGGCCATGTTTCGGGAGCCAAATGATTGTTTCCTAGATGGTAAAAGAGGCTTGTTGATTGCCGATATTCAAGATCAGCGAATACGACGGCTGGATCTGGATACAGGCATCGTCAACACCGTCGCAGGCAACGGTGAGAAAGAACGCAGCGGCGACGGCAAACCAGCTCTCGAAGCAAGTTTTTTGGGTTCCAGAGCTGTGTGTCTAGACAGTAAGGGCAACATGTACGTGGCCGAGCGTGAGGGCAACGGCGTCCGGAAGATTGATATTAATGGTGTCATGAGCACCGTCGCCGGTAACGGAGAACGTGGTTATGAAGGTGATGGTGGCCAGGCTTTAGCGGCCACTTGGGGATCTCCTAAAGGGATACGCTGCGACGCTCAGGACAACGTAGTGGTCGTTGACACCGAGAACCATGCAATTCGGCGAATCGACACAGTTACTGGGATCGTGACCACGATCGCCGGGGGACGACTCGGTGGCGATGGAGACGGAGGCTCAGCCACTGATGCTGCCATGGACCGTCCCCACGGATGCGGCATAGACGACCAAGGTAATATATTCATCGCCGACAGCAACAACCACCGCGTAAGAGTAGTGGGGGCCTTAACTATACAGGCCAACAAGTAATCTTCTCGCCTTCGTAAAGGGGAGGGTTAGAATGGACTCGTCTTTTCTTTGTTGCGTGGATTGGTCTTGAAACTTTGGCAAACCCTCACCTTTCCCAGAGTGGGAAAAGAACAGATATCTTCACTGATACTAAAGATTTAGGAGTACTGATGCGGACGATTGACATCCACGCACACATCACCCCTGCCGGATTCGTTGAGGCCAGCAAAAAAGGGGAATCCTGGCACGGGATGCCTGTCGATGCGATGGCTATTCACCGGAATAATCCCAAGACAACATGGACTCCGGAAGAACGTTTGGCTGATATGAATTCATTAGGTGTGGATGTCCAGGTGTTGTCCACCAACGCCTACTTCTACAACTACGAGGGCGATGCGGCTACGGTAAAAAATATGGCAGCAGAATGTAACGATTACGTCTCGGATTTGGTCAAAGCAAAGCCGGACCGATTTGCCGGGTTCGCAACTCTACCCATGCAAGATATTAAGGGGTCTATCGCCGAATTGGAGCGAAGTATGAAGTTGGGACTCAAAGGTGCCATGATCGGTGATAATGTCAACGGGGCCACCTTTGACGAGAAGAAGTTCCTTCCTTTTTGGAAGGCTGTGGAAAGTCTGAATGCAGTGATCTTGGTTCATCAAGGTGGTGATACAGTGGTTAACCAACGTATCAACCGATATCACCTGCCCAATACCATTGGTAATCCGGCAGACCGTGCAGTGACCTTTGCCTCTTTGGTATTTGGCGGGGTAATGGACGCTTGTCCAGACCTCAAGATTTGCCTATGCCATGGAGGTGGTTACACCTGCTATGGCATAGGCCGCATGGATCGGGGATGGGAGGTCAGGCAGGAGGCCAGGGAGCATATCCAAAAGCCTCCCAGCACTTATTTGAACAGGTTCTACTACGACTGCCTGACCCACAGTGAGCAAGCCCTGCGCTATCTCATTGACTGCGTGGGTATCGACCGAGTGGTCTTTGGCACTGACTGGCCTTTCGATATGGCTATCGATTGGCCGGTGTCTTGGATCATGGGCTTGGAAAGCCTAACCGACGCCGAAAAAAAGGCTATCCTACACACGAACGTAGAGGAATTACTGGGTATTTAGCTTTCGGAATCCGGTACTACGAGGTCGTGTCTCTTAGCTCTATAACCCTGTCTATGGTCGGCAGGTCTGGCCGGAAGTAGATTCTCCAGGCTTCCAAGGCTCTGATCCTGGCCACGTGGCCAATCCAGTCCCCTACCAAATTAATCACGGATAGGATTTCAGCTCCGGTGGCTCCTGCCTGAACCGCTGCATGAAGATGTATTTGTAAATGTGAAGCCAGATCCACCTGAGAGATGCAAGCTACTATGATAGCTATCTCTTTGGTCTTTCGATCCAGAATTTGAGTGTTGATGTACTGGGTCTCTACCGTGTCGTTCACCGCTTTTAGAAAATCAGGGTCAACCTCTGCAAGAAAATCATGTAGACCATACCGAAATCCCCTTAGATTTGTGACTCTGTCTAGTTCTGCTTCTTTGTCGACAGACATTTGGTTCCTCCAAAAAAATAGAGAAGGCCAATTAATCGGGCCTTCTTTCCCTAATATGTTGGCCTAGCTTTGACGGTCTGCGTAGACCTGTTTGGCTCTGTCTAGGGCTCGGACACGACCGGCAACCAAGGTTTCTTGGCGTTCGGCAGCCCATTTGTTGGATGCGATGGGTGCTGATACCGAGCCTTGGAACTGGGGCATGACGTACCGTGCCAGTAGTTCATAGCTGTGCAGCATCTTTTCACGGGAAGTCCAATCCACGGTCTGGACCAAGAACCCACCGAATCCGCCGCTCTGTTCTTGCAAGTTATTAATGGCTTCGATGCAGTCGTCGGGTGTACCGACAATCCAGGCGCCGGAATCTCTCATACTATCGACCACCTTATCCATGGGGCCGTCAAACACCGCTTTGCGGCCGTTGGTACCTTCCGAGTACTCCCTGAGGTACTGGGCTGAACCTAAACGGACATCGTCCAGTGCTTCTTTTCGCGTTTCAGCCAGATGAGTTGGCAGCACCAGTCTCCATTCGTTACGATCCATGGTTTGGCCGTGTTCAGCCGCAGATTCTTCGGCGATTGCCCAAAGACCCTTTAGGTCTGACGGTCCTGCCGATGGGTCTCGGGGTACGGTGATTGTCAACACGGATGCTCCATGCTTTCCGGCAAGTGCAACACCCGCAGGGGTCTGGATAGAGGCCACAGCGATGGGCATGTGAGGTTGCTGGTATGGCCGTAGCTGTAGCATGCCTTCGTTGAGCTCGAACCAGTCTGATTTGTACGTGATTGGCTCGGTCTCGTTGAACAACCGCATTATGATACTTAGCGACTCGTCCATGCGCTCGCGTTGTTTCTCGTGAGGTATGCCCATCATGTAGGCGTCACCAGGCAGGGCACCTGGCCCCACACCGAATAGGGCGCGGCCACGGCTCATGTGGTCCAGTTGCACCATTCGGTTGGCAACCATCAAGGGGTGGTGATAAGGCAGACTTACAACCCCAGTACCCAACTTGATGTAGCGGGTCCGCTGAGACGCCGCTGCCAAGAATACTTCTGGTGAAGAGATGATCTCCCACCCAGCTGAGTGGTGTTCACCGACCCAGACTTCATCATAACCCAGGTTGTCCATCCATTCGACCAATTCTAAGTCGCGGTCCAACGCTAAGGTCGGGTTCTCACCGACCCTGTGGAAGGGTCCTAGAAAAGAACCGAATTTCATTCTCTTTGGTAACTCCATGATTAGCTTCCTCCAGAACTTTGTTTGTCCTTACCTTCAAAAGGAGAAGAATGTTTGAGATAGTTTACTCCTGAATTAATCTCGATTCCAAATACGTTAGACTATGCTGAATGTTGGTAATGCTGGTAGCGTTCACCCTTGGAGTGGGTATTTTGCTAGAATTTCCTTGAATGTTTGAGGTTAAGCTTTAGGAGGATATGATCACATTCCAAATAAGCCGAAGTGCAATATGAATCAGGCCTTATAGGAGTTCCTGATAGTGACTCCGGTCTACGAATCCAACAGGCGGTTGAACGGATCTCGGACCGGTGAGTGGGGAGCTTTGGTCAGTATGGAATAGGTATTTCCTAAAGACCATATTATAGTGTGGTTAATGATTTGGACCGCAGTATTGCCGGCCCGGTTCGTATCGATAAGGAATTGGTCGCTAATTTCGCCGATATTTACAGTTTTTTGAATTCTCTTAAGGTTTCATTGGTTATGCTGCTCGTGGGGTATAGATACAGCGTTAGAGGTTGACTCAAAAATAATCTGGAGTAATTGAAATGCCAGTACCAGGAACTTCGTTAACCAGCCTGCGTCCGTTAATGCAGGGAACCAACGGTATGGTGGTTGCCAGTCATCCTGCTGCAGCCATGGCCGGATTGGATATATTGAGAAAGGGTGGCAATGCCATTGATGCTGGGGTCGCTGTTGGATTGGCCTTGAACGTAGTGCACGTGGATGATTGTAGTTTTTTGGGTGTGGCTCCCACCGTCATTTATCTTGCCGACCAGAAGGAAGTTTTAGAGGTTGATGGATTGGGAGTGTGGCCGAAGGCAGCTTCAGTGGAATATTTCAAGAAGAACCATGGCGGCAATTATCCACCTGGAGTTCTGCGGTCTCTGACTCCAGCAGCCGCAGATTCATGGATTACCTCCCTTTCCAAGTTTGGGACCATGAGCTTTGGTGAAGTGGTGTCTGCAGCTATCGATTTGGCAGGAAACGGCTTCCCTATGTTCCGCTATTTGGCCGGGCGGTTTGTTACCGCCTTTGATGCCTACAACACCTATCAGTCAACTGCAGAGATATATCTGCCTAACGGCCGCGCACCCAAGCAGGGCGAGATGTTCTACCAGAAGGACTTAGCGAATTCTTTATCGAACTTGGCCGAAATCGAGAACGCCAATAAATCAAAGGGCCGAGAGGGTGCGCTACAGGCCGCTCGAGATGATATCTACACCGGCGAGCTCAGTCGCAAGATCGTGGCTTTCAATCAGGAGATGGGAGGCCTGCTAACCGCAGAAGATTTGGCTAATTATCATGTGACTATAGGCGCACCAGTGACCGTGAATTATAAAGGCTACGATGTTTATAGCACGGGCCCTTGGGGTCAAGGCCCGACCTTCCCCCAGGCTCTTAAGATATTGGAAGGGTTCGATCTGGCTTCGATGGGGCACAATACTACCGAATATATCCACACGGTGAGTCAGGCGTTGAACCTGGCCTTTGCAGACCGAGAGCAGTACGTCGGTGACCCAAAGTTTACAGATGTTCCGATAAAGGAAATGCTCTCCGAAGAATACCTTCACCGACGCCGAAGCCTAATTGACCCAGAGATTGCCTGGCCTGGGACGCCTCCTGCTGGAGATCCCCGCAACGGAATGGCGACGATCAACGGTGGACCAACCTCCCCAAGAGACGCAGAAGTTCCAGTGGCTATTGCAGGCCCGAGCGGCGGCGGGACATCCTATTTTGCAGTCATTGACGGCGATGGGAATATATTTTCAAGTACACCTAGCGAAGGAACCAAAAATGGTGGGCCAATCATACCTGGGACAGGATTGGCTTTTTCGCTGCGGGGCAGTCAATCGAGAATCACCGAGGGTCATGCAGCGTCGGTGGAGGGTGGTAAGCGGCCTAGGCTCACCCCGGCACCTGCGTTGGTATTGCAGGACGGCGAGCCTGTAATTGCGCTTGGTGCCCACGGTGGTGATCATATCCCCCAAGGGACTCTTCAGTTGTTGTTAAACATTCTGGAGTTTGGTCGTGATCCTCAAGAGGCTGTTGAAGAACCCAGGTTCTACAGTTACAACTTCCAGCAGTCCGGCTGGCCTGGTAAATACGAACCTGGGATGTTGCGTTTGGAGGGGCGGATCTCGGAAGAAGCAGCCGAAGGGCTCCGGATGAAAGGGCATACTATAGAGAGATATCCGGATTGGTGGGAAGGCTCGGCCTTGTACGGGGCCATAACCCGGAATCCGCGAACCAAATTGTTGCGAGGCGGCGCAGATCCGAGATGTGAAGCCTACGCGCTAGGTTATTAGCAGTAGGTTGACTACAGAAAATGTTTCAATCTTAATCTTCTCCTCGACACAGGGACGGACAAGGAAGAGAAATTATCGGAGGCCCATATGTCCAATTTAGAAAGTTTGTTGGACCAAGTCGATGACATGCGTGATGAGATTATTGCGCTAGAACAAGCCTTGGTACGGATACCTACGGTAAACACCGGATTTATGCCGACAGGCAATGAGACTGAAGCGTGCCGGTACATTGAAAAATGGCTGTCTGAAGATAGCATCGCCTCAGAGACCATTGAATCGGCGCCAGATCGGGGCAACCTTATAGCGCGTTTGAAAGGGAAATCTGGAAAGGCGGGACTGATGTTCATGTCCCACCTGGACGTGGTTCCGGTTGAGGAGGAAGAGAAGTGGAGGTTTCCTCCATTCAGTGCCACAGTTGCCGATGGCCGGATATTCGGTCGTGGAGCATCTGATTGTAAAGCACTACTCACCTGTCAATTGGTTGCGATGAGGCTGCTTAAGCGCAATAACATCGAACTCAAAGACGATTTGATTCTGGCGTCATGTGCTGACGAAGAACATGGAGGCCGCTATGGGTTTGGCTGGATGGCTGAACATCACCCGGAGAAACTGGACGCACCCTATGCTGTCAATGAAGGAGGAGGAGTGCCTATCTCAGCCGCTGGAGCGCTGACATACTTATTGGGTATCGGAGAGAAAGGCCGACTCCAGTTGGAAATAGAAGTACGCGGCTCCAGTGCCCACGCCTCCACTCCATGGCAGGGTTCGAATGCACTGTTTGGGCTATCAGAAGTGGTGAAGCGTATCGAAGCCTATGAGGCTGAGAGGGATACTTCCACCAGCTTGTTTGATCACTTGTCTACGTTTGCCATTGAGGACAAACCTTCGCCCGAGAATATCGACCAGATAATCGCTGATCATGAGGAGAACCAGCCTCGGTTCACCTCCATTATGAAAGCTCTTTCCCGTATGACTATCACGCCGACGATGATTAATGGTGGCATCAAGTCCAATAGCGTCCCGGAGTCCGTTCGGCTGACATGTGATGTTAGGACTCTTCCTCATCAGGACGAGGCTTACGTCCGGCAGGAACTGGGCAAGATTCTAGAAGGCATCGACGGCGTTGAGATAGACGTAGATTACATGTCTATACCCAACGCGTCTGAGTTCGACACAGAGTTTGCTAGCCGGATCCAAATCAGTACCGCCCGCGCTCTGGGGCGGGATGACATTCAGTGGGTGCCTTCCTTGAGCACTGGTTTCACCGACTCTAGGTTCACTCGCAACTTGGGCACTACCACCTATGGCATGGTTGGCTCTCACCCGGATGATGACCCGATGCTCAGTTTCATTCACGGAACCAACGAGTCAGTGGGTATCCGTAGTCTGGTCAGCGGTACTAGAATCATGCTGGCCCTCGCCTACGATGTATTAGCAGCGAACTAGTTTTGAAGTTCTGTGGTCTTCGAGTTGTCTACTGGCTGATGAGGAAATAACTTGATAGATGATCCAGCTGCTTTCTTGAATTATTTTCGGTCGATTCAGCCTCGTACCTGTAGGGATGTAGTGGCATTGCCCGCTTCGGCGGAGAGGTGGGAGCCTACTGTTGGTGATGGCGAAAATGGTTGGGGGATATCCAAAATCGTCCACCATATTGCTGAATCCAGAGTCTATTTCGAATCGGCCTATACCGGCAACTGGTGGCGGTACGACTGGAACCCACTTAATACCCAGTAGCAATCAAGTTGGGTTAATGTGTTGGAAGCTTCAGCTGTGGAGTTTCAGAAGCAGATAGCCAGGGCACCCTCTGAATGGATGGAATGCCGAATCAATATGATTGATACCGACGGAACTCTCAGTAGATGGCGGATCTTGATGATGCTGGAACACGAAGTCCACCACTGCTCCCCGATTGACAATTATGCGGGCCTAGAAGGTTGGGATGTCCCCCAATTTTTGGTCGAACCTGAGAGCAGATTGGCGAATTGCGGGATCGGTAATAGCCGGATTTTCGCTATAGTGCGGCTGGAGGAATACGTTTGTTCCAGCTAACCGCCTGCTCGTATGCGTGGGCCACGCGTAGCACTGTGGCTTCTTCGAACGGTCTGCCTGCTATCTGCATAGCCAGCGGAAGTCCATCGTCTCCCTCAGAGGTGAACCCACAGAGGATTGACAAGGCGGGGGCGCCGCTGAGGCTGTAAGGGCCTCGGAACCCACCCGCGGCTAAGGCTGCTTTGGCTCCAACCTGACTCTCTACGTTCTGGTCTAAATTGATTACATTGGCTGGACGGCCTGATGTTGGCTGGATGAGCACGTCAACATCTTTCAGCAATCCAAGCACCTGTTCCCTGACCATTGTTCGCAGCTTTTGGGCCTTGTAGTAGACCTGTGCAGGAATTAGGTTGGCAGTTGTGAAGTGGACTCTTGTGTTGTGGTGGTAGTCCTCGGGCTGCTCTCTTAGGAACTCGGGACTGAGACTGACTCTATCAACATGGGTGATGGCGCGGGTGATGTAACCAGACTTCTCAGCTAAAGGCATGGATACTTGTTTCACTTCAGCTCCCAACTCAGCCAGCACTTCCACCGCAGTTAAAACAGATTGGCGCATTTGAGGGTCCAGGTCTAGTTCCTCTGGGTCAATCAGTTCTCGTACCACTCCTATCCTGAGACCTTTGATATCTCCAGTAAGCGCAGCTAAATAATCAGGTACTGGTACATTGTGGGTGGACGGGTCCAGCGGATCGTATCCGGCTATGCCGCCAATGGTAATTGCAGCGTCCTCCACAGTGCGCGAGATTGGCCCTAGTGTGTCAAATGACCAGCCAGCGCCGTCGACTCCGTAGCGGCTAACCCGGCCCCAGGTCGGGCGCAGGCCTACTAGGCCGCAGTTGGCTGCCGGGCCTCTGATGGAACCTCCGGTGTCTTCACCTAATGATGTGGCGCATAGCCTAGCAGCGGTAGCAGCACCAGATCCGGTACTAGATACTCCCGGACTGCGAGTCAGGTCCCATGGGTTTCGTGTCGCGCCGTAGTAGGAACTTTGAGGCTCTCCGTGGGCGAACTCGGCCATGTTCAGTTTGCCTAACAGGATTGCTCCTGAGTTCTTGAGGTTAGTCACCACGGTGGCGTCGTACTTGGGAATGAATTCGGATCTGATCTTAGAGGCGTCGGTAGTGCGGACGCCTTTAGTGTAGATCTGGTCTTTAAGGCCCATCGGGATGCCGTGGAGGGGACCTCGGTAGTTGCCGCTGCGTATTTCTTTCTCGGCCTCCAGTGCTTCTTGTCTGGCCTGCTCGGCAGTGACAGTTATGTAGGAATTGACTAGAGGGTCAATGCGGTCTATGCGCTCAAGATAGGCTTCCACGGCTTCAACTGGTGATATTTGTTTCTCTCTGATAGCGTTACCGAGCTCGGTAGCTGATAGGAACGCTATGTCTTTTTCGGCCATGTTGTGCCTCTTTATCTTTATATTTTAATTCAGCGTATATTAGTAATTTGCTTGCGAACTGGTATCACTGAAAGTCTATGAACCATACCCTATAAATGGTGAGCATGTAGAAATCAGCCTGAAGTGATTTGATGTCACCGTTCGGATGACTGATGCAACGACTTTGAAGGGGTTTAGGGCGATTGGCTCTCTGCCCTCAAGTTTAGCACTCAATTACCGGTGTCCAACATGCGTTGCCGCAGGTTGGGCGGAACCTCGCGTATTCGCTGCCGAAATGCTGTGTTAACCCGGTCCGAGACGCGGCGAGCAGCCTCTGTGATTAATTCTATTCCGCCAAGGTAATCGTTCACGTTTATGTATTCTGCTTCGATGCGGCCTTCTGGTGCACCGTTGTGGTAGTTACCCAGTGGGAAGGCGATGCCGGTGGTTTGGTATCCGAAGACCGCAAATGCACTTGCTTCGCAGGTGCCTCCGCTCATCAACTGACGCTGGCATTTGAAGCCGCTTTCCCTTTGTTGCAATGTCTCACGAGCTCTGATCAGTACTGACTCGGCATCTGCTGTGAATGTGAATCCGGCGTCACCGACCCTAATGACGATTCCCTCGCCCATCTCGGCTCCGGGGAGTGACCTACTGGATTCGGCTGAGATGACAAGAGTTTCCGGAGGCAGAGTGCCGGCCTCAGCCATCAGCCTAGCTCCCACCAAGCCCACCTCTTCTGCTCGGGTGAAGACTCCGTACACGTCTCCAGGAGGTGCATCCCCGCTGCTTAGTCGCGTCAGCGCTGATAATATACTCCCACAGCCGGCCAAGTCATCAACGGCCCTCATGCGTATATGTTCTCCGTCCAGTTCAAAATCCGTCAGGTCAAACACAGCAGAAAGCGGAGGCTCCAAATCCTGAGGTTGGTCCAGTTTAATTAAGACCTGGCGTTCGTTTTCCTCACCGAACATCCCCATCGTTGACCCCAAGATGCGCTTGCCGTCGGGAAGAATCACTTGAACTGGTACACCAGCTTCGAAGCTAGACGGCGGGATTCCACCCATAGCCTGGGCGATGTAGTTACCATCATGATTGGAAGTTATTTCAAATCCAGGGTGATCCATGTGGGCGACGATTGCCAGCGGGTTGGCCGTGGGGTTGGTGCCGGAGATCTTGGCGATTATGTTTCCAAACTCATCCACTTTATGCTCCAGCCCAATCTCGGAGAGAATCTCTTTTACCGTTTCGATAACCCGATCCTCTTTGAAAGCAGTCGCTGGGTTGCTGCCGAGGCGGGACAGGTATTCGAGGGCTTGTTCTCTGAGATCGCTCATATGACACCCTTGTTGGAGACGTTACTTAAAAATGAGATGGCGGGATTATATCAACGGGACAGGTTCGGGCCAAGGCAAGACCAGCTAGAAGATACGGGTGCTATAATCCCGCCAAAGGACATTGACCAGGACAGGGATGATTCCTAGCCTGAATAAATCCACCATGCGAGGAAACAGAACATGCTAGAGCAGTTTAAAGTTAGCCATGATGATGCCCAATTTGTTCAGGGCGACGATTTAAAAAAGACTGTGGCCGGTATATTTGAGAGATTGGGCGTGAATGCGGAAGACTCAATTCTGGCGGCCGACGTTCAAGTTTTAGCAGACCTGCGTGGTGTGGATTCCCACGGTGTTTCTAATATGCTGAAAAGCTATATTACTGGGTATCAGGAAGGATCTATCAATCCTCGTCCTAACTGGAAAATCATTCGAGAGACGCCCAGCACGGCGAACATCGATTCAGATCGAGGACTAGGGACAATTATTACCCCCAAGGCCATGGATATAGCCATTGAGAAGGCTAAGAATGTTGGCATCGGCATGGTTACCATTGGTAATGCCCGACATCTGGGTATGGCGTCCTATCACGCCATGATGGCTTTGGAACATGACATGATTGGCGTGTGTATGACCAGCTGCCCTCCTTCAGTGTTGCCTACTTTTGGCGCTGAACCGCGACTTGGTACCAATCCCATCGCGATTGCGGTTCCGGCCAAAAATCAGCCACCTTTCGTGTTTGATGCCGCGACCAGTTCTGTGGCAGTGAATAAGATACGAATCGCAGCCCGATTGGGTGCTGAGATACCCGGAGGTTGGTTGGCCGCGGAGGATGGCAGTCCTATCATGGAGCCATCTATTGCTCCCGATAACGTGACTCTTCTCCCTTTAGGTGCGGATCGCGAAGGCGGTTCCCACAAGGGCTATGGTCTCTCTTGCATGGTGGATATCCTGGCCGGAGTGTTGACCGGATTCGGATACGGAGTGGCCCCCGGCAGGCCTAACTTCGGTCACATGGTCGCTGCTTACAGCATCGACGCATTCACCGACGTTGATGATTTTAAGGCTGAAATGGATGAGTGGTCTCAGATGATGCAAGACACCAGGCCGGCGCCTGGGCAGGACCGGGTGTTGGTGGCGGGGCAGCCAGAGGCTGAGGTAGAAGCAGTACGTCGTGATGAGGGAATCCCGCTTCATCCTGAGGTTGCCGACTGGATCAGAGACACCTGTGGTGAGATGTCCGTTCCTTGCTTGTTCTAGGAGCGTACCAATAGAATCTCCGATCTCTCTCGATCTATACAGTTCTATTGAAGAGTAATGAGATGCTTTTTTCGAAAACTCTTACTGATAGATCGGAGTGCCTATTCCTGCCTCGGGATGAAACGAATTTCTGTCGTGGTCTAGTCCTGCAAGGCCGGGATTACTTCCTCTCCCATTAGTTTTATTGACCTCATGGTGTCTTTGTGTGAGAGGGGACCGCCCTGGGTTTCCAGCAGCAGCGAACCGATTCCTAGCGTTTCTTTAATGTGGCGGAGCTTTTTGATGACAGTGTCAGGGCTGCCTACGACTAGGTGATTGTGTTCCTGGAGCTCTTCATATGACATCTCGTTCATGGGCTTTTGGCGACGGGCTGCGTTGGCCGTTACGCCTGCCTGGGAGAAGTAGCCCGGAGGAGCCCAGTATTCTCTTGGCCCCTTCAGCGGATGCCCCATGCGCCACATAAATGCCTTGCCAGATTCTTGGGCCTTCGCATCTGTCTCGTTGACATGGGCGCAAATCATGAACGCAAACTTATCCGATTCTGGCTCCCATCCTGCTTTGTTGGCATGCTCACGGTAGCTGTCAAACAAGGTCCTTGCGCGGGTCAGCTCAGTCAGAAACGCTGCGTAAGTATAGCGATTAGCTGCCGCCCACTCCACCGTCTCCGGACTGCCAGTCCCAGGGACCCAAATTGGAGGATGTGGTTTCTGCACCGGTACCATCCAAGGGTTCACCGCTCGGTATTGGTAGTGTTTGCCTTCCCAGCGGAACGGGCCCGGGGTGGTCCAGGTCTTGATGATCAGGTCATGGCACTCTTCGAAACGCTCTCGGTTGTGGACTGGGTTGGTGTTGTTTGCCCAGCTTTCCACGCCGATTCCTCGAACGAATCCCGATACGATGCGACCACCGGACAAAACGTCTAGCATGGCAATCTCTTCTGCTAGCCTGGGTGGATTGTCTGATGTTGGTAACATATTTCCCAGCATTAGAATTTTGGCCTTGGACGTCATTCGGGCCAGGATTCCGCCGGTGATATTCACCTCAACGTCCATGCAGGACGGTGTATTGTGGTGTTCGTTGATCATCAACCCTTGGAAGCCTGCCTCTTCTGCGTACTGGAACTCGTCTAGATACCGTTTAAACAGGTCTGTAGCCTTGTTCGGGTCGAAGTAGCTGTTGGGAAATGTTAGTCTCAGAGATGGCCATTGCTCCGCCAATTCATCGTCGATGTGGTGGTAGGGCATTTCTGTGAAGTAATAAACGTTTAGACTCATAATGTCTCCTTTGGAGAGAGCTGCTAACTTCTTATGCCAGAAAATCGAGGGCTATTTTGATGAACTCGTCCGGTTTTTCTACTTGAGGCGAGTGGCCGCAGTTTTCTATGACCACTAGGTCTGAACCTTTGATTGCTTCGTTGTACAACTCGCCGCACTCTAAGGGTACTATTTGGTCATTCTTGCCCCATACCATTCTTGTCGGGATATTCACCCGTGCTAGCAGGTTAGCCAATCGAGGGTCGTGCATATAGGGCTTCCAGCATAGACGAACCGCCATTTCGCGGTTTGTCTCGGCGGTCATGGCTTCTTCCGGCGTGAGTTCTTTCTGGTATATGTCCTGGTATTCAGGGGCCTGGTTGGGGTCGTGGAACATCAGTTCCAAAACTTGGGCCGGACTGATGATGAACAGGTCGGCAATCTCTGCGACGTTTGGTTTGATACCGACTGCGCCGACCAGCATTAACTTGTTGAATGAGTGTCCACATGTAGCGGCGATTTCGGAGGCAATCCATCCACCCATGGAAAATCCGACGGCACGGATACCTTCTAATCCTAGGGTCTCGAGGTACCAGGTGTAAAAGGCGGCCATGTCGGGGATGGTTTCCAGCCATTCGG
>CEVA01136235.1_pt1 | contig 15740 bp, 21 predicted proteins | sample 361521 | NCBI WGS metagenome assembly CEVA01 (sample SAMEA2622823, study PRJEB7988) | marine metagenome | isolation source: saline water (ENVO:00002010), including
AAAAACAATTATTCCATAGTTAATTTAAAAGAAGAAATCGTAAAGGACGAAGAAACAATAAATTATTTAATTGAAAGAGTAGAAAATAAAGATAAAAGAAAAAATGAATATCTAGACTTTATCGAAGAATATAATGACTTGAAATCAGAAGAAAAAAGAGAAAAAGATATAATAAATAAAGCAAAATCATTTTCAAAAGAAATTATTACAAACATAGAAAACATTTAAAAAGGAACAACAATGCTAATTGAAGATTACTTAGAGTTAAAAAGAAAAACAAAAGAAGAACACTCAAAAAGCTTAAATATATTTAAATCTGTTAGTTTTTTAGAACATTCAAAAATGTTAAGCTATTTTGTTTTTATTATTGTTTTTATGTTGTTCTCTATTCATGGATTGATATTTAGTAAATATTCTTCTATTGCTCCAATGTATGGCTTTACAGAAACTTTTAATTTTTATGAATTAATTAAACTTTTTGAATTTATGATTAGTAATGGTTTTGCATTTAATAATTATCTTGATTCAATTGGTATTTTAGTTTTAGGTGCGTCTCTTTTAGTTTCTGTTTTTAATCTTTATCTAATTAAAAACATTTCTAGTAAATCAGACAGTTATACATTAACAAATGGCTTTGTCGTATCATTGGTTACGTTTACGATTTCATCTTTTGGTTTTCTCACAATTTCAGTAATCTGTTTTATCTACCTTTTTTTAGGTGGTGAGGGTAGAGCTATATTAGAAATACTTATTCAACAACCAGTCTTCACATTTATATCAGCAATTTTTTGCTATTCGATTATATTTATTATATTTAATGTTATCTTATATAACATCAATCAAAAGCATAGTTATAAAGATGTTGAATTGTTTTATTCTAAAATAAAGCAATTAAAGAAACAAACTGAATCTTGTAAAAATAAAATAATAAAGAATAAACAAGAAGTGAAACATCTTGCGAAGATCTTAAAAAATTATCAAGAGTTTGAAATGGGTGAAACGAAAACTTTAATTTTTGAATGTGATGACAATGAAATACCACATTTAGAAAACTTATTTAAAGATTACGAATCTTTTATCTTAGCCTTGAAAAACAAGCGAAAAAAACTTAAAAAATATGATGAGGTTTTAGAAAAAGAAGAACCAAAAGAATATTCCGAAATTAAAAACATTTAAAGCTCCATCAGGAGCTTTTTATTTCTTCAATTTCAAAATGATGTTTTAATAAATCTTCTGTTTTATCTTTTTTTAACTTTAGATATTCTAATTTTATTTCTTTCTTTAATCTTTCGTCTGATTCTATATGTTTCAATAATGATCTGTCTTTTGATATCTTATACCATAAGTTTTCTTTTTCTTTTTTTAATATTTCTGATTTCTTTTTTAAATTTATGTTGGTTTTTTTATTGTTAAAAAAATCTTCTCTAAACATATAAATTAAAACCAAAGTAGTAATGGAAAATATGATAGACAGGTAATTAAGAAGAGTGAAAGATATTAAGGTTGTTACTATTTGAATTTTTTTATTTTCTTTTTTTACTCCACCAATATTCAAGCTTGATATTGCAATAAGACCTACCAATGTTGAAGCAATATTTGATATTAAATAATTAACAATAAATGAATCAATAAACGAATTATAAATAAATATTGAATGAAATGTTAATGTTGTAATAGACAGAAGAATAAAATAAATTCTCATTGGTTTTTTTTTCAAAAATTCATTGAATTCTATTCTTGCCACGACAGACTCTTTTTTTTGCTTGATCTCTAAATATTTTTCTATCATTTTAAACCTTTTATTCTACAATCAGTTCTTTTTCTTTAAATGCTTTTTCTAATATTAATTTTGATTTTTCTTCTTTAAACTTTGAATATTCTTCTTTTATTTCTTTTTGGATTTCTTTTGATTCCTCTATCGTTTTTAAGCTTTCTTTATCATTTAATATTTTTTTCCATAATTCTAATTTCTTCAATTTTAATTTTTCATTTTTAATCTCTAGTTTTTTTATTCTTTTTTCTGAATTTTTTAGATATTTTGCTCTTACTATATTAAAGATTACTGACATTAAAGTTAAAAATGGTGATACAATAAGTAGGAATGGTATTCCTATATTTACAATTATTAAAATTATTAGGTTCTTTCTTTTTTTGTTTTTTATTTCATCAAGCTCATCTATTATCATTCCTGATATTATAGATATAACCAAAATTCCCATAAAAAATACAACTAAATAAAGAAATATACTTTTTTCTCGCAAGAGCCATTCATAAACAATATAAAAATGCATAAAAAATGAAAATATTGTTGAAAATAATAAATTTATTCTTGTTATTTTACTTTTAAATAAATAACTGATTTTCATTTCTTCTTTGTTATTATTTATTTTCTTTTTTAAATCTATATATTCTTCAATCATTATCCACCTCAAAACAACCTTTTAACAGATTTAATTGTTTAAATCAATAAAAAAATGCCCGTAGGCATTTTTTATTTTATTTTCTTGTTGTTTCTTCGCTTCAAGTCTCTTTCTTTTTTTATTTTGTTTTTTTCTTTCTCTATAAAAGAATCATTGAGAAGATACCTATCTGTCTTTTTCATTGCTCTTTCGAAATCTTCTTGATTTCTTACTGCATAATAACTTGTTTTCACTCCAGAATCTTTTAACACTTCTTTTAATTCTTGCGGTGCATTTCTTGGTAAAACAACACAAGCAACATCTGTTATATCAAGATTTCTAAATAGTTTTGCTTCGAAATAATTTACAGGAGAAGATTTAAACTCTTTTCTATATTCTAAAAACATATCAAGAAATTCGTCATTTGTTTTATATTTCTTTGCTTCAAAATAGTTTTTTACTTTTTCTTTGGTCGATAAAGAAACAGCTAATGATAATGACATTTCTTCCAATAGGTCAAAGTGATCCAGATTCTTTTTATCTTTGTTTAATTCATCAATTTTATCTACCATGTTATGAAACAAATGATTAAGATTTTCAGTAATTTCGTTGATCTCTCTTTTATTTTTTATTTCTTGTTTTGCTGTATCAAGAACGTCTTCAAGATCATAAAGTCTTCTTAATGTTCTTGATTTTGTTTTAGCTAAACTTTCTGTTAAAGTCTTTTCAGATGCTATTGCACCTTCTTTTTTCATTACTAACAATGCATTCTCAGCGTTTACTTCTAGCTTTCTTCTTGTTCCCAATTTAAAGTGTGGATTTACAAAAGCTTCATCAGATAATACTTCACAAAAACGTCTATAATCTTCTTCTAACCCCAATTCTCTTAATTTTCTATTTATTTTCCTTTCTCTATGCTTCTTATCTACTTTTTTAGGAGGATTTCTTAAATCTCTGATTGTGCATCTAAGTTCGTAATGTTTTGCAGAAGCCACTCCATTTTCAAACAAAGGCTCTGCAAAATAAGATTCATATTCACGTTCACACATTTCTGTTAATCTTTTTACAATGGCTTCTCTTGGATTTCTTGTTCTTTCTATTTTTCTTTTTATTTCTCTCTCTTTTGCTAGATTTATTTGGTTTTTAAGTTCTTCTATATCTAAGTTATCATAGTCTTTTATTGTCTTTAAATATTTTGCAAGCTCTTTGTCATTCTTAAATGGAGAGTTAACAGACTCCCTATCTTCTTTTACCTTAAAAGAAAATTCTTCGTGTTGATTTATAAAATACATTTTCATTGCGTCATTGTTAGAATAAAAATATATCATATCTTTTTTGTCATAAGAAGGTTTGCTTTGAGCTACGTCAATTATGCTTACTTTGTATTCCTCTCCGTATTCTTGAATCATTTTATAGTACTCTAATTCTTTATTCACGAAATCATAAGATATCTCTGGAAACCTTGGACTATGCATATCTCCTGAATATACATAATTCTCTCTATCAGACATTAAGCTTTTAATTTTTCCACCAAAAATAATTTTTGGATCAAAAACAAGGGTTATATCTCCATATTGAGAAAGAATTTCGTCTTCTTTTAAAATAGCAAGTGATGGTGCTACAATTTTTTTGTATTTTTTTATATATTTTAATAGGGCTTCAGAATTTATATTATGCGCCACTCTGAATTGTTGACTATCTTTTTCTAAATCTTCTATGATTTTATCTAGCATTGAAATCTCCTTTTTATACTTATATTTTATCATTACAAAAAAAAACAGCAAATGCTGTTTTTCCTTATTATTATTCTTTAACCTTTAATAATTTAACAACTCTCTAGTTGAAAGTTCTTCATATTTTATTCTTAATATTGATTCATCTATATTTTTCATTATTTCCGATTCAACATCTTTTATTAATTCTTCGTTTTCTTTAGTTTTGTTTTCAATTAAAAAAGAAATAGATTCTCTTGATTCTGATATTTCCGATATTATCTTTTTCAATTTTGATTCTAATTTGTTAATTTCTCTTTTTATTTCTGTTTTTTTTGAGCTTGTTAATTCTTTATCATTACTCACTTTAAAAGATTTTTTTAATATTGATAAAATAAAAAAGAAAGAAAAAGCTACACCAACCCAATTCATAATAGCAAACATAAAAAGCATTTTTTTGAAATTCTTTTCAAATACTTTTTCGTTAGATTCTTTTTCTCCTATTTTATACTTGTTAATCTCTGCTTCTGAGTCAGGGGTTATTAAACTGTAAATGAATACTAAAAAAAGAAACACCATTGCACCTAACATCAAAGTTATAGGCACTTCTTTCATGTAACTTTCTAGATTGAAATCATTAACAAACATTGAAAGTAAAACAAAAAAAGAAAGGCTTCCTATAACAAAAGCTAAAATTGACTCTTTCAATTCAAAAGATTCTTTAGACCAAAACAATTCTTTTTCACAGTTGTTCAACCTTTCTTTTAGTTTATTTATTTTATATTTATTCTTTTGGTATTCTGATACTAATGAAGACATTTAACAACCTTTATTCATTAAAATTAAAATTCAAAACAAACGTCAAAGATTTGTTTTCAGGATTGATTTTTATTTCATGACTTTTTAAATCTCTTGCATATTCATGATCTTCCAAATCTAGAAAATCTATAACCATATATACTAAGTTTATTTTCATATCATCAGAAGATTCTTGAAGAACCATCATTTCTTTATAAGGGAATTGGTGTGTTTCTGATTTTTTTTCTGAGATTAAATTGATTTTACAGCCATAATCCATATCTTCTGATATTTCTAACTCAGACTCTTTGCTTTTATCCCATATAATACTTGTCTTACTCAACTCAACTTCATGAACTCTTGATACATAATTTTTAATAGCAAAATTTAATTCTTCTTGATTGAATGTCGATTCTATTCGTAAAAAACCTGTATTTAACTTGATCATCTTTTTCTCCCAAAATTTTTCTAATTATATCACATATAAGAGATTGATTCAATCGTTTATTCATTGATAATCTCAACTGATTCGTCTTTTAAATAATCATCATACACCTTTAATCTATAAGATTTTAAAAATGTTTTTTCTTCTTTTGTTAATTCTGATTTTTCGCTCTCTTTTATATAAATTTTTTTTGCAATTTCATATTTATTTTCTTCTGTTTCTGTTAAATCTGACAACTCTTTATTTATCTTATTTAAATCTAATTTAAACATTGTCCTTTCTTTTTTTCTTAGTCTCGATTTTTTATTATTGCAAGCGTTGCTTAATGTCAGAGAAATCGCAACATAAAGAATAAAGGTGAAGCCTATGAAAATGGCAGCACCAAACATCATAGGTATTATTTTTATTTCTGAATTGAGGCTTACCTTTTCTAGCATAAAAATAAATGACATTATAGATAAGACTAACATATTAAATAAGCCGCTAATCCTTTCAATATTAAACAATTTGTTTATATAATAAAGAAATGGATGTTTTGATTTATATTTCTTTTCCAATGACTCTTCTATTTTTGATTCTAAATTTTTTTTCTTTTTGTTAATTGTTATAAATTTTTCATATAAATCCATAAATCCTCCTGAAGCTAAAAATATCAAAAAAAAAACTAAACCACAAGGTTTTTATTGTTTGTATTTTCTTTTTGATATATAATAAGAGTTCTATCGGAGGAAAGTCATGAGAGATTTCTATAAACAGCTTGATTTATTAAAAGAAAAAGAAGATATAGAAAAAAAAGTTTTAGATTTAGAAGGCGCAGAAAAAAGCAAAAAACAAATCAAGGAAGCTAATATTTTAGTCTGCCTTGGTATTTCCTTAATATCTGCCATAATAGGTGGTTTTTACTATTTATATTCTAATTACATTTCTATCTTCGCTGGAAATGACTCAGATGCACTTTATATCTATATTTTTAATCAAGAGCAAAATTTTATTGTTTTGTTAACTTTCATTGTAATTAGCTTAAACATCATTACTTCACTTGCTTTAACAGGATTTAATTATAAACACAATCAATCTATCATTAGTGAATATGAAGACACTTTTTTTACTATTGTATTCGGATTTATAGGTTTTCTTAGCACGGCTTCCCTCTTTTTCTCAAGTCCGAACAATACTAGTTATCTAAATATTTCTTTCTTTGTTGTGGCTTATTCTATTATTTTAACAACAAGACTTGTTTTATCTTTATTTAAGATTTACTTTAAAAAAGAAAGAAAGATTTTGTTTTCTAAATATAAATTAGAAAAAGCAAGAAATGATAAAGACAATTTAGATAATGAATTAAACGCAAATATTGAAAAAATAATGAGTAACAAAAAGTTGATTTCTGAATTATTCAATGCATATAAAACAGACCATTTTAATGATAAAAAAGAAATCATTTTAGCAGAATCTATTTTTCAAGAATCAAAGAACAGGCTTATTGAAGAAGAAGAAAAGGCTAAAGTAAGAAGAAATAGAATTAAAATGTTTGAAAAAAATGTATCTCAATATTGTAATATTGAAATGGAAGACGTTTGCACAATCAAAAATGATTAAAAATAAAAAAGCTCCTTAAAGGAGCTTTTTTGTTACCAACCTGTCAGTATTAAATCATATTTATCCCAATCAAACGTGTTATAGATAAAAACTACATTAAATATTTGATATTCCATATAGGGAAGAGACACTATTTGACCGTCATTATCTTCTAAATCCTTGTCTTCTGTCTTTAATATATAAGGTTTCATTTTTGCTGCGAAATCTGAATTACCAGACCTATCCATTCTCCAGTAATCTCTTTTCCTTTCAGCAAAACTTTGTATTAGACCTGGTGCTTTTTTTTCATTTTCCAAGCATTCGTCCATATATGCGACTATTTCATCGTCATATTTTTCTATTATTTTTTTTAAACCTTCTTTACTCAATACTTGATATCTATTTCCTGAATATTCATTATAAGAAAATTTATTAAAAAAATCTTCTACTTCTTTGTCATCTTCATTTATAGAAGTCATTAAATAAAGTAATTCTTTTTCTTCTTTGAAAGAATGAAAGTATTCATCTTTTTCTTTATCGAAACCTAACACTTTATTAAGTTCTTCATAAGATTCTATATCTCTAAATCTTTCACTTATTTCTTTTGGTAGCTTTGAAAGCCTTTCTCTATATCCCATAATATCACCTTAATTCAATAAAGAACCTTTTATTCCTGTGTCTTCTTTTAATGTTATTTCTGCATAGTAATTATTTAAGTATTTTGAATGCTTCTCTTTTAGTAAACCTTTATCTCCTTCAAAATGTGTTCTCCATAAATAATCAATGGTTTCTTTTTCATCTTTATTTTTAGTAGTTCTTATATTTACATTAACAAAATCAGGTATGATTAGTTTTTTAATAAAATTATTTTCTTCATAAAATACAACATAAGAACCTTCTGCATAATGAACAGATTCTATTTCAAAAGAGCCTTTATACTCTTTAAGTTCAATAGTGTTGTTACTCAAAAAAGGTAAAAACAATAAGAACATGGAAAACACCGCTATAACTGATCTTTTCATTACATATTCTACATTGTGATATTCAGAAGCTCTTTCATATGAATCTAATGAAAATATTGGTTCTAGTGGTTTTCTTCCAAATTTTGGATTCTTATTATATGCTTCAAAATCTTTTTTATACTTTTCTAATTCTCTTTTATATTTCTCTGATTTTTCTTTTGTGTCTTTGTAATATCTATGATTTCTATTTATTACAATTGATTCTTCAAAATATGTGTAAAACAACAAAAGGTAAGCCACTGGAAAAACTACATATAAAGAGAGCGAGTGAATCTCTTCGAGTCTATCAATGAAATACATATCTCCAAGCTCTTTCGACTGCTTTATAATATCCGCAGTCAACATATTTTCTATATAAAAATGAAATATCATTACAAAGGTCAAAATCATAAATGGAATAAGTCCTGTTGATCTTGAAAACGCAACAGAAAAAACGTTAGCTTCTCTAAATTCACCTTTTAATTTTTCATTTCTCCATTCTAATTCTTTATTTGCACGATTTAATTCTTTCTCTATATCTATGGGTTGTTCTCTTCTCATATCTTCTCTTTTTACTTTTTCGCAAATATATAACAATGAAAACACTAAAGCAAGAAATTATTCCTTGACAAGAGATCAGAATATTCTAGAATGAAATCAAGGTAAACTTATTGATTGTTTTTCTTTTACTTATTATAAATTTTATCAATCAAAAAGGAGCACCAATGCTAAATAAAGCAACATTTCAAAAATACGTAAAGAAGATCAATGACAACATTGATAAAGCACAAGAGTTAAGAAACAAAATGGCTCTTAAATCTTTAATCAGTGCTGGTGTATTTGGACTGTGTTATTATGTTCATGGTTTTGATATAGTTGATTGGTTAATGTACATTATCCAATTTTTTACAGTTATTTACTTTATCTATACTACTGCAGTTGCTGCTGTTATAACTTATATAGAATTTATGGTTATTTCAAAAGTTGAAGCAGTTAGTTTTGGTAAAGGAACTACAAAATTCGCTGTTGAGCAAGCACGTGATATGGCAGTTGATAAAGCCCGAAGCTTTAAAACAAAAAAAGACTCTTAAAGAGTCTTTTTTTTGTTGATTTAAGATCCTCATTTTAGTATAATCACATATTGAGCTAATATTAAGGATTTTATTTTGATTGAAGAATATTTAAAAGAATGCAAAAAAAATAAAGAATGTGAAGAATTAATTTCTGAAAACCGCTACGAACAACATTGTTTAAAAGAAAATCATGAGATTTTTAATACTTTCATCGTCTCTATTGTTTTTGCATTTGCATACTCTGCTGTTTATTTATTAAGTCCTGTTTTAAATGAGGTCTTTTTAAGTTCTCTTCAAAGCTCAATTGTTACAATAGATTTTGAAGTCTTCCCTAAATTCGAATTTACAGAACAACAATTATCTCAAGGGCTATTTTCGACTTCTGCCATTATCTATAAAAGTTATTTTCTTATATTTGTTATTTCTTTTTATTTGTCTATGTTTTTAAGCATTGTCAATCTAAAAAAGAAAACAACTTTATTCTTTTTTATATTAACTGTTTTAATTCTTTTTCTTGCCAATTCTCTTATTATAAATATTTTTACACTTGTCTTTTTTATTTTTTCTATGGCTGCTTTTTTTATACTTGGTGTCTTTGCTTTTTTCGGAGGAATCCTGCTTCTTTATTATACGCATAGGCATTTAAAATATAATGATTTAAAACCTATGTCTTTTATCATTGATTTTTTTAAAGGTAATATATTTTCTTACAAAAAAAACTCTAAGGATTTAAATAATAACTTGAATGCTTTGCAAGAAGAAAACAATACAAATAAAGAAAAAATTGAAAACATTAAAAGTAAAATATTTCTCGATCAAAAAGAACTAACAAAAGCTGTTGAATTAAGGTATGGTATGGAAGATGAAGAATCAAAAAAACATCTTGATAATTTAATTAAGGATTTTGAAAATAAATTTAAAAAAGAATATAAAAAAGAATATTATAAAGAACTAATTGACGTAAATTTTAAAAGTGTGGTGATTGAAAATGATTAATGAAAAATTTGATAAATATTTGAAAATTAGAAGAATTATAAAAAAAATGGAAAGGGCAAAAGAAAGTAATAATTCTAAAAATCCAAATCCACAGCATTATATTGGAATCTACAAAGCAAAAACCGTTTTGTTCATAAACGCTATTGCCTTTCTATTCTTATCCACTATGTATAAGTATATATCAGCACCATTTATTATAGAACAATCTAAGAATTTAATACCTTCTTTGGGAATTGATCCTAGTTTTAACATTTTTCAATTATTAAATTTATCTAGGATACACGCTTCATTAGATTTAACATTTTTGCCAGAATATACTTATTATATATTACTGTTAAGTGTTCCAATTCATATATTAATGGCTATCAATATTAATACTTATTTAAAACAAAAAGTTTTTGAAAACAAAAAAGAAAATAGAACTTTTATGACTTCTTTTTTACCTATTTTCTTAGGTGCTTTTATAACAAGCATTGTTATAAATTATATTAGTGGAAGTTTTAATAACTTTATAGGTAGTTTAGTTATTTCAGCAACTATTTTTGTTCTTTCTGGTCTTTATCTCTTATTTAAACTTTGTACTAGATTTGATAATGTAACTAGAAAACAAATTTTTTCATTCAAAACCATTTTTTATAAAGAAGATAAAACTAAAGGTCTTGCTGCTAAATATATTAAAAAAATTGAAATCTTAAAAAATGAAAGAGACTTTATTGAAAAAGAGCTTGTTAGCGATAAAAACACTATGGAAGCTCTGTTTGATTTGAAATATAATAATTATGAAAAATTGAATACATTAAATTATTCAGAAAACAAAGCTGTCGAAGATGTTTTAAATCTATTTAAAAAGAATCAGATAGACAATGAAACAGAGAAAGAAAGAGTTGAAAACTTTTTGTCAAAAACTTTTAAAAATGAAAATGAATTGATTAATATGTAATTTTTCTATTAATTTTGTTTTTATATATATAATTCAAAAATAGATACAGATAAAAAAAGAGCCTTGAATGGCTCTTTTTTATTGTTTAAAAAATGTATCTAACTCTGTAATTGATTCTACACATTCTGAAAAAAGACTTGAATCTACATTTGTATTTTCTCTATCTCCTTTTATTAAAAACACTTGACTTCTTAGCGTGTTTTTTAATATATCCTGACAGATTTCTCTTACTTTATAAGATTGAATACCTATTACATTTTCAATTTCACTTCCTTTTATCTTTTTAAACTTATTTTGTAATAATATATTTGACAAACAAACAGCATTTAAAGCATTTTCTTCTTTTAAATTGACTTCTTTTGACATATCTTTACAAAAATATTTTAAATCTTCTGCTTTTAAAATATAGTACATACTAACTTCTTCAAATCTTGTTTTTTCAGGATTGTATTCAAGAGTCACTTCTTGTCTTTTGTAATACACTGGTTTTCTTGCTTCAAATTCTAATCCCTTCGCCTTCATAGGATGAGTTTTTTCTACATCATATGAAAAAGGGATTTCATTTATCGCCTCATTAACCTTTTTTTCTACGGGAGTTAAAGTTTGACCAGCAAAGACAGTGCTTGCACTCAACATTGTTAATAATAATAGTGTTTTTTTCATTTATTTATCCTTAATTTTTTATTAAAGTCTATTAAAAAATACCTTACATTTTTTTATTGTCAAACTTTAAATATTTTAATACGAAATGAATTGAAAATAGATATTGTAAATGGTATAATAGGCTACTAATTTTTAAAGAGGGCTTTATGATTAACGAGAAAAAACTCAATGACCTTTTCGGAATAAGCATAGAGAGAACAAAAGATGAATTTATTATTAAAAGTTATAATTTTGAAAAATCTTTCGCATACCTTTTTAACAGCTATGTTTCTGTTCAAGAAGAAGGTGTGACTATTAAAGGGCATCAGTTTGGAAATGTTTACTATATTTCTTTAGAAAAATTTTTAAACTTACACTTAACTACATATCTGGAAACTGATGAACAGCCGCACTTCATGATAGAAAGTCGTGACCCAAATATAAAGTTTAAAGCTAAAGTTACCACTAAATTTGAAGGTTTGGAAGAACAACACCAAGATTACAATATTGAAAGCATACAATATGAAGCTTCAAAAATATTATTACTGGTACTTAAAGAAGCCCGAAAATTTTACAATCGTGCCAATAAAAAGGTTTTTTAATGGAACTTTATCAAAAATTAAAAAATCATAATATCGAAATAAAAAAACAATACGATAAAGCAACTATTAGTTTTTTAAACTATGGTTTTATATGATTTTGGTGACGAAATTGGAAATTAGAAAAAAGAGAAAACCCCATAACTCAATGCTTTTTGCAGAGACCTTTAATTTTGTTAAAGCAGAGACTTGGAAGCAATCCTGTAATTCAGAACAATATAAATTTTAAAAGGTGTCAAAATGATTAAAAATCTATTAGAAAAGATAAAGATAGAAGAAGAACTGAGATATATGATTTTTGCTAGTGAAAAAACTTATAATAGGATACAACCTTACCATAAAAACAATAAGCTTTTAATGATTACATTTTGTGTGTTTTTGTCTTTTTTAGTTATTTTTAATATTATTCCTTATTTTTTAATCGATAATATAAATAGCATTGCAGCAGAATATGAAGCTGCTAATAATGCTCGTTGGGATTCTACCTTTGCTACTCATTCATTGAGCTTTTCTGAATCTATTAACTATGCCAGTTCCATAGCATTAACCGATACTAGTAGCGTTTCTGATATTTATGGAAAAATCAAAGAGCTTGGGTTATACACTTATCAAATAAATATTGGATTCTTTTTATATGCTATTAGTTGCATTGTATTAGGGTTTAATTTTTTTATAAGAGGGTATAAATATTTTTGTCAATCTTATGAAGTTATTTTGGATATTTTAATTGCTTCTTTCTTTTATATTTTTGGTGGGATATTTTTTATTACAACTTTGATTATTATGTTTTCAGATTCTTTATTGATATCGAATTTGATTATTGACTCCAAAGTTTATTCTATTGCGTCTCTTTTTGTAATAGCTGTTAATTCTCTTGTTATACATAATAAAAAACAAACTTTTTATGAAAAAAACAAAGAGTTTTCAAATCTTAGTTTTAAAAAAGAAGATTTTGAGCACATGAAAGAAAAACGTGAATTATTAAATAAAGAATCAGAGTCAGATATAAAAAAGATAATATCAGATGAAAAAAAGATGCAAAAACTCTATGAGTATGCTAAAAAAGAAGAAACAACGGAAAAAGAATTTATACTATTAGAATCTATATTTTATGATTATGATAGAAAAAAACGTGAAGAAGCAAGAAAGGAAAATGCAATTGATGAAATGGAAAATATATTAAAAAAACACCATGTTATCCCTGAAATTGAGATACGTAATTCATAACAATGGAGAAAATATGAAATTTAAAAACCTTCTAATTAGAGATTTATTATTTGCTTATCATTACTCATTATGTGTTGATAAGTATAAAAAAGAAAACAAGTATAAAGAGTTCAGAGATTTGGTTGAAAATTATAGCTTTTCTGTTTCACCAGAAGAAAAAAACACAATCCCTGATTTTCCCTATTTTGATACTTATGTTCCTACAAAAAAAGAAGATTTTGAGTATTTAAGTTTTTTAGGTCATTTTACTGATGTTTTTCGTTATCAAGAAAACGATGTATATAATAAATATGAAGTCGAAATTGCGGTATTAAAATCATATCGTCAAGCTGATTCAAAAATAAAAGAATTGCTTATAGATTTTTTTGATAACTATATAAAAAATGATGAAGATAGATATTATACAATGCGATTTTTTTCTCTTTTAAAAGCTGAATATGTCGCTTCTGAACATTTACTTCAATATTTGTCAATTGGTGATAAAGAAAAAGATACGTTTTTTTATGGCTATTTACCTGTTAAAATACACATCAATTCAATGGATAAGGAGTCTATTGAAATTGATAAAAAAGAACTAAAAGAGTTTTGTGAAAAACAACCTTCTTATTTTGATTTTAATAGCAATGAAGTTGATAAGATTTTCAAAGATGTATTATATAGGGCAGAACAATTTAAAAAGAGATTTTTAGAAGAATCTGTATTTAGATACACTTTATTCTCTGATAATATTTCAGACTTAGAACTTCGTAAAGCAAAACTTAAAGAAAAATTAGATTTCTCTGATTTTGACTTAAAGCGACTTTCTGAAAACTTAGTCTTTGATGGAACAAAAAAGACTTTTATTTATCAATATGAACATTTTGGATACAACTCACCTGCTCTTTTATTTAAAATTGATATTTTAGATATTTATGACATTCTTAAAGCCTGACGGAATCAGGCTTTTTTATTAAAAGTATGTTTTTAAATGGTATTCAAATCTTTGAAAATCATTTTCAATATCAGGATTTTTCAAAACGTCATAGCAAGAAAATGTTGGTAAACCTTTCATTCCAAAAAACTTAAAATTAGCATGCATAGGAAGCATTAAATCATCAATACTTTTACCTTCAAATAAATATTCTGATTCATTATTGAATGCTTCTTTTGGTGCGTTTAAAGTTAAAGATAACATATATTCTTTACCATTTTGCGTTCCTCCTGTTCCGTATCCTTTTTTGGGTGATGAAGTTGATCTACCATCATTATTACATAGATCTCCAAACATACCTGCTGAAAATACTTCATCCATATATTTTTTAAAAATCCAAGGAACGCCCATCCAATTAACTGGTGATTGAAGAACAATTTTATCTGCCCAATGAAACTTTTCTATCTCTTCCGAAACATTCCAATCTTCTTTCATAGTTGTTGTCTTAACGATATCACCTTTTTTTTCAAAAAACGATTGGGCTTTCTCTGCTAAAGATTTATTTAATTTACCTTTTGAAAAAACATAATAATGATGTGCATTGATTATTAATATATTTGACATTACGCCTCCTTATCTCAATATAAATAAGTTAACATTTTATTGCTTTTTCTTTCAAAAAAATAAATACTTAATTTTTTTGTTCTTAATAAAAAAGAAAAAATTTGGTTCATGATTTTTTAAATGATTAAGCTTCATCAATTGTTTTCTTTTCTTTCTTTATTTGCTATAATAAAAATACTTAAACATACGAGGCTAACATGTCAGATTTTAATAAAGAAGATTTTTTGAAAAAAGTAAATGAAAACAAAGCAGTTTTACAATCACATGTAAAATCAAATCAAGAATCAAAAATGAATAAAGAAATTATTAATACTATAAATTCTTGGAATGCAATTACAACACCTGTTATGTGTGTTGTTTGTGGCTTGCTTTTTGCCGCTTGGTATTTTTTCAGATAAATATCATTTACAATAAGCCTTTTTAATGATATTTTAATTTGGATTTTACTATTAAGGATGTTATTAAATGGAAAATAATAATATATATTCAGCGATAAAAGAAAGTTTCTTTATCTTCTCTGCTATATTAACTTTTGTATTCGGAGTATTATTAAAAGACACTGTTTATCTTTTTTTTTAGCAAACAAAATTTAGTTGAGTTCTATCACACCATACTTGTCTTTATTTATTTTACATTTTTTATGCTTTCTTTGCTTGGCGCAGGAATCAGTTTTTTCAGTGTCAATAATGTTATTATAGGGAAATATGGAATTATTGAAAAAAAAGAAGTCGATTATAAAACACCTTCTTTTTTACAATTTTATTATTATATTAAATTAAATGTAATAACAGATAAA
>CEVA01243596.1_pt1 | contig 15724 bp, 14 predicted proteins | sample 361521 | NCBI WGS metagenome assembly CEVA01 (sample SAMEA2622823, study PRJEB7988) | marine metagenome | isolation source: saline water (ENVO:00002010), including
ATTTTTCCAACATCCTTGCTTAAAAAAATATTGTCTATTTGTGGTTCAACACGAAAGCTAATTGCTGATTTTCCCAACTGCGGCTCATAATAAATTGGACCGAGCCTTTGTCCAATCCAGTCTAAATCTATACGAATTCTGTCTGAACTCAATCTTGCCTCTTCCACCTTGGAAAAAAAATCTTTTTCAGAAGGCCATGCAATTGCCTCAATTAATCTTGACTCTGTGGCAACACCACTAACAATGGAACCAGCTGGAGCTAAACCAACAATAAATTCATCATCTCTTATTTCATCTATTGTTATTAATCTCTTTGGATCACCGTAAGAAAAGACGACAAGGAAAAAAATAAAAAAAGCTAAAACCATATTTGCCAAAGGTCCAGCAAAAAGTATAAAAATCTTCTTCAGTAAAGATATCTCATCGAATGATTTTCCCTCAGGAACAATATTGTCTTTTTCATCTTCATAAACTTCATCATCAATCATCCCTTTGATAAGAACATACCCCCCTAAAGGGATCATGTTAATTTTCCAGAGCGTTTCTTTGGACTGAAAGCTAAATAAACATTTACCAAAACCAACAGCAAACTCTTGAACCCCAACTCCACATTTTTTTGCAGCAAGATAGTGTCCTAATTCATGAATGAAAACAACAATTCCAAATATTAAAATAGCGCCAAAAAGGCTATATATCAAATTTAAATAGACCATATCAACCAATAAAAAATAATTTAATTAAATAATAGCTTGCGGGCAAAACGAACAAAAAACTATCCATTCTGTCAAGAATGCCTCCATGGCCTGGTATAGAAGCGCCATAATCTTTCATAAGCTTCTCTCTCTTCAAAACAGAAAACGCCAAGTCGCCCAGCTGAGCAATAAGCCCTAAAATCAAGCCTGTCAGCCACCAAAAAAATAAATTTTGAAATGTTCCTGTTCCCATTCCAGACATATAAGCAAATAAAGTCATGCCAAAAGAAGAGCCGAGAAGACCTCCAACGGTTCCTTCCCACGTTTTTTTACTTACGGTAGAAAGATAATTATTTTTTCCAAAATATTTACCTGAAAAAAATGCTGAACTATCATAAGCCCATGCTCCAATCATAGGGACAAAAATTAAATAATTACCCTTTTCAGGAAATAAAAAAGAACCTAGAGGATGTAGTTTGAAAACATAAGAAAGAAGACCTGCTGTAAGGAAGATGCCAAAAAATGTTATTGATATTTCAGAAATCTTGTATACAGGTTTACCCTGGAAAGCTCTAACGATATTAGCAATTGAAACCAATAATATATACACTGTAGAAAGCAAGCCTGCACTTTCATAAGTAAAATTCTGACTAGTCTCCGCAAGAAAAGCAATGATTATCATTATTGCAGCTAAAGGGTATCCAACAAGATCAAAGGTTCTTCCACCCTCAGCTCTGACAAGTCTATAAAATTCCCTCAATCCACTTGCAGCAACCCACATTGTCGCAAGTAGAAGCAAGATACCGCCTTCGTTTAATATCAATATAGTCAATATGCCGAGCGAAAAGCCATAAAAAAGCCTTTGTTTGATCTCTGTTTTAAACATTCCCATACCTTCTTTCTCTTAAGTTGAACTCATCAAGGATTCTACAAAACTCATCATTTGAAAAATCAGGCCAAAGGGTATCTGTAAAAAATAATTCCGAATACGCTATATCCCATAAAAGAAAATTGGATATTCTTTTTTCTCCACCAGTCCTTAGAAGAAGATCAACTTCTGGCAATTCTGAAGAATGCATGTTTTTTTTAAAAAACGAATCATCTAACTGTAAAAAATCAAATTTTTCTTTGTCTCTCGAATCATCCATACGCTTAGATCTATCTTGAATAAAATCTTTCAAGATTTTGTTGACAGATTCGATGATTTCGTTTTTTCCTGAGTAATTTACACAAACAGATAAATTCAAATCAGAATTATTTCTTGTTATGTATTCTGCTTTTTCAATTATTTTGATTAAATTTTCTGGCAAGTTCTTTTTGTCTCCTATCATCCTGAACCTTATGCCTTCTTTTAAAAGCAAAGGCAATTCCTCAGAAAGTGATTTAACCATTAGGCTAAAAAGGCTACTTTTTTCTTTTTCTGGCCTAGCCCAATTTTCAATTGAAAAAGCATAAAGAGTTAACCATTTTATTCCTAAATTTCCACTTTTTTTTATTATTGATCTTGCAGTTTCAGCACCTTGCTGATGGCCTTGGAACCTATCCATGCCCTTGTTTTCTGCCCATCTACCATTGCCATCCATGATAATAGCCACATGATTAGGAACATTTAACATAGATATATCCTATTAATTATTCAGGATACTTTTATTTTTAGATTGATAAATCTCTTCAATCCTTTTCTCTAAAGAGATTCTTATATCATCAACTCGATCTTCATTTCTCCTGATCTCATCCTCTCCGAGATCATCCTTTAAGGCTTGGAGAGATGATCTTGCCTCTCTTCTTAAATTTCTTATCTTTATCTTTGTTTCTTCTGATATCTCTTTAACTCTTTTTGCAAGCTGTATTCTGGTCTCCTGAGTCAAAGGCGGTAATTTCAAAAATATTCTTCCATCATTATGTGAAACTGAAACGTCTAGATTCTCTCTAATGATTTCTTTTTCGACTTCTTTCCCTATTGATGAATCAAACAAACTTAACATAACCGTCAAAGCATCCTGGATGGACAAGATGCCTAAATCTTGAAGCTTGAATGAACCTTCCCATGAAGGGACTTCAATCATTACTTTTTCAAATGCAGACACATTGGCTCTTCCTGCATGCAGTTTCAAATATTCAGAATTAAGGTATTCAATAGCATCCTCTCCTGAAATTTCAAAAAGTTCAATAATGTCTTCTAATTCCATTTTACTTAATCAATGTTCCTATATCTTTTCCTTTAACAGCCTTGTTCAAGGAATCTTTTTCAAAAATACTAAAAACTCTAATAGGTATTTTATTATCTCTACATATAGATATTGCCGCAGAATCCATTACCTTGTAATTCTCCATCAAAAACCTTTTGTAGGTTAACGCATCTATATGCTTGGCTTCCGGATTCTTTTTAGGATCATCAGTATAAACACCATTAACAGAAGTTGCTTTGATTAAAATCTCACACTTCAACTCAGCTGCCCTTAAAGCTGCGGCTGAATCAGTTGTGAAATATGGATTACCAGTACCGCAAGCAAGAATAACGATTCTTCCTTTTTGCAAATGTCTCAATGCTCTTCTTCTGATAAATGGCTCTGCAAGCTGTCTCATTTCAACTGCAGTCATAACTCTAGTTTCTCTTCCAGCATCTTCTAAAAAAGATTGAAAAATCAATGCATTCATAACAGTTGCCAGCATTCCAGCACTATCAGCTGATGCACGTTCAACGCCATATTCTGTAGCAGGAGCTCCTCTGAATAAATTTCCTCCACCTATAACTAATGCTAATTCACTATTGCTACATGATTCAACAATTCTTTCAGCTAATTTTTTTATTTCAGGAAAATCAAAACCAAAATCAGAATGGCCTTGAAAAAATTCGCCAGAGAGTTTAAGTAAAACCCTAGATTTTTTGAGAGACTGTGACACTTCCTCCAGCTTCCATAAACACGAAAGCTCTCACTTTGATATTTTCTTTTATTACTGCAACCTGAGCCTCGACAGCTTGCTTAACTGTCATTTTTTCCTCAGGATCTTTGATCCAAATCTGATCCATGAAGCAATGCTCTGCTTTCCATTTATTGAAACGTCCATCCGCAATTTTTTGCCTAACACTTTCAGGCTTTCCTTCCTCTTCAGCCTTTTTGAGGAAACCATCAATTAATTCTTTTTTAAAATCTTCAGGCAAAGAGCCTTCATCTAGATAATCAGGCTTGTAAGCAACTACATGCTTAGCCAGATCATCAGCAAAAGCTATAAAAGCATCTGTTCTTGCAACAAAGTCAGTCTCGCAAGCTAAATCTACAATTGCACAAAGTTTTGGATTTAATGAGTGGACATAAGAGCCAACACGCCCTTCACCTGTTGACCTGCCATCTTTTGAGCTTGCTATAGCAGCACCCTGGGCACCTATCCATCTTACAGCTTTTTCGATATCGCTATCATTTTGGATTGCTGCCTTCTTGCATAAAGACAAACCAGCGCCAGTCCTTTTCCTGATTTCCATTATCACTGTTTTATCCATATCTAAACCTCTTCTTGATCTTCCAGAGTTTCAATTTCCTCTGCGGGAGTTTTTTTTGCAGCATGTCCATTTTTGACCGCTTCAGCAATTTTGCCTGCGAGTAATGAAATACTTCCAACAGCATCATCGTTTCCTGGAATTCCAATAGTTACATGATCAGGATTGCTGTTTGAATCAAGTATAGCAATAATAGGTATTCCGGCTTTCTTAGCCTCCAAAATAGCTATTCTGTCATGATTAACATCAGAAACAAATAAGCATTGTGGTGGGGATTGAAGATTTAAAGCACCACCAAAAACCCTTTTATTTCTGTCGATTTTCGTTTTGTATATACCCTTCTCTCTTTTTGTCATCTTTGACATTTTCTCATCAAGCAAGCCTTCTTCAAATTTTCTTAAATTCTCTAAAGTTGAACTGATTTGATCCCAATTTGTCAAAAAGCCACCTGGCCATCTTCGTGTTAAATGAGGCATATTGCAATCTTCAGCTATATTCTGAATAGATTCCCTTGCTTGCTTCTTTGTTCCTACAAACAAAATCCTGCCCCCCTCTTGGACTATGTCCATAACGAGATAATACGCTTCCTCTAATTTGGATATAGTTTTGCTCAAATCAAGAATATGAACACCTTTTCTAACCTGGAAAACATAAGGTTTCATTTTTGGATTCCACATTGCTTTGGGATGACCAAAATGAACACCTGATTCCAAAAGCTCTCTTCTTGAAATTACTTTTTCACTTGTGTTTTTTTCTACCATAACAAACTAGATATTCTAACGCAATTAAGTCAAGGATGTTGTATTTGTGGCCAATAACCCTTAATGCTAAATAATGTTGAATGATCTGGCCTATGACAAGAGCTGCATGTTTCAAAACTTGCAACAAGCTTGTTTTTGGATGGTTTAATCGAATGCTGAATTGGGTTTCCCTGATGACAAGCCACACATCCAACATTCACATAAGAATATGAAAGATCTTCATGATTCCAGTTTGTTACATGACAACCTACACAATCTGGACGTAATGTCACATCCCTGTCAACAAGAGTTTCCCATGCATGAGCATGTTTTGTATCTTTCCAAACATCATAAGAATCTTGATGACAATTCATACAAAATTCAGAATTCAAACTTTCCTCTTTATCTATAGGCACCTTGTCTATGAAACCTTTTTTCCTAATAGAAGCTATCATTTCAACAACAGAATTATCATCTTTCCATTTCGAGCTCATATAAATTCTTTCAAAAAACATAGAGGAGAGGCTCAAGGATCCAACCTCTTGACCAAAAGGCAATATTGGAGGAGACCAAATATCAGAAAAAATACCTCTATCTTCCTCAGAATCTCCAATTAAATACATATTTAAGTTATTGCTTTCGCTTATATACTCTGCAATCATTTGATTTGATTCAATAGAGCAATCGCTAATCAATATATGTACATTTTCAGAACTTTCAAGATAACCTTTAGGATCTTTGAAATTTTCAACATCTAAACAAAAGCTATTGTCTTTAGGCACATAGGTAAACCTTACCTGATTTTCATTATCGTCAAAACCAAAAATCACACTTTGCAAATCATTATTACCAGTGTGCAAAAACTTATCTACAATAATGTCATACTCCACATGTTGATCAAAAAAAACATGCATGATTTCTGCTGTAACTTCTGGAACCGGATCTTTATGGCTTTCATCATGTTCCCAATTTCCAAGATCAACCCATATTGAATTTTGATATTTTTTCTTAAGGGAAGCTATTCTTGGCAAACCTCCAGCCATATCTTCTGAACACCCGCAAATATCTATAAACCCCTTGATGTCTTTTGTGAAAAAAATTCTAGGCTCATCCTTGTCTAAAAATTCAGAATGATCCGCAACTGTTTCTGAATCTGGTAAACCTGTCGAAGATTTCTGAGACTGAAAAAGATCACACCCAGCAAAAAGCAAAAAAACAAGAAAAACTGAAAACTTAAACCTCATCAAACCTCAACAATTAAAGATATACCTTGACCTCCACCAATACACATTGAAATAAGCCCCAAGCCTCCACCATCTAAAATCTTCAATTGTCTCAAGCATGTTAACGTTAGCCTGGAGCCAGTTGCACCTAATGGATGTCCGATTGCAGTTGCTCCACCCCATGAGTTAGTAATGTCTCTATTTAACTTCAAACCCTTTTCAACAGCAATGTATTGAGGAACAAATGCTTCATTTATTTCAACCCTTTTGAGGTCATTAACACTGCAGTCAGCTACGCTTAAAGCTTTTTCACTACTCGGAACAGGCCCATAACCCATCCTGTCCGGCTTGACGCCTGCATGACCCCAAGAAACCAAACTTCCCATTATTTCTAAATTTTTTCTTTTGGCTGTATCCTCTGTAGTCATCACTAAAGCACATGCTCCATCAACCACACCACTAGCAGTTCCTGCTGTTACAGTTCCATTTTCCTTGAAAACAGACCTTAATTTTGCTAATGATTCAAGGTTTGTATTAGCCTTCGGATGCTCATCATTTTCAATAACTTTTGCACGACTACCCTTACCTACTTCTATTGGTTCTATTTCACCATCAAAATAACCTTGCTTTAAAGCGTTCTGGTATCTCTCTTGTGTTAAAACTGCAAATTCCTCACACTCTTTTCTTGAAATTGAAAAATCATCTGCTAGATTCTCTGCCGTTATTGCCATTGGTAATTTACAGTATCCATCTGTCAAACTGTCCCATAAAAAATCTCTCAATTCCAATGAACCCCATTTCTGTCCAGATCTAATACCATGCGTGTAATGAAAAGCTCTACTCATTGATTCAGTGCCGCCAACCAAAACCACATCAGCATCTCCTCTTTCCAATAAATACGCTCCCTGAACTATAGATTCTGCCCCTGATCCACATAGTCGATTTACTGTAAGAGCCGGCTTTTCGATTGGTATGCCTGAATTTAAAGCAACATGCCTAGCGCAATAATAGGCATTGCTATCAGTTTGCCCCACCATACCAAAGACACAAGCATCAAATTCAGAAGCATCAATGCCAGAATCTTTTATAGCTGCCTTTGCAGCATGTGAACCAAGATCATTAGCAGGAACCCTTGCTAAACTTTCTAAATAACCTCCAAATGGAGTTCTTTTTCCTCCAACAAAAACAATTTTACTCATGACAATCTCCTTTCAAGAGAACCTTTCCTCTAACCAAGGATCTCCCCTATTATGATACCCTCTAGTCTCCCAAAAACCTAATTTTTCCTGAGCCATAACCTCAATCCCTGTAGCCCACTTAGCGCTTTTCCACAAGTAAAGATGTGGAATTATGAACCTTACAGGCCCACCATTTTCATAAGGTATTTCTTTCCCATTACGACTCCATACAATTAAACTTGAATCCAAAAAAGCATCTTCTATATTCACATTTGTTGAATAGTCAACTAAGCCATAACACATAATACATTTTGAATCTTTTTTCAAACCAGCATGGTTCAAAATCTTAGACAAGGGAACACCTTCCCAGTCATTGTCCAAAAGACTCCAATGTGTCACGCAATGCAAATCTGAATTCAAACGAACAGGACCCAGTTTACAAAGATCTTCAAAATTTAACTCAACAGGATTTTCAACATTACCAAAAACTCTAATTTTCCAATCTTCCAAGCTCGCTGAAACACTTGGGGGGTTGATGTCTAACCTGGGCCACTTCTTTACTACAACCTGACCTGGAGGCACTCTAGATTTCATCTAATCAACTAATCCTTTTTCCCATATGCCCTCTCTAAAATGCTAATTGGAGGGTTTACAAGAACAAAATCACCATAATCCAAAGTTGGAATAACTCTTCTTCCAAGAGATACTAAAAGAACCTCTTTTAAAGATTTCTCGTGAATGTCTATGTCAAAAGTCTCATAATTTACACTTCTTTGCAATAAATACTTATACAAAACCTTACAGTCTCCACACCATTCTGTTGTGTAAACTTTCAGCTCTTTGTTTTTAATACTCTTTGAGTTATTTTTTTCAAAAAAAGAAAGACCATTCATGCTTGGAAAAACACCTACAGGTCTATTCACATCACCCATAATCGCTAAAGGAAAAAGAATTGGCCATCTTCTTTTCAGTTTTTTAATAGAGGCTCTTAAAATTTTAGAAATATCTTTGCTCTCCAAGTCAACCTCTTTAATTATGGTGATTTTGTCCATCTATTAAATCCTACTATGGTTAAAATCTAATTATGCTTTTTCTTGAATATTTTTTCTTAAGCTGTAATTCTGAAATTGAATTACAAAAAAACTCATCTATAAAAGGAACTGCCACTTGCTTGATCCAAAAAGAAGAAGAAAACGTTGATTTTTATATTTCGGAAAATTTTGAAATAGAAGAAGTATTTTTTACAAGGGGCGGAACAAGTCTTTATTATGAAAAAAAAGAAATCCAGAATGATTTATCCGGCTGGAGTTTGATCTCAATTCCTGAAGGAGAATATGAAATAACAATTGAATATTCAGGTTTTTTTGGCAAAAAACATGACTCTTATAATGAGCTTGATCTCAAAAAAGGCTTGTTGCCTTTGAGCAAAAATCAAAAAGGATGTTCTAGATTCAGCCTTAAAGGAACAAAAAAAATCATACTCAATTCTGAAAAAAATCAGGATGATTTAATTTACTTATGCAATTTAGAAAACAAACTATTTGAAATAAATGAAAATACCATCATGACAGAAGGCCCCGGTTTAAAAATAATATCAAAACAAACAAAAGAAAGTCACAAAACGTGGATTGAAGCTATCGAGTCATCATTGAAAGAAATTCAACAAAAAACAAATTACAAAAATCCTCAAGAAATCATTCTTTTAGAGGGTCAAGATTGGTATAGCCAAAAAGGATTAATAATTGTTCCTAAAAATTATCTTCAAAATAAACCTTTATTTTCAGAAATGACTGAACATCTTGTTTACCAATGGGAAAATGTAGAGAAGCCTGTGCTTGAAAACCCAAAAGGAAGGATTTTAAATTCATATTTAAACAAAAAATTTACACCTATTTCAAGAAGGATCAATGATAGAGCACATTTACAAAAAACAAATGGCAAGGATGAAATTAAATTCGAAACAGTTATGGCTGAATATACAAACAGAAACAAAGATACATGCGTTGAAGAAAAATGGCCACAACTAACAATAACAAAAACAAAAGTAGCAAGACTGAATGATGGTTACGAGCTATCAATTTATACTGACTGGAATGGAAAGTGCAAGAGGAAACTAGATGTCATAATATCAAACAGCAATACAGAAAAAAATGAGCAAATCGAAATTCAAAATGGAAGTTCAATTTACAAAGTAATGTTAAAGTGGATTCCTAGATATCTAGAAATCGATCCTGGTTTTTGGTTTCCAGGTGAACTTGAAAGAGATTCAAGCATTTCTCTTATTTTTGAATCTCTCAATCTAACTAAATCTGAATGGATTCAGCCAAGAAACACAATAAGCTCAATTGGCCCTGGTGGAACTTCATGGCCAAATAAAGAAAAAATAAAACTTCCAGACGGAACAGAAAGATATTGGACTGAAAAAAGCTATCTGGTCCTAGCTTCAAGCAAAGAGGTTTTCTTGATTTCATCAAAAAAAACCGCTATTCCAAAATTAAATCAAGACGTAATAAATTGGGGATGGGTTCTCTTTGAAGATGGGACTCCTGTTAAATGGGGGAACAATACAAAAACAAAAACTTACAAGCTGCCAAAGCCAGAAATATTTTCCTGGGGAAACTAAATCTTTAAAAATTTCCTGAAATCCCGGTAAAGATGAACCATATCCAAAAGACCAACTTAGCAAGCAGGTCCAAAAGAACAGCAGCAACAACCAGCCACAATAAAACTAAAGCAATTTTTTTAATAAATTGCCGACATCAGTTAGCAGTTTTTGCACCTCTCCTCTACAGCATTCCAGTCAACAACATTCCACCAAGCACCTATGTATCCGCCCCTTAGGTTTTGATAGTTAAGATAATATGCATGTTCCCAGACGTCTAAACCCAATATGGGAGTTCCCTCTCCAGTCATCAATGGATTCTCTTGGTTTGCTGTTGAGGTTATTGAAAGTTTTCCATCTTTGCAGACAAGCCAAGCCCAGCCTGAACCAAATCTTGTCATGGCTGCATTTGCAAACTCTTCTTTAAACTTGTCAAAAGACCCGAAGGAAGAATCAATCAAATCAGCTAGATTTCCTGAAGGAGACCCTCCTCCATTAGGAGACATGATGGACCAAAATAAAGAATGGTTGTAATGTCCTCCTCCATGGTTTCTTACAGCAGTTTTAACTGAATCAGGAAGATTGTTAACCATTTGACAAAGATTGCCCAATCCTGCGTTTGCAAGATTTGGCTCTTTCTCCAAAGCAGCATTCAGGCCGTTTACATATGCCTGATGGTGTTTTGTGTGGTGTATCTCCATTGTTTTAGCATCTATATGAGGCTCTAAAGCATCATATGAATAATTTAATTCTGGTAAAGAATGACTCATTTTTTTCCTCCGTTTTCCTTAAAGATCCAAAGCTCTTCTTATTTCATAAGCGATATTTGTCATGTGGGCAGCAACCATTGGGTCACTATCTTCAGACATGTTGGTAGCACTTTCGTACATATCGATTAAAGCATCTGTAGACAATGCAAGCATGTCAGGACCGCTATTTCCCATCTGAATCAAATAACTTGTCCACAAAGATTGGGAATCTCTATTGAAAGAATTAGCAGCATCAACATTCCATAAAGCTTCATGAACCGCTGCAAACACATCACTGATAGAAAGAGAATCTCCTCCATTTGCTTCGTGATACCAGGCTGCATCTCTCATCCTCACTAACCTAGAACTGTCAAAAAGATACATCAAAGTCATCATCTTTCTGGAAGCAACAGTACTGTGAATGTCAGTATTGAGATCCTGCATAAAACTCCTGCCACCTAAACCATAAGCCCTAAATGAATTAACCATATATGGGTAAAAGTCAACAAGCATAGCAGTATCAACTGTCAATGATTCAATAAGAAGATCCAAAGCTCTTTCTTGCTCTGAGTAAGAAATAAAAGATATTGGTGCAGGAGCACCAGGGTCACCCTTGTGCGCTCTGCTCATATCATGACCACCAAGATATTTTGCAGCAAAAGGGCCACCTCTTGACATGTCATAAAGAATTTGGCTTACACCGCCTCTTAAGTCAGTCCATTCTTCACCTTCTGAAACAACCCTATCCTCAATTTCGGAAATCAAACTCTTAGCAAGTTTAATCCTGTCCTCGAAGAATGAAAGTGGATCTGATAAGTCCCAATAATTTGTATAAGGGTCCCATCCAAATGCTGTTGCTGAATCCTGATCAGTTGCAAAATGATGGTGGGGGTGAGTATTATCAGAAGCTAATTCCTTTAGCCATTCATGCTGAACACCACTTATCTCGTCTGGCAAATATTTATAACCATACTGAACTGCCCAATCATCATAATCTCCAGTAACTGGTGAAGAATAATGTCCTTGGTTGTCTCTATCAGAAGAAACATTTGATTCTGCGTAATCCATAACTGAAGAAATAAGTCCATGTTTGGAAGTGTATTCTTTATTGTTTATTTCTTCCCAAGGAATGCCATGACTAGATTTGAAATTATGCCTTAGGCCTATAGTGTGCCCTACTTCATGCATCGTAACCTCAATTAATGCTTCAGTAATAAAACTATGAGGGATCGGGTCATCAGCACCGATAACTCCATCAGCAATCAAAGCGTTTCTCAAAACAATTGGTGAAAAGTTACCTCCTGAAACCGGACTTAACATAGCGCAATACCTTTCCATATCAAAACCTTCAGGAAGATCTCCATAACCATATAAGCTCGCCTCAAATTCTTTAAACTTTCCTTCTTTCCCAATTTCTAATATTTCCTCATAATGAGGCAAATTAAATAAAGGGTGAGCTGTAACTTCAGCGTCACCTGTCCAAGCTTTTATCCATGAAGCTGTGAAAACAATATCAGCATTGAGTATCTCTCCTGTTCTTGGATCAACATTTGAAGGACCAATCGCAAATGTGCTTGCCAAACTAGGAGCCCACGAAACGCTTGAATACCTCGAATCTCCAGCAGAATAATCATCTGGCCAATCTTCATCTCCAGGAAGAACTGCTTTAACAGCTCCCTTCCATCCAGCAGCCTCAAAAGACTTATTCCATTTCTCAATACCTATTTTGACATACTCTCTCCAATCTTCAGAAACTGTTGGATCAACATAATATGTAATTGGTTTGATTGGCTCAAGCATTTCAGCATCAGGATCTTTTGGTTCAAGTCTCCATTTGTTTGCAAGCCTCACCACACCACCATCAGTCTGCTCTGGATTTACATCCATGTCGTAATACTGAGTATCAAAATAACCTATTCTTTGGTCTGAAGTTCTTGTTGTCATAAGGTCATCAGGAAGCCTCTGCACTGAAAAATGTACACCTTCCTCGCTACTCCCCATATTGAAAATAATATCAAATTCCATATTGGTTGGATAAACATCTGATCTGTTGACATAGCTTAAATCCCTATTGAATCCGCGCATGTAACCCAAACCACTATTAATCCAATCACTAACATCTAAAAGATAATGGGTTGTTTCTCCATCTTTTTCCCTCGTTGCAACAGGCATCATAGCCATCATCCTTGTACCATCAGAAACACCAAGTGCATTTGCATTTGCTAATTTTCCTTCAGGATCCCACCTGTGACTCCAGTTAGGTTCAACAATGTCTATCCTTCTTCCATCAGGATTCATTCTGAATTCAAAAGACATATCCCCACTCGGCATATGCAAAAGGGAGCGTTGTGCATCAGCATGTGATGTAAGCATTATCGCAACCATAGGATGATTAAGCTCAGAAGCTGGAACTTCAAGCATGAATTGACCTCTTCTATCATCGCTTCCAACATAAAGATTCAGCCAACCTTCTCTCTTCTCTAGACCTTTAGCAGCCTGATCAATAGGGTCAACTGGAGCTTTCTCAACAACTGGTGGCTTTGGTGTAACCCAGCTTCCAGTTTTCCAATCCCAAACAGGTGCCGCCTCTAAAGAAAAGGCTTTAAATAAAATAGTAATTAAAAAAATATTTCTCATGATTCCTCCTTTGGTGCATCAATTGATAAGTCTGATTATATATATATATAATCAAAATTAAGAAAGAAGCAAGTCAATTAATTCTTTTTTTGATAAAATTTCAGCATATTCTTTCTTTTCAAAATCACAACTTTCTAAAACCTTATGGAATAAATTCTTCTTTCTTTCTAAAATCGATAATATCTTTTCTTCAACAGTATTTTCAGAAACTAGATGTATTGCTAAGACAGAATTTTTACTACCTATACGGTGAGCCCTAGCCACTCTTTGAGCAATTTTTGCTGGATTATACAAAAGTTCAAAATTTACAACAAGATCGACAAATTGTAAATTCAAGCCCGAAGATGCTGCATCAGTTGCTATAAAAATATTAATTTCAGAATCATTTTTAAATTTATCAATGACTTGATCTCTGTTTTTTTGGTTAAGGGCCCCATGGTAAAAAACAGAATTTATATTTTTTTCACGTAAAAATTCGCCAATTATTTTACCCATCCTGACCCACTGTGTAAAAATAATCATTTTTTTCCCTGGGCCAATATTTGCACTTTCAATAATTTCAATTAACTCTTTTAGCTTGTTTCCTACGCCCTGCTCCCCTAGCAGCTCTGGACATGTGCAAGCTTCCCTCATCCTCAAAATACCTTCCAGGGCATTCATTTGACCTTCATCTGACCTGTCTGACTCCCATGATTTATAAACTTTTTTAAAAATTTTTCGATAAAGTTTTTTTTGGCTAATTGACATTTTGACATAACGAACACTCTCAGTTAATTCAGGCAGCGAATCCAAAACTTCATCTTTTCTTCTTCTCAGAAAAACACCATTCATTTTCTTTCTCACTTCATCTATGTTCTTGACCTTAACAACAGAACCAAACCTATCTAAAACCAAATACCTCTTTCTAAAACCAAATGGCGAGGGCCCAAAGACTGAGGGCTGTATCACCTTCATTATGGTGTAAAGTTCTTCAATTGAATTCTCTAGAGGGGTTCCTGAAAGCCCAAAGCAATACCTGAAAGCATACGAACTGATAATCTTGCTTGTTTTTGTTTTCCAGTTTTTTACTCTTTGGCATTCATCCAAAACAATCAAACCATCTTTTACATATTCTTTAACTTCAATATCCCTTCTAAGCAATTCATAATTGACTATTTTTATATCAGCTGAAGACTTCCATAACAACTGTCTTTTTTCAGGTTTTCCTCTTACAATTTCAACATTCCTACCTGTAAATTTGTTAAACTCACTTCTCCATTGAGTCCTTAAGCTTGCCGGCACAACGATCAAAACCTTTAAATCAGGGTCTTTTCTTTTCATCTTTTCTATAGCCGCAATTGCCTGAACTGTTTTTCCTAAACCCATTTCATCACCCAGCAATGCCCTCTTCCTTATCGACAAAAACAATGCTCCTTTTTCCTGATAATCCAAAAGCGGCAAATTGATCATGCTGTTGTCAAATTTCTGATGGATTGCCTCATCATCTGAAGCTAGGATCATTGCTGAAGGATGTATGTTAAATTTGACACTCAAAGCTTTAAGCTTTTTAGATAAAATTTTTAAAGACCTAGCTGAAGTTAATAACGAAGATCCATTCAAGAAGGAATCACATATCTCTTTTATATCATTTGACATAAACTCCCTTGCCGGAAAAGCTTCAATTTGATTAAAAAACTTAACAGATGGAGCAAAAGAAACCTTGTTTAAAGATGCAATTTTATTAATCTTCCAAGCTTTCTCACTGACCTCAACCCATGATCCTGCAAATTTCAAAGCCTCGACTAACGGTTTTAAAAATAATGGATCAATTAAAATTTTTGCATTTGCATAGTCCGATATTACCAAAACATATTTTGACAACAGAGAAGAGTGGTAGTCAATTTGTATCTGATTATTTGATTCAAAAATTTTAACTAAGTTCTTTCTCTTGAACCTATCTAGAGCTTCTTTTCCGGAGGTGCTATACGTGACAACAACCCCTAAAGACCTCAAATCTAATAAAAATGACCCTAGTTTTAAAGGCTCTAGTATCCAGCCTTTTGGAGATATTTTTCTTATCAATCTTAAAATCCTTTTATCCTTACCTCTATATCTAAAAATAATGCTTCCATTCTTAGAAGAATCTAAAATTACTGATTTTTGATTTTTAAAACCTTCAAAAGCCTTTATGCTCTTTTTCTCTACAATCAAAACCCAATCAGCTTTCTTTAAAAAATCTCTAAAATCCCAAAAAAGATCTAGAACAACCTCATCACCTTGAAGAAATCTTTGGAACTCAGTCAGAAAACTTTTTGGAAGGCTTTTAAAATTTGACACCTTTGCTAAATCTTCTGATTGAAAAAAAATTTTAACTTTTTTCATACTTTATTAAGAATATGATAGATTGTAGTAAACATGACTTTAAAAA
>CEVA01156806.1_pt1 | contig 15723 bp, 12 predicted proteins | sample 361521 | NCBI WGS metagenome assembly CEVA01 (sample SAMEA2622823, study PRJEB7988) | marine metagenome | isolation source: saline water (ENVO:00002010), including
TTGACTTCCTGAAATATTCGGTTATGTTCCCCGTTTGCTGGGTTCACCATCACATTGGCCATCGCGATCATTCCCTCTTCTCCTTGATTGGCTGCTTCCAAAATCAGGCATGCGCGACGATTTGCCTTTCCCGTGGATCCGGGGTGTAGGCACTGTTAAGGGGAAAATGATGATGCCAAAATGGCTGCGAAGGTGATAATTTTGATTTCATGATGATCCTTTTTTGGGTGGAGCGGTCATCAGAACCGAATAATGAGGGTCGCATTTAGGTTGGGATTTACATCGTAAAGTTCTTTTTTACACCCGCTTTACGTCCTCTCAGTATCCGATCAGATATACAAAAAAGCCCGCTTAATTATTGGTTTTCGCTTGTGATCTTTCCTTTTAGAGGACTTTACAGTAAGTTTAGGAATCCTGGTTGTAAGCGCTTGCCAATATTTGAACCGTGTGGAGGACCGGAGGTGGTGATTCGTACGATTCCAGGTGCTTTTCTATTTGTGTCATGCACCCAATATTCCCCAATGCTACTACGTCAGGTTCTGTGGAAAGCAGGTTTTGGGCTTTGGTTTGCCCCAATTGCTTGGCCAATTCCGGCTTTTCTATATTGTATATACCAGCCGACCCACAGCAGATTTCCCAATCAGGTGGTTCTAGGAGACTGAGATTAGAAATAGCATTCAAAAGGAGTCTCGGGGCTTTTCGTTCCTTTTGAGCATGGGCTAGGTGACAGGCATCATGGTAAACAACACGCAAGGGTTTGGGCAATTCAGGTGGGGAAAGCAATCCGATTTCATTCAAGTAGGTACTGATGTCCTTTGTTTTCCCGGCGAGGGCGCGTGCTTCCGATTCCTCCTTCTCACCAGCAAATAAAATGGAATACTCGTTGATTCCCGAACCACACCCCGCTGCATTAGTGATCAAGGCGTCCATATTCTCCGGGATGGACTGGATGAGCTGACGTGCAGTTTTACGCGCCTCTTTTTCTACCCCTGTGTGGAGGGCTAAGGCACCGCAACAGGCCTGGTCCCTAGGAATAAACGTTTCTATGCCGTTCGCGCTCAGTACCTCCAGAGAGGCTCGATTGATTTCCGGGGCCAGCACCTGTTGGACGCAACCGGCCAAAAGAGCCACTCGTCCTCGTTTTTCACCTTTGGCCGGATAGATTTCCGGAATTGAATCTTTCGCTGGCAGTGATCGGGGGAGCAACCCGAGTGCTGGTTTTAAACTCTTCGGAAGAATCGCACTTAGTGGTATGGCCAGTTTCCCCATCTTGAAAGCCAACCTTGCTTTGTAGGGATACGGAAGCGTGTTCAAAATCATACTGCGAAGAATACGGCGGCCCAATGGTTTTCTCCGTTCCTTCTCAGCCTTGGCCCGAAAAGCCGTTATGAGGTGGTCGTATTCGACCCCGGAGGGACATGCGGTTACGCAAGCATCGCAGCCCAGGCAGTTGTCTATAGGATCGAGAGCTTCTTCCATGGGAACTGATCCTTCCAGTACCTCCTTCATCAGGAAAATGCGTCCGCGTGGAGAATCAATTTCCGCTCCCAGAGTGTCATAGGTAGGACAAGTCGGCAGGCAAAACCCGCAATGTACACAAGCCTCGACGCCTTGGGTAAGGGCATTTACTTTGGGGCCGAGCGATTTCTTATCGATGACGTGTTGCATGCAGGTCAGGCCGACAGGGCTTCCTTGATGGGAAACGGTTGAAAAACCTTTTTTGGATCCAGCGCCTTTTGAATTCTACCTATAAAGGGCAGGCTTACATGATGGCCCAGGAGCGGATGGGCTATACATTCTCCTCTTAGCTGCAATCCGGGTAGTGAATATTGGCTCAGTATGTGATCGATTTCTTCCGGATCTGCCGAAGCATCCCCCCCTAGAAAAATGGATTTTGCGCCGTTCGAAAAATGGATTTTCCAGTTACTGTTTCCCAGTGATTTCAGTACGTTCACGGCTGAAGTGGTATGGATGACTGTTTTTATCAATATTCCCTCCGGATCGGACCAGTCGAAGGCTTTGAATCTGCTCCAAGTTTCCGGTTCCCGGGCTCCTATTGTTAATTTCATCGGTTTCCCAATAAGGTTCTCGAGGCTTTCTTTTCTGGATGCCATGGTGGGCTTCTGGTATCCAAGCCGCAGGTAGAGGATCCGGTGATTGTCAATTTCGACACCTTCCAGATCAAAGCCTTTCAATTTCGGGAGGACGGTTATGGCATCTTCAAAGGAGTCCATTTTGGCCTCTAATGTTGCATAGGACGGGGGTTCGGGAAACACCTTGAAGGACAGGTCCGTCATTATGCCCATTCTACCGAGGCTTCCGTTGAACAGTTTTGGAAAATCGAATCCTGCCGCGTTTTTGACAACCTTGCCGCCTCCCTGAACATGGTTTCCCTCGCCGTCGATAAAGCGTACTCCAATGATAAAGTCTTTTATGGGACCGTAACGATAGGCTCCAGGCCCGGATATGCCCGATGCTACAGTGCCTCCGATGGTGGCTCCTTGTTCTGCCATGGTCGGATCAAATGGCAGGTATTGTCTGTTTTCCGCAAGGGCCTTAATGAGTTCCTGAAGCGTTGTTCCAGCTTTTACGGTTATGGTGTATTCGGATGGTAAATACTCCACTATCCCGGACATGGACCTCATGTCTACCGTGGAAACTTTAGTGTTCGCAGCCGAAAGTGTGGGTTTGGTTTTACCGCCACGAGGAATCAAGGAGGAACCCGACCTTATGAGATCGATTATTTCTTCCACCGATTGTGGAGTTGCGGTTTCTTGGTCGCCGCTCATTCCCGGGATATGATGCCGGCTTTTTCCAGAGGGTGTGCTCCGTGTGTAGTAAGCGCCGGAGCCTCTCCACCTGGAAATAGTTTGCCTGGATTGGCGATTTCAAGCGGATCAATCGCTCGGCGGACACGTTTCATGCAATCGATATCAATTTCCGAAAACATTTCCGGCAGGTATTTCTTTTTCTCTACTCCCACGCCGTGTTCTCCGGTAATGGAACCTCCCATTTGAACGCACATGGTTAAAATCCTACCTGCCAGTGCTTCCGCTCTTTCCAGTGCCCCATCCTTTTTGCCGTCGAACATGATAAGTGGATGAAGGTTTCCATCTCCGGCATGGAACACATTGGCTACCGCTATGCCGGCTTCCTTGCTATACTCCTTAATTTTGGCGAGAGCCTCGCCCAAGCGGGAACGTGGAACCACTCCGTCTTGAACCAGGTAATCCGGTGATAATTGTCCGACAGCCGAAAAAGCACTCTTGCGCCCCTTCCAGATCATTAGACGTTCTTCTTCGTCTTTTGCGATCCGGGTTTCGTAGGCACCCGTTTTCTCGATCAAGAAAAGGAGTTGTTTAAAATCTTCTTCAACTGCTTCTTTCTCGCCTTCCAATTCCGTGATTAACAGTCCTTGGGCGTCCTTTGGGTATCCCGCTTTGACAGCTGCTTCGGCAGCGTCCATCGATAGCCTGTCCATAATTTCCATGGCGCCTGGGAGTAATCCGGATTCTACCACGACAGATACGGCATGGCCCGCTTTTTCCAATGAATCATAGGCTGCCAGGACTGTGCAATAGCGTTGTGGTTTTGGAGTCAGCCTCAGGGTAGCTTCCAGAGCCACTCCAAACAGCCCTTCGTTTCCACAAAAGAATCCGGCGGCATCCGGTCCAACCGTATCAGCTGATTCGCTACCCAATTCAACGACTTCTCCGTCGGCCAACACGGCCTTTATCCCTAAGACATGGTTTGCAGTCATTCCGTATTTGAGGCAATGGGCTCCACCCGAGTTAAATGCCAAATTGCCGCCAATGGTACAAATCTGTTGGCTGCTCGGGTCCGGCGCATAGTACAGCCCATGGGGAGCCGCTGCTTGGCTGACTTTCAAATTGACTACTCCTGTTTCAACTACGGCCAGGCGGTTTTCCGGATCCATTCTAAGGATGTGATTGAGCCGGTTCAGAGTGATGACAATTCCTCCTTCCACCGGCATGGATCCTCCTGACAAGCTGGTTCCGCTGCCTCGAGCGAGGAAGGGTGTTTGGGATTGGTAGCATAATCGAACCGTTTCGATTACTTCTTCCTGCGATTCGGGAACGACCACGGCGAGCGGTTCAGCGCGAAAAGCTGTCAACCCGTCCGACTCGTAGGCTACCAGTTGAGATTTTCTGGTAAATAGACGAGTGGAAGGATAAAGCTTCCCAAGAGCATACAAAAGTTCCATAGCGGATACTTATCCTTCCCCGAACTGAACCGAGAATCAAGTCTCTTTGAAAACCGGGCTTCACGTGCGAGGGCCAATTTTATTTTAATTTTCCAGCTTAATAGTTCATGCTCGTTGAGCTGCTCGATAGCATCCAGGGCTTCCATTTCGGAGGACATGGTTACAAAACCAAATCCTCGTGAATTTCCGGTGCCTCGATCAATGATCACAATGGACTCCAAAACGGCACCGGCCGTCATAAAAAAATCGGTGAGATCTTGTTGGGTCACAGCGTAATTCAAATTCCCAACATACAATTTATTATTCATCGTGACCGCAATGAGTAGTCTCCTCCTAGACGGTGTAGTTCGGTAGGTATATAGAGGGCCGCTTAATCTATAGGGCTAAAACGGAGGAGTTGGCCTTTATTCAAAACATGATACCCTGAAATTCGCAACCTGAAACTTCCGGAATATCAGGGAAAATCAGCTTTGGTTCAACCAGGAATGGAGGTCACTTGTTACGGCAATGCGAGCTTCGGTTTGAAAATCTGCCAAGAGCAAGGATTGGTAGGATTTTTGAGCGAATCGGCTGCAGTGAAACAGGATGCGCGCGGTCTGGCCGGGTCCGCGGACCAGGCGGCCCAGGGCCTGGTTTATTTTTTGCATGCCAGGTATCTGATAGACTTCCTTAAAAGCGGCGTCTTGGCCGAGATCTTTTCGGGCACGCATTCGTTTTTTCTGGAGAGCGTTTACCTCGGGTAAGGCGGGTCCGACGATTACCGCCAGATCAATCTTTCCGCCCAAATGATCGATACCTTCGGCAAAGGCGCTTCCAAGAATTAGAAAAATCAGATCCGCTTCGCCCAACGTATCTTCTATAAACTGAGCGTGTTGTTCAGGTGATCCGCCACGATCTTGCAGCCTTAGGGTTAAGTGAGGAAACTTGTTCTCGAATGTCTTCTGGATTGTCTTCGCGTATTTATAGGAAGGAAAGAATGACACTACCGGCTTGGAGCTCGACTGAACGCAATGCGCGAGGGTTTCCACGGTGGTTAGGGCGTGCCGGTCTCGGGACATGTACCGGGTATCTACGCGAACGTCCACAGCGCTGTCGTAAGCCTTGTTTCTCCAGGGAGTACTGGCTTCGACCCAAGCGGGTTTAGATTTCGATTCCAGCAAACCGAATTGTTTTAAGAAATAGGGTTGCGGTTCCAGGGTCGCCGACATGGCAATTACTTGGGGGGATTGTTGGAGGATGGAGCCAATTTCGGTGGGTGCATCCAGGCAGCTTAAGTCCAGCAGTCCCGCCTTTGAGCTCCAAACGAGGCGTTCGAGGTATTCGAGCCGGAAAAACAGGTTCGTGTCCGATAGCTCCCAAATGGCCATCAAGGTCTCCTCAGGTAATAATTTTGAATTCAGCGGATGGTGTTGCAAAGCTGCAGCGAGAGTTTCAGCACAGTCTCGGGCACCATAGTTCACGTAATCTTCGAGTCCCTCGCTGGGTTCAATTTTTTCCAGAAGATCCAGCCATTGTTCTAGTGCCTTGCGGATTGCCGGGTGACCATTCGCGAATTGCAGCTCAGCATGCAATTGTTCCACCACGTCATGGGATACCTGATACGAGAATACATCGGCCACCCTACTTGGCAGATTGTGGGCTTCGTCCAGAATAAGCAGGCTTTTCGAGAGGTCAAACCCTGGCTGCTGGAAAAATAAACTGCGGTTTTGCGGAGAGAAGAGGTAATTGACGTCTGCAACCCACAATTCAGCATAGGGCATGGTCGCGCGCATGAGCTCATAAGGGCAGATCGATTCCCGTTCGCCTGTTTCGCGGAATCGATTCGGCTGGTTTGTCGGACTTTCTAAAAAGGAGTAAGGCGAGAGGCCGCAATTCTTCCAGCGGTCACCCACTCTTAATCGGAGGTCTTCCGGATTACATATACAGCGGGGTGACCCACACAGCTCATCCTTGTTTCTTATTTGAAGGCTCGAGAGTCCGGCATCTTTTGGAAGCATTTGGTTTAGTTGTTCCATGACTTGGGTTTGACCGCTCCCCTTACTGGTTAGATAAAGAATCCGCTGATAGGTGCCTTGGATTACCTGGTTGAGTGAGTACTCAAGGGCCACTCCTGTTTTTCCGAAACCTGTGGGCGCCTGAAACAATACAATTGGGCTTGTATCGGTAGCTTTACTCAGGCTTTCCTGAATTGTTTCCTGGCCTTCCCGAAGGGATTGGTAGGCAATAATGGGTGTTTGGCTCTTGAATGTTTTTTGACGTTTTTTCTGGTTTTCCAGAAATGACCAAAGGATTTCCAACTGTGTATTGAAGAGATCGATGCAATGCTGGTCGTCTGATATGTGCTGCCGAATCCCGTCATAAATGTTGATAAATAGCAATTCGCCGGTAAAATTTAGATTCTCCTCCGATTTCTGGCGCAGCAGGGCCAGGTAGGTTCCTAGCTGGGAAAAATAGGATTTGTAGACGTTGACCAGCTCATCCGTTTCCGCGGGAAGCTCATGGGAAGTTGTTTTGATTTCCCTAATCAGAACATCGTGTTTCTGCTCGATCCATTGGTCAATGCGTCCCTGGATATTAAACAGCCAGCCCTTGTATGGCCAGTTGACTTTTAGTGGTACTTCGTAGCGGCCTTTTTCACCGGATTGTCGAGACTCTTTTTCCTGTTCCTGGTGCCACTCAATGCCAACTTGCGTACGCCATCTACCAGGCCGTCTTTGCAGGCGTTGACCTGGGCCCGTCCGGAAATCAGCTAATTCACCTACGCTAATCGTTACGGATTTTGCTGAATAGTCGACTTGCATTAGAGTTATAGCAATATATCTGTGTAGTGCTGCACATAGTGTTTCAATTGGTCATTCCATTTGCGAACAACTTCCGGGTTCAAGTCGAGCGCAGCTGTTGGGATATTCAGGATCGAAGCTACTTCAACGCGGTCATGATGGCTCAGTTTTTCAAACCAGTCGTGCTTGATGGGATAGCCTTCATCCCGCGCGAATACAAAGAGGCACTTAAAAAATACCGCTTCCGGATTCTGTCTTTTTTCCCAGGCTTGCAGCCCTCGTTCCAAAAGTTGAAAGGTTGATTCAGCTGCAGTTTCTTTGGGTGAATTTTTCAGGAGAATAGTTGCCAGTTCACAGGCGAGTTCCAGAGCGATGAACGATTTTGCCAAACCTCGTCTTTGTTTGAGGATTTTCAGCTCCTTAACAAAACCGAATGAGCTGTCTTCCTTTTGCTCCAAAACGATTTCAGTTTGGTCAAAAAGGTCTGGCAAGGGGGAATTCGAACTCCTTTGGGGGCGACGTAGCATGGCCATGACGCTGCCCTGGGCAGGGCTTAGCAAATACAGCCTGAAAAACAATTCTCCCGAAGGTTCTTTTTTTAAAATGATTCCTGAGACCTGAACCGTTCGTCCAGCCATGGGCTTACAACTATACTACTGTTTCTTCCTTAGGATTCTCAATCTGGACGGTTTCACCTTCGTTCTCTATTGGGTATGGTGGTGCAACTGCTCCTCCTGATATGATTAGCTTCATTCCATCTCCAATTGACATATCCAATTCCCGTACGTCCTCCTTTGGAATCATCAATAAAAACCCACTGGTCGGATTGGGCGTAGTGGGCACAAATACATTTCGCAGTTCACGTTGGGTCTTAAGCTGCGGTTCTCCCTGAGTCTCACTGGTTAAAAACCCAACCGCCCAGATACCTTTCCGGGGATATTCAAGAAGTACCGTTTTCTTGAATACCGCTTTGTGCTGGGTCGAAAATGTCTCCACGATTTGCTTCACCGTTTTGTAAACCGTGTTAATGAAGGGCACTTTGTTCAAAATGTTCTCTGTTATGCGGAGAGCCCAACGTCCAACAAAGTAGCGCGACAAATAACCCAGGAAGGTAATACCTGAAACCAAAATAAGCGTAGCCAGTATGTTCCAGATGATCTGGAGGTTTTCGATCTGTCTCCATTCTTCGGGTATAAAAATGAGAAGATTGTTGCTGAAAGGCCCCCCAATCGTGTTCACCAGCCAATGGCCTATCCACAGGGTTACTCCAAGAGGGGTGAGCAGGAGAAGCCCTGTCAAAAAGGCATTCCTCAGAGAGCGTATCACTGAATATTTTTCACTCATTCGGTTGATATTTAAACAGGGGGACTTGGTGGTTTGTTTCCAATAAATGCATAATTACTTGTTCCTCTTTCTTCATGGCTTGGCGGCCCTCTTCAGAGTGATCTTCAAATCCGGCAAGGTGCAGCCAACCGTGGATGAAATAAAGAATCAGCTCCGAGGAGAAATTCAACTGATGATTGTTTGCATAGCTGTAAGCCGTGTCAATGGAGACGCAGATTTCTCCGGCTAATTTTTCATCCAGATCACCAGGGAAGGTGATTACATCCGTTGGTGATGGGTCGTCCAGGTAATCGGCATGAAGTTGAGAATGCCTCTCCTGACTTAGCAGGACCAGAGACAGATCACCCTCAGTTATGGAGTGGGGTGCGGCTTCGTCCAGGAAATGAAAAAGGCTCTCCAGGGCTTGGGCATCAAACTCAAGCGCTTTGCAGGGACTGAATATCTGAACTTTTCTCTTTTTTCCGGTTGCCATTTTCGGCTTCTGCTTTCGCTTTATCCTTATCAGGGTATTCGATGCGGCTGTGCAGGGTGTTCAACAGTGAAAATGAGAAGCTGTTGCGGATCTTCTTGATCTGTTCGAAAGTGAGCGGGCATTCGCTAAGCTGGTCGTCGGCAATCCGGTCTTCGAAAATCTTGTCGATAAGCTCGCTTATGCTTTGAGGTGTAACCTTGCGGAGTGAGCGACTGGCTGCCTCTACAGCATCGGCAAAAAATATGACTGCGCTTTCAATAAACTGAGGTTTCGGACCGTCGTAGCGGTAGGTGGATTCTTCAACCCGTATTTCATTTCCATGCTCGTTTGCTTTTCCCTTCAGAGCCTGTACATAAAAATAGGTGATGAGCGAGGTGCCGTGGTGTTGCTTGATGACGTCGATGATGATCCCAGGAAGCTTATTACGGAGAGCCAGACTGACCCCTTCTTTAACATGACTCTTGATGACCAATGCCGCCATCGATGGGTTTTGCAAAATTAATGGGTTTTCACCATCGCGCTGGTTCTCAGCAAAGTATTCGGGTTTAACTAGTTTTCCGATATCATGAAAGAGCGAACAAGCCCGGCATATCAGGGGATTGGCGCCAATCGCCGCGGCACCTGCTTCCGCCAGGTTGGCAACCATCAGGGAGTGGTGATAACTACCGGGAGCTTCCAGCTGCAAACGTCTCAGTAATCGGTGGTTGTAATCCGTCAATTCGAGCAAAGTGATGTTTGTGGTGAGCTGGAAAATACTTTCAAAAAAAGGAAGCAGTCCAATCACGAGCATGCCGGTTCCGGCGCCCACGCCGATTGACAGAAGCATTTCCCAGCCTATGGACACCCAGCTTACATTATTCAGCACGCCGAGAAGGAATGTTCCTACTGCCAGTGTCGTCCCACCGAAAATACTAGCACGGACAATTTGCCCCCGTTTGCTAACATCTTTGCAAAATAGTATCGCTACCATGCTGGCTACAAACATTACTGACATGAGAATGAACGATTCTCCGAACATCAGGCTGGTAATGAAACAGATGACCGCTGCAACAAAGATCGCTGCTCGCTGATTGATGAGGAGTGCTACCAGGATCGGTCCCAGGTAAACCGGAATCATGTACCTTAACATGACAAACAATTCAGGGGAATTGCCTGCGACGGAAAGGATCAATCGGGTGATAGCGATGTTGAGAAGAATCACAAGGAAGAGCAAACTGACACGTCGATTGTCCGTAAGGCTCGACCATCCGGCCAATGTTAGGTAGCCAACTACGGCGATTCCCAGGAGGGATGTAATCAAAGCTTTTTCCCAAAAGCTACGGCCCAGCGAAAAGGTGTAAGTGGCATCTTGTTGTAAAAGAAAGTCTTGGTATGCGAGAAGCATTTCATACTTGAGCGGCAGTACCGTTTCACCCGGTTCAATGATAATCTCGCTGGCCAAGACATCGATTCTAACCGGTTCCGCATTCTCTTCAGCCTCTATTCGGGCCAGTTCATGCAATGCCTGATCGTATTTAAGGTTAGGCTTGATGGCCTGGCTCATGATACGCGATAGGGCGATATTTAAATCCTGGGAGATATCGAAATAGGTGAAGTCCCGTTTCAAACTGCTGAATGCTTCGTCTTGGCTTTGAATGTCGAGCCGCCGGATCTGGCCGGTCTCGCTTTGCACGTAGATAAAATTCAGATTTTTCGGATCCATGGAAAGCACTGCGTTGGTGGAGTCGAAGATGCCACCATCCAGTATCCTTCTTACGGATATAAGCGCGTTGTCGATGATGGTCTTCCTGTCTTCGGTCTCACTGCGGGCCAGAATGACCAATACATCTTCCCGGTTTAAGCGTACCTTGGTGTGTTCCTCGAAAGCCAGTGTAAATCCTTCTACCTCTTCCAGTTTTTCTTCCGATTCCAGATCGGCTGTTTCAATTTCCAGCTCATTGATGCCTTCGAGCAATTCCAGGATTTGAGCTCTAAAGATCTCATAGGGCTCCATGTTCAGGCGGTAGACGGGTGGGATGCGTTGTTTTTCTAATTCGATCCGTTGGGCCGATTGCAATTCACTAATGTAACTGAAATCTGTCTCAGCCACAACCCGCACCCTTGAGACCTGATCCGGTAACACCTGAATGCCCGCCGGGGTGACTCCGGTGAAGGCCATCAAAATGGTCAGGATCACCCAGCCTACGAGGATCAGTGCCGTAATAATCGGACTACCTGCAAAAAAGGTTTTGGTCCAGGTCTGACGAACTGTGCGCCTTTTTCGCCTCGATGGCGAAGGCGTATCAGTTTTCTGTTTTCTCTTGCTGAATAGTTTCACTGTTCAAGCAGGCTTCGGCAGTTTCTCAGGAATGACCTTCCGATCGAAACTGTTCGTAAGCTTCTATAATCTTTTGCACAAGCGGGTGGCGCACAACATCAAAACTTTCGAAGTAAAAAAGCACGATTTGCGTGATATTCTCGAGGATATGAGTGATTTGGCGGAGTCCGGATTCTTTGTTGCGCGGCAGATCCACTTGCGTGATATCCCCGGTTATGATCATCCGGCTGTTGTCTCCAAGCCGGGTCAAAAACATCATCATTTGTTCCGGACTCGTGTTTTGGGCTTCATCTAGTATGACAAACGCCCGGGAAAGAGTGCGACCGCGCATATAAGCCAATGGTGCGATTTCGATGACCCCTTTATCCATGAGTTTTTCGGCTGTTTCTTTGCCGAGCATTTCGTGGATGGCGTCGTAGAGCGGTCGCAGGTAAGGGGTAATTTTTTCTGTCAGATCGCCCGGCAGGAACCCTAGGGCTTCGCCGGCTTCCACCGCGGGGCGCGTAAGGATGATCTTTTCAATTTCGCCCTTCAGCAACGAATCAATCGCTGCGGCCATTGCGAGAAAGGTTTTACCGGTTCCTGCAGGTCCGATTCCGAATACGACCTCGTTGTTAAAAATCGATTCCAGGTAACGTTTCTGGTTCAGGGTCTTGGGAATGATTTTCTGCTTGGGAAATTTCAACACTAGCGGATCTTGTATCAGGTCCTGCAGCGCTGAGATGCGTCCTTCGATAACCTGCTGAAGCGTTACAAAAAAGTCCGATTTGCGAATTCCCATTCCTTGGTTTCTGGCTTTTTCGAGAAATTCGAAAAATGACTCCGCTTTGGTTACAGCTTCGTCCGGACCGGAGATCTGAATCCAATCGTCCCTTGCTACGAGCTCTACTCCTAGCTTCTGTTCCACCTCATTCAAATGCTCCACATGGCCGCAGTATATCTGACTGGCCGCGCGAGGCGTGGAGAAGTGAATCGTTTTTTCGGCGGTCGACATGGTTAGAGCTCCAATTCGGTGACGGCCTGTTTCAGGCGGTCCCACATGGTTTCCAGGGCGGTGGGCAGCAAACGCGTATGGCTGATCACGGGCATAAAATTCGTATCCCCATCCCAACGCGGCACGATGTGGGCATGCAGGTGGCTGGGAATGCCAGCACCGGCTGAGTGGCCCAGATTGATACCAATATTAAATGCGTCCGGCTGAATGGCATGTGTAAGGATTTTTTTGGCCTTGATAATCAGATCCAGAAATTCTGAGCGTTCTTCGGAATCGAGGCTCTCCAGATCGGCAACTTCTCGGTAAGGTAACGCCAGCAAATGACCTGCATTGTATGGATATCTGTTCAATATCAAATACCCAGTATCTCCTCGGTACAGCACCAAGGATTCCCGTTCGTTTTCCACTTTGGGTAACACTACAAAGGGATTTTTACCCTTCAAGGCCTCCGGAGTTTCTATGTACTCCATACGCCAGTAAGCGTGCAGGTGATCATAAGGATTCGACATCTTCGTAGGAATGGAAATTGGTCGGGAGCTAACTACTATTTCCGTAAAAAACGCGAACACGGTGCGTAAAATGTGGCCATTAGCAACCTATTTCTTAAATTTGTAAACGCCACAAATTCCAGGTTTTATGCAATTTTTAACGTAGATTCCAGAGTTTTAGGTGTCTTTATAAGACTGATTTCCTAGAGCTTACGTTCAATGGACATCCGGTTTTTTCTTCTGCTGCGTTTTCTTGAGCGTCCTTGAACGATACATTCACGGTTTAAAAGGATTTACTTCGCTTTTTTCCTATACATTGACGCTTGCCGCGGTTTTGGGGCTTTTGTGACGTGGGACCTATTGGTGGGGACGCCGTGAGGACTAAGCTTTTGGTTATTTAGTGCTTATTGTGGCAGTTGTGATATGAGATCGGTGGCTATGCTTTGGTTCAGCAAAGCAACACCCTGTTGCTCCCAACGGGTCGGGTTGGAGTTGAGGATGCATGTTCGGGAATTCGGTCCATACTGGGATGCTTGTTTGCCGGCACTTTCCTCAGCGCGATTTTTTTCAAATTTTCCGAAGCCAAGGACCTGTCGAAAAAGATGAAAAGCAAAGCTCGTGAACTCGAAACAATGCTGACTGGGTTTCTGAAAGACGTGGGTGCCGAAACGCGGCTTACCGACGATTAGGATACGGTGCTTCCAGCCAAAATTGCGGCTGATGTTAGTGGATCCTATAGCGGGCACTGATCTCAATTATTTTTCCCATGTCAGGTGGACCCCACCGGCAAACTACTCACGGCATAGTTTGGATCAACATGCTCGGCTCTTCTTCGTTTGGATTGCTAAAGCTGTGAATTGATCTTGGAAGCATAAAGATAGCAGATTTGGCAGGCAATTCTTTCCGCTCTACATCTATTAAGGATTCTGCCGAACCAGAGAGAAGCCAACCCCAATCATCCTCATTGCCGTGATGATGGGGAGGTGGTCCTCCGCCCGGAGGGGTAACATTCGTCCACGTCTTAAACTCCCCGCCCGTATCTTCTCCTCCAAGATGGAGTATCATTTGATCGCGAAAGGCGTGAATCACCTGTACTTCGCCAGGCTGGGGAAACGTCCTATTTCCGAAATCGAAGGATGCGGAAATATTCAGCATGGATCGTTAGTCCCATTGGTTGTTTTGAAACCATCGATTTCTTTCCTGCGAGCAGTGGTTTTGAGTGGAACTCAGTTGCAGTAGCGCGTTTAGTTTATAAGGGGTTTGTGACAACATTTCAGTAAGCTTGTAGGTATCCGGTCGAGCAAGGGGATTATTATTACTGACGATACAATCATTAGACGGTTGGATTTTTCTTGGGCAAAGAAAGTCCATTTTTGGATAATTTAATATTGGCATGGAAAACAGAGCTGCCAAAGTTTTGTTCTTCGCTACAAATAATGCTTGTTGAATAGCTTTCGTGTTCACCTACCAATCCTACATTCCTTTTGCTTTTAGGCGGCTATGCAGCTCGGTTTTATTATAGATCATTCGCGCTGTATCGGGTGTCACGCTTGTACCATCGCCTGCAAATCGGAGAACGATGTTCCGTTGGGTGATTTCAGGACCTGGGTGAAATACACTGAGGAGGGGGTGTTTCCGGAAGTCCGGCGATCCTTTGCCGTGTTGCGCTGCAACCAATGTACGAAACCACCTTGTGTAGATATCTGCCCGACGAACGCTTTGGAAAAGCTGGGGAACGGTGTGGTTGATATCAATCACGAGTCTTGCATTGGCTGTAAATCGTGTATGCAGGCCTGCCCTTATGATGCCCTCTATATTAATGAAGATGAGGGAATCGCTGAGAAATGCCACTTTTGCAATCATAGGGCCGAAATCGGTTTAGCTCCCGCCTGCGCTGTGGTTTGTCCGACCGAGGCGATAATACCGGGTGATTTTGATGATCCCCTCAGCTACGTTTCTCGAATACTCAAGGCTGAAGATTTAAAGGGCCGCAAAGTGGAAGCCGGGACGGTTCCCAACGTCTTTTATAAAGAAGCAAACCCCAATACGATTACTCCAACGCAATCCAATGCGACCTCTGGGTACATTTGGTCCAACAATCCAGATGGAGAAATTAAAGATGCTGAAGCCTTTCATGCGGAGCGGGAAAGCATGGAGGAGAAAGCCCGTACGGTTTATGACGTTCCAAGGAAACCCCTATGGGATTGGAAGGTGGGAGCTTACTTTACAACCAAGTCATTGGCTGCCGGATTTTTCCTGGCCGCCTTCCCCCTGTTTTTATGTATGGTTCGAGGTGGACCCTCCGCAGCGGCTGGCCTGTGCGGTGGATTTGCACTCATTTTTTTGGCTGCCACAGGATTACTTCTTTTGGCCGATCTGAAAAAGCCCTCACGTTTTATCTATATCTTACTGCGCCCGAATTGGAATAGCTGGCTTTGCCGGGGAACAGTGGCTATATTGATTTATGGAGTTCTAATGACCTTGTGGGGGATACTGTGGACATTTTCTCATTTTGGAGGGCGTACTGTCGGTGAGATAATAGGAACTAATCCTGCTCAAGCTTTGCTATTATTAACCGCCGGTTCAGCAATATTCGTGGCCTCTTATACGGCCTGGTTATTTCATCAGTGCCTTGGTCGGCCACTTTGGATGAGACGTTATCTCGGATTATCGCTTACTCTCCACGCCTTTCTTGCTGGGTGTGCAGGTGTGTTGATTCTTGATCAAATATTGGTGTTGCTTGGATTGGTTTCCTGGAATCTGGATCCGAGCGCCCTTTCTTATGCGCGCTTTGGATTCGCAGTAGCCTTGGTGATTCACTTGCTTTTCATGTTTGGTGAAAAAGAGTTGGCTCCGAAAAATCGGGAAGAAGAATACCAACGTGCAGCAGCGCTCATCACCCATGGACCTTACGCTAAGCGGCATTGGGGAATCAGCATCGGACTGGGAGTTATTCTCCCATTAATCATGCTGTTGACAGGAATTCCCATACTCGTGATTCCGTCTGGGATTTTTGCCCTGATCGGCCTGGTGAATGAAGAGGATCTGTTTGTGAAGGCTGGGCAAGCATTACCGATCAGTTGAAATAGCAAAATGCAAATAA
>CEVA01074352.1_pt1 | contig 15712 bp, 19 predicted proteins | sample 361521 | NCBI WGS metagenome assembly CEVA01 (sample SAMEA2622823, study PRJEB7988) | marine metagenome | isolation source: saline water (ENVO:00002010), including
AGGTTCCGTCCGCCGCCGCCGGCCAGACAGTTCAGGATCCCGTATTCGAATCCCCATTCATCCAGAAGTTGGTGCTGCATAAATTCGAGATCGCCCCCTGGTGGAAGGCCGGAGGGAGGCCAGCTGTCGTGGCGCGCCGCGTTCGGTACCGCACGGGGATAGTAAGAACCGGTGTAGCTCCTTACTCCGTAGGTCTCGTGATGAGATCGCCAGCGAGACGGAAGATACTTGCGGATCGTCTCCGGGGACTGGATGGCGTTGTGGATGTCGCAGTCGATGAGCGAGTAGTCCGTGTTTCTCGATCCGCGTTGGGAATCCTGTTCCTGAACTTCCGGGGACGCAGTCGTAACGGTGGACATTGTTAGCTCCTAACTCAGTCAGGCTGTGACGGTTAACTTGTAGAATTCAGCGGCGTTCGAGTGTGTGATTCGTTCACGCAGGTCTGCGGGTAAATCTGACATCCAGGCGCTGGGGTCTTCCCCGTGCCAGTGAGGATAGTCGGACGCATACAGGAGCATCCGGTCGGATCCCAGATAGTCGATGATTTCACTCAGCTCGTGAGCCCGATCGGGGCCAGGGCGATCGGTCGGGGCGGTGGTCAGTCGGATGTGTTCCCGCATATACGCGCTGGGGGGTTGCTTGACCCAGGGCGTATCTCGACGCAACCCCTTCCATTCCTTGTCCATCCGCCACATCAGTGACGGCATCCAGGTCCACCCGCTTTCAGAAAGAACGACGCGCAGGCCCGGATGTCGATCGAAGGCTCCTTCAAAGATAAGGCTGTTGACCTGCGATTGGAAGATGGCGCCCGCGTCGACGTACTCCTCCACGTAGGTAGAGGGCCATCCGGTGGCTGTCGGGGGCAATCCCGGGGCCCCACCGAAGGCGATGAGAATCGCGAGGTCGTGGCGAGTCGCGGCCTCGAAAAGGGGATCGTAGCGCAGGTTTCCATAAGGCGCATCACCCTGCACGGGGAGGACGACCTGTACGAATCCAGGGTGGCTACCAAGGCGATCGATTTCGGCAGCTGCTCGGACGGGGTTCTGATTGGAGACGAGAATGGAGGCCCGGAAACGCTCGTCTTTCTCGAGCCACTCGTCGATCTGCCAGTTGTTGACCGCCGTCGCGAGATCCGCAGCCAGATCCTGGTTGTGTACGGCGCCGGGACGAAAACCGCAGTTGAGGATGGCAAGGTTCGCACCCATATCGTCGAAGACGTGTGTTCGCAGCAGGTCAATGTTCGATCCTGGCGGGCCCGATTCGGGACGCGCGCCTTCCCGGGCGGCAACAGGAGCGTTGATGGGGTAGTCATTGGCCCCGCTCCCCACGAACGCGGACTCATTCAGGTAGACCTGCCATTGTTCCCCGAGGTAGGGGAGGAGGGTCTTGAGCTTCGGCAGCTCGTTATGGACGTCGGAATCGATCATACGAGAGAAGCAGGCGGGCTGTTACCCTCCGTAGAACACTTTCTCGCCGAGGTGTTTGACGCGAAGGACGGATTCGTCGGGACGACCCTCGGTTTCGATAGAAGCGGATGCGTCGACGACTTCACCGACGAAGATGGAGTGGTCGCCTTTCTCCACAGTGTCGACAAGGCGACACTCGAGGACGGCCGCGGCGCTGTCGAGGACAGGTGCCCCAGTTTTTCCGCGGGAATAGGCCTCACCGCTGATGGTGTCACCCTCGAACTGGGTTTCCTTGATGAAGGTCGAAGCCACTTCATTCTGATCTACGGAGAGCATATTCAGGACGAAGACACCGCTGCTTTTAATCAGGTCGTGACTCGTGGAGTCGGCTTTGACTCCGACGACCAGTAGGGGCGGCTGGAAGCTGGCCTGCGTGACCCAACTGACGGTGGCCGCACCGATCTCGCCCTTCCACTCCGAGGTGAGTACGTAGAGGCCGTAGGGGATCATTCTCAGTGCGGTCTTTTTAGCGTCGGTGTTCATAGGTCCTCTCGGGTCAATCAAACCACTCGTCGGATGGGTCGAAGGCGGGGGTGACGAAAATGGCGACGGTCATTTCGGTTCCCTCCGCGACGACGGCGCAATGGCGAACACCGGGCGGGATGTGTACGGCCATACCGGGATGCACAGGTTGGCAGGCACCATCAAGTTCGATATCGCCTGTTCCCAGGAGGATGTAGTAGACCTCGGTCAGCTTTCGATGGTAGTGGGTACGTGCCTCGGCTGTGATGGTTGTGGTATGCAGGGTGAAGGCGCCGTCCGAGGCCTCTTCGAATGCCCGGCGCGCGATCCCGCACGGACAATCGACGCCTTCGATTTCGGCGAAGTCGATGACGGTGGCAACAGTTTGGTCAACGGCTTCAGCCATCGGAAACCGGTTCTCCCATCGTGTCGAGACGGTCCACCGCACTCGGAAGGGGCGTGGCAAGGTCGTCTTCGTATTGCGAGGCGAGGGTTACGTGGCCCATATGGGGTGCGGCCTGGTCTCGGCGTCGCTTGAGCTCGTATCGAATCGGAAGTCCGAGATGACGGATGATGTTGTCGGCCAACGCAGGGCGAGAAATTCCGGGCGCCACGAGGTGACGAAGTCCCGATAGGTTCGAAGACGCATACGCGATCGTGCGATCTACGACGTCGTCCGCCCACACGACGGACCTCGATTCGTCCTCAACGATGGTGATCGGGAGCGCTTTTGTAAAGCGGTAGCGCATCCAGTCGAGGTGACCGGTCCGACCGTCGACCGAAGGTCCGATGGCCAACGGAACGCGAAGGACGGCGGTGTTGGTGTGTTCGAGTACCCGCTGCTCTGCTTCGACCCGTGTCCGCCCATAGTGCGAGATCGGGCAGGGCTCGCTGCGCTCGTCGTAGCGCCCGTCGTGACCGAACACGTGGTCGGAAGACAAGTAGACGAACCGCGTGCCTTCGGGGAGTGCGTTCAGAACGCGGAGGACATTCTGGACGTTTTTTTCTCGAGACCAGTCCATTCGGGCTTCGCACATCGCGACGTCACAGACGGCGTGGGCGTAGACGACGACATCGAACTCGCGGTCGCAGGCGCGTCTCACGTCGTCCTCACTTTCAGGGACGACGGCATCCCAGCCCAGGGCCAGGCCCCGACGGTTGGGAGTGGACAGGATAGGGATCGTTTCAGGGACGCGGCGTGTAAATGCATAGCCGACGATCGATGTGGGGCCGAACAGAAGGATTTTCAACGTGGGCGGACCGGAGTCAGGGGACGGGGGAGACGTCGTTGAAGATCTGGGTTCGCCACATCACGCGTCGTTGTTCATCGGGGAAAGGGTCTCGGCGGTGCATCGTACACCGGTTATCGAACACGACGAGATCACCAACTCCCCATCGATGCCGGTAGACGTACTCGGGTCGTAGAGCGTGTTCGTAGAGCCGGGAGAGCAGATCCTCGCTTTCCGCGTCGGATACGCCTTCGATGTATTTCGTCAGATGGGGTCCGACGTAGAGGGCCTTTCGGCCCGTGGCGGGATGCGTGCAGACGACAGGATGGCTCGCGGGTGTTTCGGGATTCTGGCCTTCGACGTAGTGTCGGTGGACGGCCCTCAATTTCACGAGACGGTGCTTCATTTCATCGGAGAGTCCGTCGTAGGCCGCGTAGCAATCGCACCAGTGGGTGTCGCCGCCTTCCGCCGGAATCTCGATGGCGTAGAGAATCGACAGGGTCCCGGGTTCATGCAGATACGAGAGATCGGAGTGGAAGGTGAGTTCGGCGTTGCCCAGCGCGCCGATCGGTTCACCGTTTTCCTTGACGTTCGAGACGATGAAAATCTCTTCGAGTTCCCGGTTGTCCAGCTGCTTGCGAACGTGCGGTACGGCAATGCCGAAGTAGTTCGTGAAGCGAACGAGGTCGGCCTGCGAGATCTGTTGATCGGGAAAAACGATGACCGAATGATCGTAGATGGCTTTCTCAACAGCCGCCTGTTCGACCTCGTCGAGGGGCCGGTGCAGCGGAAGGTCGAGAATGCGAGCTCCGATCGTGGTGTCTGACGGTTCGATGTGTAGCGTCATCGTATGATCAAGCAGCCTTCAAGAGTTTGGACGTCAACCGAGAGGCACCAGACGTCGGCGAAGAAACGTGGCGTGGAGATCGCACACATATCAAGATACCCACTGCCGACGGTCCGGCCAACTCTCCCGGGCCGGAAGGGGGCGCGGGTCGTCAGATGTAGTTTCTGCGGAGCACGAAAAGCACTGGCAGGAAAACAATCCATCCGAGCAGGAGACCTGTTTCCAGCCCCAAAGTCGTCTGGGTCATTCGCGTGACGATGAGCATCGCCGGCAGGGCGGCCATCAGTGTAAAGATGGGTTTACTGAGCGTCCACAGACTGTGACGCGTCTCGTAAGCGCCGATCACTGCAATGAGCGGAAAGAGAGGCGCGAACCCGGCCAGGGCGTGCCTGACCGAAACAAGGAAGGCGACGACGGCAAAGATTGCGGGGAGTTTCAGCGAGATGGGGAGCGTCGTTCGATGGGACTGCTCCACTTCCGAGCGATGTCGGCTTCGCAGGACGAAGCCGACGGGGATCGTTATTGCGCACGCCACGGCGAATGCCGCATCCCCGGTGGGGACGAGTCCTGCACCCGCCCAGCCGATGACACTGTAGCCCAGAACACCGAACACGATGGCCAGACCGATCGGCAGATGCCAGCGTTCGTAAAGGAATCGGACCCCTTGGGTGTACGCGAGCAGAACGAAGAGTGCGAGGACGGTGCTGGCGTCGACGGGACGGCCGACGGAGATCGCTACGATGGTGAACGGAAACGGGAGGGAAAGGAACAGACCTTTCCATCTGGGCGACGCAGCGTAGGCAATCAGTAGGCACTGGGCCGTCACGGTTACGATCAACGCGACGTCCCACACCGTGAGATCGAAGGTCAGGTAGCGCAAGATGAGGGTGGAATCTCGATCGATGTACGACTACCCGCCTGTCGTCTGGAACCAGTCGACGACGGCCCGAATCATCTGAGGGGTATGCTCGGAGAAGACGTGATCGGCGTTGTCGATCCGCACGAGAGACTTGGGTTCGTTCGCTCGTTCGTAGATGTCCAAGCTGTCCTGGAGCGGAACGACGTCGTCTTCGGTGCCGTGCACGAGCATCCAGGGTACCCGGATGTCTTCTCCGCGGTCGGCAACGGAATGGATTGCTGCCATATCGTCCATATACGCCTGCGAGAGGGGACAATCGCCGTCGTCCCACATTCCTCCTTGACCGGGAACGACGTCGCCGAACTCGGTCTGGGCGAAGGATTCGGTGTGGACCATTCCGGCCAGCGAGACCAGACGCTGAATCCGGTCGTCGGTGCTCGCACGAAGCACGCCGACGGCGCCTCCCATACTGTGGCCCACGTAGGCTACGCTGCGCCCGGATGCGGCGTCGATTACGCATCCGAGGTCGTCGACCTCTTTTGAGATTGTCGCCTCCTCGAACCGGCCCTCCGAGTCTCCGTTCCCCGAGAAAGATATGCGCACTGTGGGAAAACCAGAAGCCGCCAGCCTCTCGGCGAGGGCTACGACGAAAGGCCGATCTTTATTGCCGGTCACACCGTGGCCGATGACGATGATGTCGGTCGTATTTTCCGCCACATCGTGAAGGGTGTAGTCAATGCGTTCGTTTTGTTCGTTGGAGATGCTACCGAGCATGTTCGATTCCCTCTCTTCGGGCGAGATGCCAACGCTGCCACTGCCAGCAACTCCAAAGGTGATCAGAAATCGAGCCGCCGACGAAGGACCCAAATTAAGGTCTTCGTTCAACGCCAACAAGCTCCTCCGCTGGAAGAGCTCTCGATGCGGTCAGTCTCCGGGAACGGGCTCGGGAAGGGTTTTCTGGCGTGTGGTGCGAAGGGCCATCGCTTCGGCGATGATGTTTCGCACCTGGGAAGCGCTGGAGAGGGGCTTCTGAATGTGGAGGTCGAAAGGTTTAAGGAGGCTGTCGTCTTCCTGGAGATACCATTCGGTGACAAGCACACGAACGACTGAAGGATCGCGCCGGGCGATCTCCTCCGCGACCTGATCCCCCGGGCGACCGGGCAATCCGAGGTCGATCAGGGCGACGTCGAACGTGTCCGTCTTGAAGGCCCGAAGGGCTCGATCCCCGTCATCGATCACGGACATCCGGTGGTGGGGCCCCAGAATGCGGCTGAGGAATGTCCCGACGAGGAGTACGGTGGAAGATGGATATCGGGGATGGAGCCGGACGGTGTTTCATGAGCAGCTGTATGTGAAGTGAAGAGAAGCGATATCCGAGATCTGATTGATGATCTCCGATATCCGAAAGCGTCTCTCTGGTCAACGCACCCTTTCTGAGATCGGAGATCTCTGATCGGATTTCTGATATTGGTTTCTTCTTCCACAAACCGGTTGACGACGGGCATCTCGCGCGGTAACGATAAAGGGCTTTATCACACACTCAGAGGAAAGTCCCGTGATCACGGATATTGAACATACCGCCATCATGGCTGCGGATCCTGCTGAACTTATCGCTTGGTACCGGGATGTCCTGGGATTCAACGTGATCGTCGCGATGGAGGATCGAGGCCAGTATTTCCTGTCGCTTCCGGGCGGTGGGATGCTCGAGTTTCTGAAGGCGAGTGACAAACCTGGCGGCGAGCAGGCGAACGACGACGTCGGGATCCGGCACATCGCATTCACGGCCGAGGATTATGACGAGGTGGTCGCCCATCTCGAAGAAAAGGGTGTGACGTTCCAAAACGAGAGCCACGACGCCGGTGGTGGCAACAAGCGCAACTTCTTCCCTGATCCGGAGGGGAATATTCTTCAGTTGATCCACCGTCCCGAGCCGCTGGGACAGGCCTAGGGTTCACCGCAACACAGGAGAGAGAGATGAGCGTGAAAATTGAAAAAGTATATCGGTCCATTTACGGGCTGCCGAACGGGATCCAGATGACCGACGAAGGCCTTCTGGTGGCCTGTCAGGTGAGCGATCGCGTGTCGTTGACAAAGACGGGGGAGGAGCCGGATCGATTCGGGTCGACCTACCTGATTCGCGAAGTTCAGACCGAGTCCTCTAATACGAGTGGTCTGACGGCGGGCGGCGGGGCACTGTGGCTTGGGGCGAACGGTTCGGGCCACGCGCGCCGAGGACCGCGGCCGAACGATGCAGACAAAGGACACGTGGTTAAGTCGGACCCGGAAACCGGAGAGACGCTGGACAGATGGCCCATCATCGGTGACACCGGTACCCACGGCCTTGAATACGACAACTTCGAGGACGACACGCTGTGGGTGACGTCGACGACGCATCGGAAACTTCACAAGGTGAAGATCTCCGACTGGTCGCTCCAACGGTCGATCGATCTGCCGCTGGAGCGGGTTCACGGCGTGGTGCGTCTCGAGGACGGCATCTGGTGCGTGTTCACCTCGGATAGAGTCATCATCAAGTTCGACCTGGCATCGGGTGAAGAAATCGCACGGATCGACGTGCCCGAGCCGCACCCCGAGCCACACGGCCTGACGCTGTTCGAAGATAAACTGATGTACTGCGATGCGGCATCCGGCTGGATCGCGACGATCGAAACAGACCTTTAAGGAAGGTACTATGGCGACAATTCAGCATACCGTCATGCGCGACTTCGGCGCGGCGATCTTCGCGGCCACCGGGCTGCCGGAGGATCAAGCTCGAGCAGCAATTGACCACCTGGTGGACTCCAATCTTGCCGGTCACGACTCACACGGTGTGATCCGCGTACCGGGATACACTGCCTCCCTGGTCGAGGGCGGCATCAAGGCCGTGAACCCGAAGGTGGAACGGAAGTCCCCGGGTGTTGAGATCTGGGACGCAAACCGGAGCTTCGGGATCGTCCTGTGTCGTACTGCGATGCAGACGGCGGTCGACATGGCGCAGGAGCATTCGTTCGGCGCCGTGGGCGTCTATCGATCAAGCCATATCGGACGGTTGGGCGACTTTCCACCCCTGGCGGCAGAACAGGGATGCATCGGGTTGCTGTTTCTGAATGGGGGCGGACACTTCACCGCACCGTTTGGCGGCACGAGCCGACGGTTGCCTCCCAGCCCGATTTCAGTCAGCTGGCCGACGCCGGGCCCCTACCCGATGATGTTGGACATGACGACCAGTATGGCGGCGGGCGGGAAAGTGGCGGTCCACGCCGCGCGAGGTCAGGAGGTTCCCGAAGGATGGCTTGTGGATGAGGACGGCAATACGGTGACCGATCCGCACCGATTCGGCGGCGACAATCCGGTTGCGATGCTCCCGCTTGGAGGCCCTTCCGGACACAAAGGCTACGGATTGGCGATGATGGTCGAAGCCCTCGCGGCGTTGACCTGGTCGGGTGTGAGCGCAGCAGAACCGACGCGCGGGGGCCGAGGGTACCTCGCGATGGCAATCAAGGTCGAGAGTTTTATCGATCTGGAAGAGTACAAGAACGAAATGAGTATCCTGATCGATTGGGTGAAGTCTTCGAAGAAGATGCCCGGGTTCGATAAGATCTACTTCCCGGGGGAAATCGAAGCCGAGACGCGGGCCCAGCGCGAAGCCGAGGGGATTTATCTTGAGGACCCCACGTGGAACGCGATCGTCGAGGCGGCGGAGAAAGTCGGCGTGGCGAAGCCGGATATCGACTAATTCAAAGTGCAAAGCTCAAAATGCAAATCGGTGGGAGCCGTCCTTCGACTTTGCTCAGGATCTACCTCCGGACGGCGAACTCTTCGTGAGAACGGACGGCCCTGATGAAAATCACTGCGCTGAAAACCTGGATCATCCCCCAGGGCCTGTTCGTCAAGGTCGAGACCGATGAGGGAATCCACGGGATCGGGTGTGACGGGCTGAGCCGGCAGGGACACGCGGTCGCGGAGACGATCAAGGCGTTCTCACCGGACGTGATCGGGCAGGACCCCTTTCGGATCGAACATCTGTGGCAGGTGATGTTTCGGGGTGGGTTTTTTCCCGGGGGAGTGATTCAGAGCGCGGCAGTGAGCGCGGTCGACATCGCGCTGTGGGATATCAAGGGAAAGGCCCTCGGCGTTCCAGTCTATGAGCTGCTTGGAGGCCTGACGCGCGACAAGGTGGTCTGTTACCCGCACATCGGGGGGCGACACGACCTGGACGAGCTGGCGCGATGCGCGAAGCAGGCGGTCGACGAGGGGTGGCGCTTCGTTCGGTGGGGGATGTGCGACCCGGCGGGATCGGGTGTCCTGGAACCTGGCCGAGCGGTTCGGTTCGGGATCGAGCAGGTTCGTGTCGTGCGGGAGACGGTGGGGGACGACATCGGAATCTGCTTCGACGTCCACACGCGCCTCGACCCGCCCTCGGCAATCGAATTCTGCAACGGGGTTCAGCAATATCGACCATTCTTCGTGGAAGACCCGCTGCGAAGCGAGAGCCCGCAAAGTCTCCGGCTGCTTCGCCAGCACACGTCGGTCCCGATCGCGGTTGGTGAACAGTGGGACAGCAAGTGGCGATTCCAGCAGGCGATCGAAGAAGACCTGTTGGATTACATCCGTGTAGACCTGGGGATCGTCGGGGGGCTCACGGAGGCGAAGAAGATCGCGGGGTGGGGGGAAACACACTACATCCATCTTGCGCCACACGCACCGGGAGGCACGGTGGCGACGGCTGCGGCCCTCCATCTGTGCCTATCTTCGCCCCTTGTGGGTGTGTGTGAGTTGCCGAGTCCGCCGATGTCCTACCTGACGGACGTGTTTCCTCGTCAGATGCCGTTCCGAGATGGTTACCTGCTTCCTCCCGAAGGTCCCGGGTTAGGCATCGACTTCGATGAAAAAGCGATGGATGAGACCCGCGCGATGACGTACGAAAAGGGATTCGGATTCCGTCGTGACGACGGTTCCTACGCCAACTGGTAGCACGCCGCTTCCGGAGGATGACTGATGAAAGAGACTCCGACGCAGGATCAGATTTTCGGGATGGAGAACGCGGTCGACTTCAAGCGGACTGCATTCACCGATGTTCCGCAGCCGTTCATCTTTGCCGTGATCCAGAAGCCCACCCCCGAGGAGGCGTTGCTCGAGATGCACCAGTCGGAACGGGCGGGGGCCCACGCATTTGAACTCAACCTGGCCTGGATGCTGGACGAATATCGAACGGCCAAGGCACTTGCGCCTCTGTTTCGCAGGACGACACTGCCCACCGTGACGACCTATCGGCGCTACGGCCGTGAGGCGACGGATGCTGTCGCGACGGCGGCACCCGACGATGTGAAGCGAATGGAGCTACAGCTTCAGCTCGTTGACGTGGGGTGCTCAGGGTACGATCTGGAACTCGATACGTTCGACCCACAACCACGGCACGACATGTCATCCCCAGAGGGCATCGCCTACGCGATGAATCCCGAGTCCTATCCCGCGGAGATTACCGAGGATTCGGAAGCGGTTGAGAAGCAGATGCGTCTGATCGAGGAGACGCACGCAAGAGGGGGCGAAGTGCTGGCCTCGACGCACGCGCTGACGCGATTGCCGATCGATAAAGCTTTGTGGATCTGCAAGCTGGCGGAGGAGCGCGGGGCCGACGCGCTTAAGATCGTGAGATTCAACGCCATTATGGAGGACATTGTCGACACGTTGGCGACAACAGTGGCGTTGCGTCGTCAGGCCGAGATCCCCTTCGTAATGATGGCGATGGGCGAGTGCGGCAAGCTTGCACGCATCACGTCGGCGCTGATGGGATCGATGCTGGTGCACTCCAAGAGAGACTACTGGCCGGGCGCGTTCACCGACCAGCCGCTGATCCGGGACGTCAAGGCGGCGTTCGAAAGCATCGACTACAAGATCAACCAGCGCGCAGAAGAGTACTGGCCCGAGTGGCTCGCCCAGTCCGAGATCGACTCGTCCATCGACCTGAAAAGCCTTCTGAATGGACAGTTGACCTGAAAAACGAACCGCAGATATCCGAAACCTGACTGCAGATCTCCGATATCCGAAAGAGTCACGGTTATCGAGATCCCTGGAGAGTACGTCGTCGAGAGCGGCAAGGATCTCGTTCGCCCAGGGCTTTGGCACTCCGTTGGCCTCCCAGTAATCCCACGGGTGAAGGTCCATCAGGGATTCGGCATAGAGGGTACCGATGTCGGTATCCTCCGGGTATTTCGAATGCAGCGCCCCCATTGCGTCGGCGTAGGCCTGGTCCAGGACCGTTCGATCCTCAGAACCCGTCTCTTCGTATCGAGTGGCGAGGGCGTCAATCAGGTCACGTTCCTTCTGGGTGACAGAATCACGAAGCGAGAGCGCTTTCTGGATGCCTTCCCACGCCTTGGGAACCGCGGTTGGTTGCATGCCGAGATTGATGTTCGGGCCCTGCACGAGGGCCACGCCCTACCACGCCATCACACATTGCGGATCGCGACGGGCGGCTTCTCTGAATGAAAGCTCCGCCTCCAGATGGTTGAACCCGTAGGTGAGCACGAGCCCCTGGTCGAAGAAACGTTGAGCGAGCGGTTTTTCGGTTGTGACCTTGTAATGGTGGTCTCCCATACTGCCGAGCAAGCCGGCGATCGGTGCCTCTTGGGAGGTGGCGGATGCGGTAAGCAACGCGGCTGTGAAAAGGGCAGTCAACATGGCGTTCTCCCGACGCAGGGTTCGTTGCAATTCGATTTATGCTGCCGACTACGGTCTGGCGACGACTTGCCAGTCGATCCCACCGTCCGTCCGAAGAATCCGAGCGGTTCCGGGGAAGGGGGTATGGGCGACAATGATCAGGGCGTTCTCGTCGATCGCCCGAGCGATGAGGTGCTGACGCGAGGGAACCATGGCCTGCGCGTCGCGTCCCGGCCACGCAAAATCGACGTGGTGGGCTTCGGCTGGGTCGTGGAAAAGGTCTCCCACGTAGTAGGCGATTTGTCCAAGGGATTCCAGGCGGACAAGGATGTGACCGGGGGATTCGCCCGGTGCGTGGATGGTCGTGATGCCTGGCGCGACCTCGTGGGCATCTTCGATCAGGTGAAACAGCCCGTGCGCCTGCAGGATCGGGATGTGGAGGTCGAAGTTGGCCTTACGGTCTGCCCGTTCCGGAACGGTGCCTCCGTCGGCGCGATGCATGACGTGTTTCGCGTTCCGGTAGACGGGCACACGGGCTCCGTTGCGCTCGACCGTCGTACCCATGATGTGGTCTGCGTGAACGTGGGAGTAGACGACGTCCGTCACGTTGTCGGGAGCTACGCCAAGTCGGTCCAGAGCCTCGAGCAGAGGTAGGTGAGGACTGAAGGGGAACATCGATTCGAATCGTTCCCGAGCCGGACTGGGCTCGCCGATGCCGGTGTCGAGCAGAATCAGACGATCCGCGGAACGGATGAGGATGATGTTGAGACCGAACACCATTCGCCCCTGATCGTCCAATGTGGTCAGGGGGCGCCACCGATTTTCATCCATTCCCTCGAACACTATGTGCGGGTCGCCGAATACGTTGCCTTCGGAGATGATGGTAACCTCGAAGTCACCAAGCTTGAAAGTGTGGAGAGGGTTCATCCGGGCTCCGATGACTTACGTGCCGCGACGGTGACAAATCCCCCTTCGATTCTGGACGAGGCGATTTCGAATCCGGCTGTGGTGGCGAAGAGATCGTGAACGGCGGTGGATCCGAGTCTTACCTTGCGATAGCTGCCGTGGTAGAACTCCCAGGCGTCACCGTTTCGTTCGTAGACGAGGTCGTTGACGGTCACAGATTCCGGATGGAACTCTAGGAAGCACGTGAAGACGGTGTTTGCGTCGCTTCTGACCGGAGTGACGCGTTCTTCTCCCTCGAGTTCGACGCCAGTGTCCCGGAAATTCACGAGAAATCGACCCTTCGGATCCGGACAGATGTAGACATCGTGAAAGAGCAGCTGAATGGCTTCGAGGCCGTCGAGGTGGGCGATGCTGTCGCCCATGCAGACGATGAGAGAGGGTGTTGCATCGAGATGTCGCTCGAAGTGGAGCAGATCGTCTTCGATGGTCTGGATCGGGAATTCGGAGGAGGACCGACGCAGCTCCTCGGGGAGTTCCTCCGAAAGGTCGATCGCGAGAACGCGATAGCCCAACCGCGCGAGGGCGAGCAACTGGAACCCTGAACCGCATCCCAGGTCGACCGCAAGGTCATCGGTGCCCGGGACGAGACCGGCCTCGGCGAAGATGCCGAGGGCACGCTCGACGTTGGGCTCCAGACCTCCGTTCAGCCTGGTGTAGTGGCGGGCGAGCAGGTGCTTGTAGTGAGTGACCGCGTGCGACACGTTCGGGAATCCGGCGATGCCGATGGCTACTCGGCCAGTGCGTTGAATCTGGCGGCCAGCGCGGGTCCGGCGCCGTCATCCTCGTGGTTGAAGAAAATGTAGGATTCCTTCCACCCTTGCTCGTCGACGCTCGGCGACCAGCCCTTCAGTTCCTCGTCGCTGTAGCCCTTCGCCCTGAGTCGGAGCTTGCCCCAGTCCGCGGTGGAGACGAATCTACGTGCGACGTCTTCATCCGTGTTTTCCTCGTCGTGGGCGAAGCAGAGGGCGGGGTTCCGCTCGCGAAGTGTGTCGAACACCTCGTCCACATACCAGCTGTCGTGGCGGAACTCGAAGGCCCCTCTTGTACCGTCTGGAAGCGTGTCGACGAAGGCCCGGAGGCGGTCGACGTCGCCACGCAGAAAGGGGGGGAGCTGGAAGAGAATCGCGCCGAGCGTAGCCTCGAAGTGGGCGGCGATCCCCAGGAAATACTCCGTTTCCTCGGCGGCCTCCTTGAGCCGCTTGATGTGGGTGATCCGTGGCGTGGCCGTTACGACAAAACGGAACCCGTCGGGTACCTGTTCCACCCACGACTCTAAGACGTGGGGTTTGGGTACTCGGTAAAACGTATTGTTGATCTCAACGGTGTTGAGCTGACTGGCATAGTAGCCGAGCATGTCTTTGGAAGCGGTCTTCTCGGGGTAGAAGACGCCTTTCCATTCCTTGTAGTTATATCCGCTTGTTCCGACGAACCGTTCCTCTCTCGGTCTGATTCGGGGTCTGGGGATCGAAGGGTCAGTCAATATGAACGCCGTCGAGACGAGTGCAACGATTCACTCGTTTCGTGCCTTGCGCAGCACCTGGTACTCGAGGAGTAAGCAAGTCAAAATTACGGATGCTGAAAGCAGGAAAGGCGCTCGAGGTCCAACGTATTGCGCGGCGTACCCACCGAAGAACGGTCCGAGAAGAAAGCCGGTGCCGACGATGGATTCGTGGATACCCGCTCTTCTGCTTCGGGGGGTGGGTGGCAAGGAGGGGGACCGCGTCTGATCGACTTCGTTGTTGAGACTGTAGAACAGACTCTGCGAGAAAGTGACGCCAACGAGAGCGCCATGAATGAGCATCGATACAGCGAAAACGGCTGACCCTTTCCCGAATACGAGGAGAAGGAGACCTGCCGCGCCGGAGAGTTGTGCACGCGCCAGGGAGGACAGGCGGTAGTGCCACGATGTGATTCTCGATACGACGAGAAACGAGATGACCTGGGAGCCACCAATGAGAGACAGGAGCACCCCGATCCCCTGAGCCTCCATCCCCAAATCGACGGCAAAGCGGGGAAAAATTACACGCAGCGTCCCACTTGCGAAGATGGTCGCGAAATTGGCGATCCACGCAAGCTTCAGGAACACTCGCTCCCCGCTGGATCCGGTTTCTGACGCGTTTACCTGTTCAGGTTTTGGCCTGGGAGATGCGAGCAGAATGAGAAGGAGGATGCAGGTCTGACTTCCTGCGGCAGCAAGGAAGGGATACGATGGACCCCACGCGTAGAAGTAACCGCCCAGCGCGGGTCCCACCATCACGCCCGTTCCCCAGGAGATATTGAAATTACCGAGGGCCCGGGTCAGACGGCGAGGGTTGTATCCCTGACTCAACCAGGACTGGAGCGTAGGCCAGTAGGCGCTCATGGCGGCACCGACCCCCACGGCGATCAGCAGGACCTGATAGACGGCATCCACTCTGGTGTATGTCACCACCAGAAGGACGAGGCAGAGGACGGAGGCCGCGGCGGTCCGGCGGTGGCCAAATCGCTCGCTCAGGCGACCCGAGACGAGGCAGAGAGCGGCATAGGAGGCTGCACCGGCAGCTCCGATGTTGCCGAGATCGTCATAGTCAGCGCCGAAGGATGTAGCGAGGAGAGGAATACATAACCCCACCATCCCGTTGGCCGTGTCCATCAGGAAAGCGAGGATGCAGATCAGGGTGGACTTGCGCAATCAGGATCTCTGAAAACGCCGCAGGAAGCGACCTTTGAGTGGGGACCGTACAGGAGAGACAGCCGCCACAGGTGTGTCGCCCGTCTCTGTAGTCAGTTGGCGTTCTGCTTTATCCGCTCGATCGACTCGGCGACCCCCGAACTTGCGCCGGTAAATTCGTAGCTCCGTTCGCGGTGCGAGAAGCAGCCCGGTCCAGGAGTGCAGTTGTGTCTTCGCCAGGTTTGGAAAGTGAGGGCGCTGGCGCTGGCGCGAGGGTGGCCGTTCCCGATTTTCGCTTCTTCGCTTCTCGCTCGGCACGATCCGCTCGATCTCGGGCAAGCCGGTCGGTTAACCTCGACAGGACGTCCACAATTTCGTCAGACGAGTCGATCTCCCTGGTTGAAAGCACTTCGAAAGTCTCCCGGGCGGAGAGATCGGAGGCGGATTTGCCCCTGACTTCGTAGCCAATCCGCTCAAGGTAGTTGACGGTTCGCGTGCTGTTGAGCGCGGCGTCCACGTCCGATCTCGTCGCACCGAATGCGTCCACGATGTCCTGTCGGCTGCGGCCTTGAACCA